>ENA-OQMZ01000771-OQMZ01000771.1-human-gut-metagenome-genome-assembly--contig:-NODE-771-length-13009-cov-1.401568_pt1 | contig 13009 bp, 19 predicted proteins | sample MGYA00242621_ERZ504862 | MGnify/ENA primary metagenome ERZ504862 (study PRJEB26092, sample SAMD00036393) | human gut metagenome | host: Homo sapiens | study: EMG produced TPA metagenomics assembly of... | reverse complement strand
GGTTTTACATCACCCAAAAGCTTCACCAGCATATTACAAAAGCCATATACTGCGCCAGTATGAACTCCCTGCTTGGTCATCAACGGTGGCAAAGCAAAAAATGCCCTGTGTATCAAACTGCTGCCATCAATAACTAAAAATTTATTAGCAAAAAGCTAATGCCAAAAAACGAAAAGGAGGATTACAGTTATGAGAAAGATCAAGAAATTAGTTGCTACACTGTTAGCAGCAACAATGGTACTGGCAATGGGAGTTACAGCATTTGCGGCTGAAAATGACTCTACAGCATTAGCGGCAGGAACATATACTGCTAATCAGAATCTTTACAAAGATGCAGAGTGCACCAATCCATAATGGGTGATGCAGCAGTTAATGACATGTGGGCTGACATTACTATAAATGCTAATGGAAAAGCAACACTGGTTGTTCATACACATGAAATTAAATATTTAGGACTTACAGGTCATTTGGGAAAAATGGAAATCAATGGAACAGCTAAAGAGCCTGTTAAAGACAGCTCAGCTGACGTAGTAGATTATTATTTTACATTCACAGATTTAGATGCTTCAATGTTTTATGAGGGTTGCGTGATTACTGGAAAGTTCACAACATACGTAGGAATTATGCCGATGAGTGCAACTGGATATCTGAAACTTACAGGAATTGAATAATTGACATAATTATTTAGGAGAGGCTGCTGTACAATTGGCGTAGCAGCCTTTTTGTGAATGGAGACAATATGAAAATAATAAAAAAAATTATTAGCGTTTACTCTAAGTGCAAGTATGGTGCTCGGGGCGGTCTGGACTAGATGCGTTTGCAAAAACAGAAGAAGATGTATCAAAGACAGAAACGAAATACATCTGGCATAGAAGCGAATAAATCTTATCTTGTACCATTGACGTTTTATGATGTGACTGGAGAATCAATTCGAGATTATGGAGGACTCGGAGGAATTCCAGAGTTTATAGATAATGTTGCGATTGTTAGTAAAAATAGCGATGATACTTATCATGTAACGCTCCAGATAGAAAACTACAATAAAATAGATGTATTACAATTTTCAAAACCAGGGTTATATCTGATGAAACAGAACCGAGGAATGCTCTTTTTGGAACGTATAATTTACCAGAATCGTATATTTTTGAAAAAGATACAGCAGAAGATGTCAGAACAGCTATAGACAGATACATAAGTGAAGAGTGGAATGAAAAATATATCCAGAATGTGGATGTACAGACAGCAGATACAGGAGTTTCATGGTATTCATTTGATGTTGATAGTTTGGAAAAATTCAAATTTATGTAAAGGGTTTTCGCAGCTATGGATATAAAAGGGTAGGAAAAAAATATACTTATGCTTCGGGAATAGACTCAGGAAAATTTACATTTGATTTAAGTCAAGCAGAAACGGTAAATGAATTGAGCGATTCTAGTTATAAAAATGCAGGTCTTGAAATTTCAAAAGTTTCAACAACAGCAGGAGAACCGGTAAATTTTTATGCGTTTCCTGTAGAAGGGAATGAAGTAAATGATTATTTCGCTGGAACGAATGACATTAGTGTCGATAATCAGAAAATGGAAGTTTCAACAGAACTTAAAAATGCGGATAACATTGCATCAGTTCAGGTACTTAATGGGATAAATGATTTAGGAGATAAATCAACTTCTACTACAGAGAATACAAACTTTTTACAGTATAAATATGCATATTCGGCTGAACAAGTAGGAGATAAAACAATTTCTGTTTATTCAGACAATATTTTAAGTGATGGAAAAAATTTCTCTTACATTTTCTAACTTACAGGAGGCTGTATTCGGTAAACAAATTAAAGTTCAAACAACCGATGGAAAAACCTATTATGGAGAGGCAAGAATAAAAAGCAATGCCAAGAAAGATTTACGTTTAACCGACTGTGGTGTAACCGTAATAACAGACAGCTACAATGTAGGTAGTGATAATCCGGAATTTAAAGCAGAGTTACTGGAAGAGAATACAGATGAAGATAGTGAATATAATAAATATTTTTCACTTTTCAGGAAGGTTCATTCAGTAAGGCTTTGATTTATAATTTGGGAATAAATGTAAATGGAACAACTGTTAAACCGACAAGAGCGGTAGAACTTAGAGTTAAGATACCAGAGGACTGGGACACAAGTAAAATTGAAGTTCAATGGTATGATGCTCCGGTATTCCAGATATTTAATCCGATTGAAAACTTTGGAAATTCTTCTTATAAAAATGAAGATGGTAGTATCCGGATGGATGGTGATGAGTTAGTTATAACAGGAACTACTTGCGTATATAATACATTGGCAATTTCAGAAAAATCAGATAAGACAGACATTTCTGAAATAAAAGACGGAGTTTATAATGTTAATGTTACTATGTGGCAACAGGCTCAGCCGGATAGATTATCTATGAGTAATTCGGCGGTTGTTAATGATTCTGCACGCTTAGTAGTTGAAAATGGAAAGAAACATATCTATTTTGATACGCAGGGAATTACAATCGCTGGTCGTTATGGATATAGCAATGGAATATTCTGGGCAAATAATGAACAGACAGAAGAAAATGGACTTCCAGTATTAAGTGAATATACACCACTTGATTATTACAGTTATTATCTGAATGATTCGGGTAGCACAGATATGGATTCTTATGCAGAACAGTATGATCTGTATTATCCAAAGACAGTTGGATTTGAGTTCCCGGAATCAGCGGACAGAGATGATGGGGTATATCTGAACTTCTTTGTCCCTATCATGGATGAACTTCAGAATAAAGTTCCTGGATCTGGTGAAGGATGCAGAACGGCATTTATGACTTTATCTGGTTTAACACCTGTAGCGGAAATTAACGAGCCAACCCACGATAAATCTGTTTTAGTTGTAGCAGTTGATAAAGCATCTAAATATACAGCCGACAATTATACAGAGGAATCTTACAAAGTATTATCTGACGCAGTAGCAAAAGCTCAGAAGGTAATCGACGGAACAACTTCTGCAAACGATTCGGAAATCGTAGCATTAGATAAAGAAATTTCTGATGCAATCAGCGGATTAAAAGAGGAAACTGGACTTGACAAATACAATAAAGTTCTGAAAAATGCCAAGGCATTAAATGAAGCAGAATATACAGCAGAAAGCTGGGCAGACCTTCAGGCAGTGATCGCTGCTCAGGAAGGAAAGGTAACAGAAGCAAATGCAGATCAGGCATCCGCAGACCTTCAGTCAGCAGTAGATGCACTTGTACCGATGTCAACAGCCGTTCCATGGAAAAGGTGTTTACGAAGTACAGGCAACACTTACCAATCAGGATGGAACAGCGAATGATTTGAATGCGGGATTAAAATCTGCTCGTTTATATACAGATAAAGATGGCAATGTAACTGCTTATCTGTACGTGGACGGAATTACCGGTATGCAGTATCGCAAAGGTGCCGGATATGCAGATGCAGATACAGACGCAGGCAGACTTGTAGTTGCACTTCCTGCAAATGTAGAAAACCACAAAGTAAAAGTAACAACAGAAAGCGGAGAAGCAGAACTCCTGTTAAATCTTGATTTGAAATCTGCAGTAAAACAGGAAATTAAAAAATCTGATTTGGAATCAAACTGAATGATGCGAAAGCGTTAAAAGAGAAAAACTATACAAGCGAATCTTTTGCTGGATTAACTGATGCGATTGCTACAGCAGAAAGTGTTCTGGCAGATAAGGTGGCATTCCAGTCAGAAATCACGGCAGCAGAGACAGCCTTGGATACAGCAACCGCAGGTCTTGTAATGAAAGAAGAAGTAAAAGCAAGAGAAGAACTGGATCAGGCAGTTTCCGATGCGAAAAATAATTATGCAGAAGCAAATTATACAAAAGACAGCTATGAGAATCTGAAGTCTGCAATCAAGGAAGCTGAAGAAGTATTAGCAAAATCTGATGCGACAGCAGATGAAATGAAAGAACAGGTTGAAAAACTGGATAAAGCAGTGAAAGCACTTGTTCGTCTGGATGATGTAGTAGATAAGTCAGAATTAAATGGCTATATCGAAGATGCACTGACCAAGACAAATGACGGCACTTATACAGACAACAGTTGGAACAGTTTCCAGGCAGCAATCAATCTGCTCAGAAAGTATCCGCTGATGTCAATGCAACAAAAGCAGAAGTAGAAAAGCAGACAAAACTGCTGACCTCTTCTTATGAAGCACTTGTTGTTAAGAACAAGCAGAGTAATCTTTTTGAAAAATATCCGCAGATTTTTGAAGGTACATATTCCGTACCGATCAAACTGCTCAACGCAACATCCGATGAAAATTCTATGGGAAATGCTTCCATGGTTCAGACCGGAATTGTAAGAGTTACGGGTAAAGGTGAAGTAACACTGGAGATGAACTTCCAGTCTATGCAGTTTGCCGGAATGACAGGCTATCTGTACAAACTGAAAAAAGTCGATATGGATACGGTTGAATACAACAAATATAATTATCCGGTAAAATATGAGGCTTCTGATGCGACAACTCTGGAAGAGTACACGGACGTTTATGATTTATTTAATGATAAGAACTCTGAATATTATGACAAGAATACCGAAGGAAACTGGTATCCGAAGAAATTATCGATCCCGATTAAACTGAACGATAACCTGTTCTATGTAGAGGTTTATGTTCCGGTTATGGAAAGCATTGGTGAAGGTCAGGGTACAAAAGTTGCCAGAGTTTCTATCGACTGGGCTAATATCAAACAGGAGACAGGGGTTGAGAGAGATAACAGTGTAATCGAAGCACTTCTGAATCAGGTGAAGGCTATGTCTAAGGGCAATGTTGCTGATGAATACTGGAATGCTTTAAATGCAGCTTATATGACAGCACAGGATGTGTATAACGACATGAATTCTACTCAGAAAGAAATTGATCTTCAGGTGAAAGCTTTACAGGCAGCCGTAGACGCAGTAGAAACTCAGGTTGTAGACAAGACAGAATTGAATGCATTGATTGAAAAAGCAACAGCAGAAGCAAACCGTACAGATGTTGTTTATACTTCTGCAACACTTGAAGCATTAAAAACAGCGATCACAAATGCACAGGCAGTGGCAGCAAAAGAAGATGCTACCAAGGCAGAAGTTCAGGCACAGGTAACAGCACTCCAGACAGCACTGGATGGTTTGAGAGCTGTAGATAAGACGAATCTGAATGACTTGATTGCAAAAGCAAAAGCGGAAGCAGCAAAAACAGATGTTTACGAAAGCAACAGTCTGATAGTCCTGAATACAGCAATTACACTGGCTGAGAATGTTGCAGCAAATCCAAAAGCAACAGAGTCAGAAGTTGCAGCAGCAGAGAAATCCCTGACAACTGCTTTAAATGGACTGGTAGAAAAAGAAGTTGTAGATAAGAGCAAACTGGAAAGTAAGATTGCAGAAGCAAAAACATTTGTAAGTCAGACAGACGTTTACACAGAAAGCTCTCTTGCAACATTGCAGAGTGCAATTAATCGTGCACAGAATGTCATGGATAATGATTCAGTATCACAGAAACTTGTAGATGAACAGGTGACGAAACTGACAGAAGCAATCCAGCAGTTAGCAAAGAAAAATGATGGAAAACTGGATATCAAGAATCTTGCAGATGGTGTTTACTCCGTTTACGGAACAATGGTGAAAGTAGACAAGAATACATATTCTATGTCAAATGAGGCAATTAACCACACTATCAAACTGACAGTGAAGAATGGTAAATACTATATCACTCTGAACTTCAACGGACTGACCGTAGGACAAAAACTTGGATATTTAAGCCAGCTGAAATACTTCACAACAGGTTATAGTGTTGATCCTCAGTATGGTAATCCGCAGGGATCACTTGCAGATGTTACCGTAGATAGTTATCAGAAGAATGCAGATGGAACGTTAGTATCTGATTCTTATGGAACAAACTATCCAGATGTCGTTACATTCGAATTGATTCCGGAAGCTCTGAATGATGGATATGTGCCATTACAGGTATTTGTTCCAATCATGGATGCAATCAGTTCTGGTACAGGCACTCAGCCAGTATTCCTGAAACTGGATTGGAGCTCACTGAAAGCGACCACATCCGATGATCCGGCCTTTGATAAGAATGATAACAACAATAGCAACAACAATAATTCCAACGGAAATAACAATAATGGCTCTTCGATTGGAAATGGTTCACTTGGAAATAATACCCTCGGAAACAATTCTCTTGGAAGCAGCAAACTTGGTTCTTCCTCACTTGGAAGTGGTTCTTCAAGTCTGAAGAGCGGAACATCCAGCCTTGGAAATGGTACAGGTTCCAGCCTCAAGGGTGCATCCAGTGTTAAGACAGATGATGTCGTAGCAAACAATACACTTTGGGCAGCACTTCTTCTGCTCGGTGGAGTAGCACTTCTTGCCGGACTGATGGAGTACAAGAGAAGAAAAAGTTACAAAAGTAAACGTTATAGCGATAAAAAAGCTTAAGAATGGCTTCCTGATCTGACAGGCAGTTCGTAAGCAGACAGGTAATTGCTCAGAGCCGGGCAGACGGAATCTTAACAGTTACGCAGAAAGAAAATGGAAGTCTCTGCTACATAAGTGGCAGGGACTTCTCTAGTATAACAGGAGAAAAAAGATGAAATTAGCAAAGATAAAGAACAGAATCAAGTCTGTGGTGATGGCTTCGGCACTTGGCCTTGCCCTGCTGGCTGGTTTTCCGGCAGTGGAGGCACAGGCGGCTACAGGAAGTGTCTATACCTGTACCATCAACCGGTGCTATGCACATCCGGTAACTGGAGTAGTGGAAGATTCCGGCGGGGCAGGCTCTTACGCCACAGGACAGGGAATGTAGAAGGATGCGTGTATCCGACTGGTATTTTAGAGGTGGCAGATGATGGAAATTATTATCTGACGATCCGTCTGAGTCTGATGGATTATACCAGTGGACATGATTTTCAGGTACAGAGTGTCGGTGACTCCGGCTGGTCAAGTACCGGCTATGCACAGACAGGTACAGGTTCTGACAGTAACGGAACGACAGCCGATGTCGTAATTCAGGTGCCAAGTGAAAATTGTATCGTGCGTGGAACGATGTATGTAGAACCAATGGGAAGAAATGTTGTATTACTATCTCTACCCAAGTGATTACAAGGAAGGTAATAACACTGATATGAATGCAACGATGGTAACTGGAAGTGCAGCAAGTAACGGAACAGCAGCAGAGAGTTCTTCCGATGGAGGGTCGGCAGTATCTGGTTCTTCAGGCAGCTTAAGCTCTGGAAATTCTTCTCTTCAGAGTTCAGGAAGTACTTCATCCGACAGTTCCACAGGCAATGCGTCATCCGGTAAGAAATTACAGAGCAGTATATCAGAAGCAGCAAAGCCAAGCAGTGAATCGGAAACTCCGAGTACGGACAGCAGTACACTGGACAGTGCAGAAGGATTAAGTCTTTCTACCGCAAAGGATGCAGATGCAGCAGACAGTGACAGTACTTCCACATCGACTTCAGGAAACAAGGTATTTCAGATCGCAATTGCGGTTCTGGTGGTCGGGCTGATCCTGATCGGTGTTGTGGCTGCTGTGGTATTCTATTTCCGTAAGAACTGGAGACGCTGGGGAGGTGGACAGGACGATGATGAATAGAAGATTAAAGAAAGCATCCGCAGTCCTGCTTGCGATGACCATGCTCTTTTCCCTTGCAGGATGTGTTGATCAGAGTCAGGGAAAGGAAAGCAGTGACTCCGGGACAAAGACCGAGAGCAGTGCGGATACTTCTTCGGAATCCGCAGAGTCGTTATTGAAGATCACCGATCCGAAGGAAAAGGCTGCGGTGGAAGCAGCGAAGAAGAAGGTGCAGGAGCTGGATGGAGAGCCGAGGATCATTGCGACTTCTCCGGCAACCGCAGATATCTGTGACAAGCTGGAACTGGATCTGGTGGGTGTATGCAGCAGTACCGTATCCACCATCCCGGACAGATATAAGGATGTAGAGACGGTCGGAACAGCCATGAGTCCGGATACCGAGATTCTTTCATCCTTAAAACCGGACTGGATCTTAAGCCGGTATCCTTACAGAGTGACCTGCAGCCGAAGTATGAAGCCATCGGTTCTGACTGGGCATTCTTAAACCTCAGAAGTGTACCGGGTATGTACCGTTCCATTCAGGAGCTGGGCGAGATCTTCGACCGGCAGGATCAGGCAGATAAGCTGGTGAAAGAATTTACCGAGTTTTATGATGATTATAAGAAGAAAAACGAAGGCAAGGACCATCCGAAGGTGATGATCCTGATGGGACTTCCGGGAAGTTATATCATTGCCACACCGAACTCCTATGTGGGAAGTCTGGTGGAACTGGCAGGCGGTGAGAATGTGTATTCTGACACCGATCAGGAATTCCTGACCGTCAACACGGAAGATATGAAGACCAAAGAGCCGGATATCATCCTGCGTGCAGCCCATGCACTGCCGGATCAGGTCGTGGAGATGTTCAACAAGGATTTTGCTGAGAATGATATCTGGCAGCATTTTGATGCAGTGAAGAATGGCAGAGTCTATGACCTGACGTATGAATACTTTGGCATGAGTGCAACGTTTAAATATCCACAGGCACTGGAAGAGTTACAGCCGATCCTGTACCCGGAGAGTGATGAAGATACACAGAAAGCAAAAGAAGCCAGTGACAATGCACAGAAGAAAGCCAAGGATTCTGACGCAACTGAGAAATACAACGAACAGCAGAGCAAGTAGAAAGGAGAGGACAGATGAAAGAGACAGAATTACAGAATACTTCTGAGACTTCTAAAACCGAAGTCCAGAACCTCTCCGCACAGGATAAAGCAAGGAAACATCGAAAAACAGCAAAAGCAGCCATTTCTTTTATCGTGATGATCTTGCTGCTTGTGGCATTATTCTTTGCCGCAGTGAACATCGGAAGCCTGAAGGTCAGCTTCCCGGAACTGCTGAAAGGATTGTTTGTAGAATACAATGAAGATGTGGCAACGATCTATGACCTGCGGTTCCCACGAATCGTCATCTCTATGTTAGCCGGAGCAGCGATTGCGGTATCGGGTGTGTTATTTCAGGCAGTACTTAAGAACCCTCTTGCTGATCCGGGGATCATCGGTATCTCCAGTGGGGCGAGCTTTGCGGCAGTACTGATCACCGCATTTGCACCGACGTTATTTTTCTTCACTCCGCTGTTCGCTTTTCTTGGCGGTGTGATCGCCTTTGTGCTGGTCTACAGCCTGTCATGGAAAGGGGGATTAAGTCCTCTGAGAATCATCCTTGTCGGTGTGGCGGTGGATGCGATGTTTACGGGACTTTCCAGTGCATTAAACTCCATGAACGGTGGGAATATGTCCGGTGTGGCAGCCATTGTTAATGGAAATATCACCATGAAGACATGGGATGACGTGAAGACCTTAGTACCATATGTTGTGATCGGACTGGTACTGGCACTGGTCATGACAAAGATGTGTAATCTGCTGGCGCTGGAAGATAAGACAGCCAGGAGTCTTGGAATCAATGTCAATGCCATGCGTATTGTGATCTCCCTGATCGCTGTACTGCTTGCAAGTATTTCCACAGCAGTGGCCGGAGTGATCAGTTTCTTAGGACTGATCGTACCGCATATCGGAAGAATTCTGGTAGGAAGTGACCATAAGGCATTAGTACCATTTAGTGCTTTGTTCGGAGCGTTTACATTCCTACTGGCTGATACCATCGGAAGAACGATAGCTGCTCCGTATGAAGTATCCGCATCCATCATCATGAGTGTGGTCGGAGGACCATTCTTCATCATTCTGTTAAGGAGGTCTAAGAAGTATGCAAAGTAAAGAAAAGAATATGGATTTGACTTCTACAGAGAATGAAGCAGCAAAGAAAGCGAAAAAAGCGGATAAGTGGGCAGACAAGCCTGCGATGGAAGTCAGAGACCTGCACTTTGCCTATGGCAAAAATAAAGTGTTAAAAGGTGTATCCTTAAAGATCGAGGAAGGCAAGATCACAACCATCATGGGAGCGAACGGATGTGGAAAATCCACCCTGTTCTCCCTGATGACGAAGAACTCATATCCGGGGAAAGGAAATATCTTCCTCAAGGGAAAGAATATCCAGAACCTGAACTTAAAAGAATTTGCCCGAAAGGTAGCCATCGTCCAGCAGTATAACAGTGCATCGGACGATATCACTGTTGAGAATCTGGTGGCATTCGGACGTACCCCACATAAAAAGATGATGCAGGGGACAGTGCCGAGGATGAGCGTATGATCGAATGGGCACTGGAAGTCACGAACCTGATGGAGTACCGGGACAGAGAAGTATCAAGACTTTCCGGAGGACAGCGCCAGAGAGTATGGATCGCAATGGCACTTTGTCAGGGGACAAAGACGCTGTTCCTTGATGAGCCGACCACCTATCTGGATATCCGGTATCAGATTGAGATCCTGCAGCTTGTAAAAAAACTCAATCAGGAATTTGGCATTACCATTATTATGGTACTGCATGACATCAACCAAGCAATCACTTATTCGGACAACATCATTGGAATGAAAGACGGAGTGGTACTGGTGGAAGGTGATCCGGAGGAAGTAATCACCGAAGAAAGCATCCGGGAACTGTATGGTATCGAGCTTGGGGTGACGAGAGTAGACGGACGGAAGTTTGTGCTGGCGGTGTGATTTTAGTTACTGTTCACTCCCTGTCAATCACTCCGCTGATTGACACGGAGGATGCGTGTTTTGACTTGAATGCATCTCGCCCCATCGCCAAAGGCGATTTAAAATGGCGAGATGCGTTGCTGGTCGCACATCGTGTGAACAGTAACGGTTGACATGCGTTTCCAGGGAGATTATAATGTAGTGCATAGCAGAAAAGAGGAATGACATGATAAAAGGTGTAATATTTGACGTAGATGGTGTCCTTCTCAATTCCATGCCTGTCTGGGAGAATCTTGGAGAATTGTATTTGGATCATTTGGGAATTGAGGCCGAGAAGAATCTGGGAGAGACATTATTTGAGATGAGCCTGGAGGAGGCGGCAGATTATCTGATCTCACATTATAACCTGGAGAAGACAGTGGAAGAGGTTGTACACGGCTGAATAAGGAAGTGGAAGATTATTATGCAAAGCGTGTTCCACTGAAAGAAGGAGTTCGTCAGTATCTGGAGGAATTCAGAGAGCGAAAGATTCCTATGGTGATCGCAACAACAGGTGACCGGAAGAATGCAGAAGCAGCTCTGAGCAGATTGAAGGTATTGTCTTATTTTCAAGGGGTTTTTACAGCATCTGAGATCGGAAACGGTAAGGATCAGCCGGATATTTATTTCGCAGCACTTTTTGCAGCTGGATACGGAGCCGGAACAGACCTGGGTGTTTGAAGATACTTATCAGGCTCTGAGGACGGCAAAACATGCAGGATTTAAGACAGTAGCAGTTTATGATAAGGCAAATGACAAGAATCTGGCACAGATCTGGAATACGGCAGATATCTATTTGCCGGAATTTGATGATTTTAATGTTTTTTGGAACAGGGTGTCTGAGGAAGAGAAAGAACAGTTGCTGATTGTAGAATAAGAGGAGAATAAAAAAGCAGATTCGAATTCAAAGGAGAGATGCTCCAGTAGAATTCGAATCTGCTTTTTATCATATAATTGGCTGGTCTGTCTTGTGTTTAGAGAAGGTGGATGCCGGCATCAGCAGCAGCTTCAACTACATTTTCAGGCCAGAGGGAAGACTGTACTTCACCGATATGAGCCTTTCTTAAGTAATACATACAGATACGGGACTGTCCGATACCGCCGCCGACTGTATATGGAAGCTCGCCGTTGAGCAGTGCCTTCTGGAATGGAAGTTCTGCACGATCTTCACATCCGGCTTCTTTGAGCTGTGCCTTTAACGAGTCTTCGTCAACACGGATTCCCATAGAAGAGAGTTCAAGACCGATGTCAAGAACCGGATAGTAAACGATAATGTCACCGTTCAGCTCCCAGTCATCATAGTCCGGTGCACGGCCGTCATGTCTTTCGCCGGAAGCAAGTACGCCACCAATCTTGGAGATAAACACTGCGCCTTTTTCCTTCGCAATCGCTTTTTCACGTTCTTTGGTAGTAAGATCCGGATAAAGGTCTTCCAGCTCCTGTGTAGTGATGAAAAAGATATCATCAGGAAGAAGAGGATCAATATAGTTGTAACGTCTGGAAATGTATTCTTCTGTATCTTTCAGAGCCCGGTAGACTTTGCGGACAGTATACTGAAGTGTCTCTGTGTTACGTTCTTCCTTAGAAATTACCTTTTCCCAGTCCCACTGGTCAACATACAGAGAGTGGATGTTGTCTGTATCTTCATCACGACGTATCGCACTCATATCTGTGTAAAGTCTTCGCCGGAATGGAAATTATAATTCTTCAATGCATATCTCTTCCATTTTGCAAGAGAATGAACGATCTCTGCAACAGAACCATCCTGTTCTTTGATGTCAAAGGAAACCGGACGTTCAACACCGTTTAAGTTATCATTCAGACCAGATTCTGGACGGACAAACAGTGGTGCTGACACTCGTGTCAGGTGGAGATTCTTTGCTAGAGCACGCTCGAAGTGGTCTTTCACTTCTTTGATGGCTACTTCTGTCTCACGAATTGTAAGAGGGGAATGATAGCCAGCAGGTATTCTTAACTGTTCCATAATAAACTCCTTTATGTTAGCATTTCATTGCTGTTCATAGTATTATGCGGTCAGCAATAGCATTTCTCTTCTATTTTAAGTGGAGAAGAATAAGAAGTCAATGGAAAGGTGAAATGAACACTTGTAATCAGTAAAAAAAAATTGCTAAAATGAGCAGTAGTGAGTAATAAATAGTAAGGGACGAAGGTGTAAATAATGAATGTAAATGATATGATTGATACAATTCTGAATTTTGACCTGGATGTTGTTCTGGCTGGACTTAATGAAAGCAGTCATCATTTGAGTCAGATGGAATTTGTTTCTCTGATCGTTATAACGGTCGGAGCAGTACTGTTATG
>ENA-OQMZ01000769-OQMZ01000769.1-human-gut-metagenome-genome-assembly--contig:-NODE-769-length-13036-cov-2.376946_pt1 | contig 13036 bp, 17 predicted proteins | sample MGYA00242621_ERZ504862 | MGnify/ENA primary metagenome ERZ504862 (study PRJEB26092, sample SAMD00036393) | human gut metagenome | host: Homo sapiens | study: EMG produced TPA metagenomics assembly of... | reverse complement strand
CCAGCAGCAGCCAGATGATGAGCACCACGCAGGCAATGCCGATAACGGCGGGCACAAACACGCTACGTACCTTATCGGCCAGGAAACTCAACGGCACTTGGCAGCGGCAGTGGTCTGCACGGTATGTACCAGCTGGGCGGCGGTGGAATCTGGCCCGATGCGGGTGGCACGGCAGATCAGGGCGCCGCCCTGGTTGGCGGTGGCGGCGTAAACAGTGCTGCCTTTGTGTTTGGCCACGGGGGCGGCGGCACCGGTCAGGGCAGATTCATCACCGTGGTTTCGCCCTCAATGACAACGCCATCTACCGGCATCACATCGCCGGGACGAATCAGGAAGATATCGCCCACCGCGACTTCATTCAGCGGCACGGTGTGCTGCTGGCGGCTGCGCAGCACGCAGGCGGTTTTCGGGAATGCGCTCTGCCAGACTGTGCAGAGGGGCCATGGCTTTATGGCCCCTTTGCGGTTTTCCTCTTTTCCCACAAAAACCCCAAAAAATATCTTTTTACCCACATTTCCCTCAAAAGTTTGCATAAAAATTAACAAAATTTTAGTTGTTTTTACCATAAAAAAGGTGTATCATATAAAAATCAATTATAAACAATAAACAAACAAGGAGGGCGTTATGGAACAAATCCTAAATAAGCTTTCGGAAATCGAAGCTACAGCCAATGCCATCATGCAGGAGCTGCGCGACAGAAACAAGCTCTCTCGGAAGAAGCAGAAAAACAGACGAAGGAATCGACGCTTCACTTGAAAAAGAAACCAGCGACGAGATCCGGAAGATCCGTGAAGATCTGGCCCGCGAGAAAGACGCCCGGATCAATGAGCTTCGTGCAGAAACCGAAGACCAGCTATCCAGGCTGGATGCCTATTACGAAGCCCATCACGAAAGTCTTTGCAGTGAGCTGTTTCAGAAAATAACAGGCATCACCGAAACCTGAAGGGAAAGGAAGTGATTCAATGGCTCTGTCCTCTCATACAGCGGACTCTCCACCAAGATCCGCGCCATGCAGAGCAGGCTTGTGACAGATGAGCAGCTGGAAGAAATCGTTCAGCTTCCCAATGTCCCCAGGTAACAGCCTACCTGAAACGGACTCCCGAATATCAGAATATCTGGTCCGGTCTCGATGAAAATGATCTTCACCGCGGACAGATAGAAAAACTCCTGAAGAAATCCATCTTCCTGAATTTTTCAAGGCTTTACCACTTTGCAAATCAGGAACAGCGAACGTTCCTGTCGCTTTACTCGAAGCGTTATGAGATCCGCGTTCTGAAAGAAATCATGACGAATCTCTTTGACCACCGGGACACCGATCCCGTGGATATTTCTCCCTACCGCGATTTTTTCAGACATCATTCCAAGCTGGACATTGACAGGCTTACCGCCTGCACCAATATGGATGAATTCATTGCGGCACTGAAGGGAAATGATTTTTTTATTCCGCTGTCTCAGGTCAACGAACGTGGAAATGCCACGCTTTTTGACTTCGGCATGGCACTTGACCTTTCGTATTTTTCACAGATCTGGAATGTGCGGAAGAAGCTTTTCAAAGGTAACGATCTGAAACAGATCACCAAGGCTTACGGTGAAAAATTCGATATGCTGAACCTGCAGTTCATCCAGCGCTCCAAACGCTGCTTTCAGATGGAATCGGCTGCTATTTACGCATTGCTGGTCCCCATGAACTACAAGCTCCGCAAAGAGGAGATCACCACCCTTGTGGAGGCCCCTACACCAGAAGAGTTCCGTCGTATCTTCAATGGAACTTATTATGGTAAGAAATACGAACAGCTGACCGTCGCCAGTCTGGAAGAATTTTATAACTATATTCTTCGCAGCATACTGGAACAGGAAGCACGCAAGGATCCCTATTCCGTAGCAGTCATCTATTCCTATTTATATCACAAAGAACATGAAGTCAACCGTCTGACCATTGCCCTTGAATGCGTGCGCTATGGCGTGGACCCAGAACAATCCCTGCGTTATATACGCAACGGTTAATAACCAGGAGGTAGCAACGTGATTGAAAAAATGAATTTTCTAAGCATCACCGGTCCCAAGGCAGATATCGACCGGGTTGTAAACACCTACCTGTGCAAGTACGAGATCCATCTGGAAAACGCTCTCTCAGAGCTGACCACAGTAGAAAGTCTGACGCCTTTCCTGGATGTCAACCCCTACAGAGATGCCTTAAATTCCATCAATACCATTTATGAGGAGCTGAAAACTCCTCCGTCCACTTCCAACAGAAGCCCGGGTATTGAAACAGCACTTTCCACAGTAAAGGAGATCCGCTCCCAGGCGGATCAGCTCCAGAAGGAACAGTCCGATCTGGAAGAAAAATGTTCCTCTCTGGAAGAGTCACTGCGGATCATACGTCCCTTCCGGAATATTGATTATGATATTTCATCCATACTTCATCTGAAGTATATCCATTTTCATTTCGGACGTATCGAGAAACAGTATTATGAGAAATTCAAGAAATATATTTACGACAATCTGAACACGATCTTCCTTAAATGCGATGAAGATGACCAATACGTCTGGGGCGTTTACTTCGTACCGAAGCATGAAGCGCACAAAATTGATGCCGCCTACTCTTCTATGCACTTTGAAAAGATCTTTGTGCCGGATAATTATACCGGAACTGCCCAGCAGGCATTTTCAAGCGTAAGCAAACAATACGAGGATGCCCTGAAGCATCTGGAAGCACAGAAACAGAAATACCAGAGATTTCTTGCGGATCAGGCAGAAACCATCGTTACCGCCAGAAACACACTTCTTCAGTTTTCCAGAAATTTCGATGTCCGGAAAGCGGCTGCCTGCACCGGAAAGCATGAGAATTTCTATATTCTCTGCGGCTGGATGACAGAAGCCGACACCAGAGCTTTCAAGCCGATATCTCATCCGACGAAAAAATCTTCTGCCTGGTAGACGGAGAAGATACCAATACGCCGGAGCACGACCAGAACCATCAGCCGCCGACCAAGCTGAAAAACCCGAAGCTTTTCAAGCCCTTTGAAATGTATGTAAAAATGTACGGACTTCCCGCCTATGGCGAGATGGACCCTACCTGGTTTGTTGCCATCACCTACTCCTTTATTTTCGGAGCCATGTTCGGTGATGCAGGACAGGGACTCCTGCTCTTTATCGGAGGATTGCTCCTGTACAAGCTGAAGCATATCGATCTTGCCGGAATCATCAGCTGCGCCGGAGTCTTTTCCACATTTTTCGGTCTGATGTTCGGAAGTATCTTTGGATTTGAGGATGTCATACCTGCTCTGTGGCTACGACCTGTGGACAGTATGACGACCATACCTTTTATCGGAAAACTGAATACCGTATTTATCGTTGCCATCGGCTTCGGCATGGGAATCATCCTCCTGTGCATGGTTTTCAACATCATCAATTCCTTTAAGATGCATGACGTTGAAAAAACCTGGTTTGACACCAACGCTGTGGCAGGACTTGTATTTTACGGCTCCGCAGTTCTCTGCATCGGACTCTTTGTATCCGGACATGCAGTTCCGGGCGGTGCAGTCCTTGCCATTATGTTTGGTTTACCGCTGCTTCTTATTTTCTTCAAGGAGCCTCTTACAAACCTGGTAGAAAAAAAGGCCGAGGTTATGCCAAAAGAAAAAGGCATGTTTATCGTACAGGGTATCTTTGAACTGTTCGAGGTTATCCTGAGCTACTTTTCCAATACACTCTCCTTCGTGCGTATCGGTGCTTTTGCAGTCAGCCACGCAGCTATGATGGAGGTTGTACTTATGCTTGCAGGTGCAGAGAACGGCAGTCCGAACTGGATCGTCATCATTCTCGGAAACCTGTTCGTATGCGCTATGGAGGGCCTGATCGTAGGTATCCAGGTACTCCGTCTGGAATATTACGAAATGTTCAGCCGTTTTTACAAGGGCAGCGGACGGAAATTCGAGCCGTTCTGCTCAAAAAACAAATAAAATGCCAGAGTCGGAACGCATTCTGATCCGGGCATTCAATTAAACGAATATTAAGGAGGTCATCATCATGACAGTCATTACACAGATCACAATCGCAGTTGCACTTGTACTCAGCATCATTCTTCCATTTGGTTATTATCTTCTCGGCGAAAAAAGCCGCGGCCGCTACAAAACAGCTCTTGGTGTCAACGCCTTTTTCTTCTTCGGGATCATGCTTGTTGCCATTGCAGTAACATTTGCAGGCGGAGCATCCGTACAGGCTGCTACAGGCGCTGACGCAGGCCTTGCAACAGGTATGGGTTACATCGCAGCAGCACTTGTTACCGGACTTTCCTGTATCGGTGGTGGTATTGCCGTTGCCAGTGCGGCAAGCGCAGCACTTGGAGCGATCAGTGAGGATCAGAGCATCCTTGGTAAATCTCTTATCTTCGTAGGTCTTGCCGAAGGTGTTGCTCTTTATGGACTGATCATCTCCTTCATGATCCTGGGTAAACTTTGATATGAAAATGTATCTGATCAGTGACAATATTGATACTCTGACAGGAATGAGACTGGCCGGTGTAGAGGGTGTGATCGTTCATGAGCACGACGAGCTGAAGGAAGCTCTGGAGCGCACCATCGCAGACAAAGAGATCGGAATCATACTCCTGACCGAAAAATTCGGCCGGGAGTTTCCTGAGATCATTGATGATGTCAAGCTTCATCACAAAACACCTCTCATCATTGAAATTCCTGACAGACATGGTACCGGCCGCAGGCCTGATTTCATTACATCTTATGTAAACGAGGCTATCGGATTAAAATTATAGGCAGGTGATATTATGACAATTGAAGAGAAGCTTAAACACTTCTATGACACCTCCGTGGACGAAGCACGCCGTCAGGCGGAAAAAGATGTCCGGGAACACAAGGAATCCCTGGATGCCGCACTGGAGGAACATAAAAAAATGTCTCTGGGAAATGCTGCCAGTTCCCGCAAAGCCGAGATCGCAAACGCAAAGCGTGAGATCAACAAGGCACTTTCCGCAGAGCAGCTTCACATCCGGCGAAACTGGACTGCCAGACAGAGCCGCTTAAAAGAAAAACTTTTTGCAGATGTCCGGGTACAGATCCTGAAATTCATGGAATCTCCCCGCTATGAAGAATATCTTTGTACAAAGATCGAGGAGGCTGTCTACTTCGCGGAACACGATGAGATCCAGATCTATCTTTCAAAAGAAGATGAACCCCGTCTGAAGTCTCTCACTGTAAAGACCGGTTTCCCGCTGAAGGTTTCCGATGAATCCTTTATCGGCGGGATCAAGGCGATAATCCCTGAAAAAAATATCCTCATCGACAATTCCTTTGAGGAAGGCTATCAGGCAGCTTACAGAGAATTCAAATTTGACGGAGGTCCAGCACATGAGTAAAACAGGTATTATCTACGGTGTTAACGGTCCTGTTATCTACCTCAAGGGCGACACCGGCTTCAAGATCTCCGAGATGGTCTATGTAGGCCCCGAAAAACTGGTTGGAGAAGTCATCGGTCTTAAGAAACATATGACGACCATACAGGTTTTTGAGGAAACTACAGGGCTGAAACCCGGAGAAACTGTTATCGGAACAGGAGACGCTATTTCCGTTCTCCTTGGTCCGGGAATCATCCACAATATTTTTGATGGTATCCAGAGACCTCTGGCAGAGATTGCCCAGGCCTCTGGAAAATATATTTCCCGTGGTGTCAGCGTTGACTCTCTTGACACAGAAAAAAAATGGGAAACCCACATTACCGTAAAGGAAGGTGACGTCATCGGTGCAGGCACGGTTATTGCCGAGACACAGGAAACCGCCTCCATCCTTCACAAATCCATGGTTCCGCCCACGATCACACACGGAACCGTTATCCATGCAGCTCCTGACGGTGCCTATACCGTTCTGGAGCCCATTGTTACCATCCGCCTTGATGACGGAACTGAAAAAGAACTGGCACTTGCCCAGAAATGGCCGATCCGTGTTCCACGGCCGACCTACAAGCGTTTCCCGGCCAGCGTTCCGCTCCTTACCGGTCAGCGAATCCTGGATACCCTTTTCCCTATTGCCAAGGGAGGCACTGCCGCAGTTCCCGGCGGATTCGGAACAGGAAAAACCATGACACAGCACCAGATCGCCAAGTGGTCAGACGCAGATATCATCATCTACATCGGCTGTGGCGAGCGTGGAAACGAGATGACACAGGTTCTTGAGGACTTCAGCAAGCTGATCGACCCGAAATCCGGAAACCTGATGATGGACCGTACCACACTGATCGCCAACACCTCCAACATGCCGGTTGCAGCCCGTGAGGCTTCTATCTATACAGGTGTCACACTTGCGGAATATTACCGTGATATGGGTTATGATGTAGCGATCATGGCAGACTCCACATCCCGATGGGCCGAGGCTCTCCGTGAGCTTTCCGGACGTCTGGAGGAGATGCCTGCAGAGGAAGGCTTCCCTGCATATCTGGCAAGTAAGCTTTCCGCCTTCTATGAGCGCGCGGGAATGATGCAGAACCTGAACGGAACAGAGGGTTCCGTATCCATTATCGGTGCAGTTTCCCCTCAGGGTGGTGATTTCTCCGAGCCGGTCACACAGAATACCAAACGTTTTGTCCGCTGTTTCTGGGGACTGGACAAGCTCTTGCCTATGCCCGTCACTTCCCTGCCATCCAGTGGCTGACCAGCTACAGCGAATATCTGGAGGACCTGACTCCCTGGTACAGAGAGCATGTCTCCCCGAAATTCGTTTATGACAGAAACCAGATCATGGCTATCCTCAACCAGGAAAGCTCTCTTATGGAGATCGTCAAGCTGATCGGAAGCGATGTTCTTCCGGATGATCAGAAGCTGACGCTGGAGATCGCCAGGGTTATCCGTCTGGGTTTCCTGCAGCAGAACGCTTTTCACCAGGAGGACACCAGTGTTCCTATGGAAAAGCAGTTCCTGATGATGGAAACCATCCTCTATCTCTACGAAAAATGCCGTGCCCTTGTAAACCGTGGCATGCCGGTTTCCGTGCTGAAGGAGGATAAGATCTTTGAACGTATCATCGCCATCAAATACGAGGTTCCAAATAAAGAGCCGGAGCGTTTTGATGAATATCATAAAGATATCGACCGCTTCTACGACAATGTACTGGAAAGAAACGGTTAAAGGAGGGATCAGTTTATGGCAATCGAATATCTTGGCCTGAGTGAAATAAACGGCCCTCTTGTTGTCCTTGAGGGTGTAAAAAACGCATCTTACGAGGAGATCGTGGAATTCCACATGGAGGACGGCACTCAAAAGATCGGCCGTATCGTGGAAATCTATGAGGACAAGGCCGTTATCCAGGTTTTTGAGGGAACTGACAATATGTCCCTCGGCAATACACACACACGTCTTACCGGACATCCTATGGAGATCGGGCTTTCTCCTGAGATCCTGGGACGTACCTTTAACGGTATCGGCCAGCCCATTGACGGGCTTGGCGAGATCACACCGGAGGTCAGCCTGAACATTAACGGGCTTCCGCTGAATCCGGTAACCCGTGAATATCCACGAAACTATATCAACACCGGTATCTCCGCTATTGACGGACTGACCACACTGATCCGCGGCCAGAAGCTGCCGATCTTTTCCGGTAACGGTCTTCCACATGATAAGCTGGCTGCACAGATCGTTCAGCAGGCTTCCCTGGGAGCAGACTCCGATGAGAAATTCGCCATTGTTTTTGCAGCAATGGGTGTGAAATACGACGTAGCGGAATTCTTCCGCAGGACCTTCGAAGAAAGCGGTGCGTCCGACCACGTTGTGATGTTTTTGAACCTTGCAAACGATCCGGTTGTAGAGCGTCTTCTGACACCGAAGATCGCCCTCACTGCCGCTGAGTATCTTGCTTTTGAAAAAGGCATGCATATCCTGGTAATCCTGACTGATATCACCTCCTTCTGTGAGGCCATGCGAGAGGTTTCCTCCTCCAAGGGTGAGATTCCTTCCCGAAAGGGTTATCCCGGATATCTGTACAGTGAGCTTGCAACCCTTTACGAGCGTGCGGGAATCGTCCGTGGCGGCACCGGGTCTGTAACCCAGATCCCAATCCTGACCATGCCAAACGACGACATCACACACCCGATCCCGGACCTTACCGGATATATCACAGAAGGCCAGATCGTACTGGACCGCCAGCTTCACGGTCGGGCGATCTATCCGCCGATCAATGTTCTGCCATCCCTGTCCCGTCTGATGAAGGACGGTATCGGTGAAGGCTTCACACGTGCCGATCATCAGGATGTTGCCAACCAGCTCTTCTCCTGCTACGCAAAGGTAGGCGATGCAAGAGCTCTGGCATCCGTTATCGGTGAGGATGAGCTTTCTCCGCTGGATAAGCAGTACCTTGTATTCGGAAAAGCCTTCGAGGCAGAGTTTGTAGGACAGTCAGAAACAGAGAATCGAAGCATCATCGAAACTCTGGATAAGGGCTGGGAGCTTCTTGGCCTTCTTCCAAGAGAAGAGCTCGACCGTATCGATACCAAAGTTCTGGATCAGTATTACAGAGAAACCGTCCGTTAGTGAGGTGATTTTATGGATCCGAATACCTTTCCCACCAAGGGAAATCTCATACTTGCAAAAAACTCTCTGGCTCTTTCCAAACAGGGCTATGAGCTTATGGACAAAAAGCGTAATATCCTGATCCGTGAAATGATGGAGCTGATCGATCAGGCAAAGGATATCCAGTCACAGATCGATGAGACCTTCCGTACCGCTTATGCGGCTCTTCAGAAGGCAAATATGGAAATTGGAATCGCTTTCGTAGACCAGATCTCTCATACCCGTTCCTGTGGAAGATTCCATCCGAATCAAAACCAGGAGCGTCATGGGAACCGAGATCCCTCTTGTGGAATATGACAAAAAAGCAGGCAACACGCCGACCTACGCCTACTACAGCACCAAGCTGTCCCTGGACGAGGCCAAGGCAGCCTTCGAGCGTGTAAAGGAGCTGTCCATCCAGCTCTCCATGATCGAAAACGCCGCCATCCGTCTTGCCACCAACATCAAAAAAACCCAGAAGCGTGCCAATGCGCTGAAAAACATCACCATCCCCAGATACGAAACTCTCACCCGAGATATCACCAATGCTCTGGAAGAAAAAGAGCGTGAAGAGTTTACACGTCTGAAGGTGATCAAACGTATGAAACAAAATAGTTAAAAAATCCTCCGCAGATCTTTCCGGTTCTGCGGAGGATTTTTGGTTATCCACATTTATCCACACCTGAAAATGACTTTTCAACACCTTGCAGTGATCGTTTTAACTGGGCACTGTTCTTTTTTATCCTCATTTCCATACATCCGACTTAGTCCCCCTTTTAAATTAGATTAGTTTTTCAAGAATTTACTCATTATTATCTGATTATTTATTTTTATTCTTTTGTATTATGTCTTTTTGCAATAAATTTTATGATATTTAGAATTTAAAAATGTCAATAGTTTTAAAAACTTTTTCCCATTTTTTACAATTTTATCATTTTACACAAAACATATGTTTAAATTTATTTATGTAAATCAGGTCATCCACATGGTTATCCTTGTGGATAATGTGGATAAATTTGTGCATAACTTGATTATTGGCGGATTTGCGGATTTTTGTCATGTGGAAAACTTTTTGGAAAGTTTTTCACTTATCCACCATGGTTCGACAAGTTTTGTGCATATTGCCAGAACGACCTTTTCAGGGCTGATATTGCCCGTATCCGCACGCACCTGTCTAATGTTGCCAATCCTCTCCGATTTTATATCAAGCCTTTCTTTTTGCAGCTTTTTATGGTGTTTCTCCTGCGTGCGGTCTTGACATCAGCACTGTTTTTTGTTAATGTGAAAACACTAAAACAACGTGTGGATTTTTCAGTTTTGAACTTTTTTCGCCACACAATCTGTCCGATTCGAGAAGACAGATTGTGTGGCTTTTATTATGCACAAAAAACACGCTCTGTTTTCCGCACCTGATATTCTTACGATTCTGATATAAAGGGGGATTTTTCATGAACAGCACATTTATGAAGGAAAAGCCTGTCGGCCCGCTGCTGGCATCCATGGCGCTGCCTATGGTCTTTTCCATGCTTGTAAACTCACTATACAACATTGTGGACAGCTTCTTCGTGGCACAGATCAGCGAGCAGGCCATGACCGCCCTGTCCCTTGTCTATCCGGTCCAGAACATGATCAACGCCGTTGCCATTGGCTTCGGAATCGGAATCAACGCCAGAGTTTCCTATCACCTTGGCGCAGGCGACAAAAAAATGGCAGACACTGCCGCAACCCACGGATTTTTTCTGTCTGTGATCCACGGGATCCTGATGACCGTGATCAGCATCGCTGTTATGCCCGTATTCCTTCAGATGTACACCCAGGATGAAACCGTGATCCGGATGGGGCTGGAGTATTCTACCATCGTTTTCCTGTTTTCCACAGTAATTGCCATCAGCCTTTTCTTCGAAAAACTTTTCCAGGCTGTAGGACGGATGAAAGTATCCATGCTCGCCCTGCTTGTGGGATGTATCAGCAACATCATCCTGGACCCGTTCCTGATCTGGGGAATCGGCTTTTTCCCGAAGCTGGGTATCCGGGGCGCAGCTCTGGCTACTGGCATCGGCCAGGTGCTCACCATTGCGGTCTATATGGTCTTTTATATCCTGAAGCCTATTCCTGTACATGTAACGCCCAAAACCCTGAAAACAAGCAAAGTAACGGATCTGAGCCTGTATGCCATCGGTGTTCCCGCGATCCTGAACCTTGCACTGCCATCGTTTCTGATCTCTTTTCTGAACTCCGTGCTGGCCGCTTACTCGGACAGCTATGTGGTGATCCTTGGCATTTATTACAAACTGCAGACCTTCCTGTATCTCCCGGCCAACGGAATCATCCAGGGAATGCGCCCGCTGATCGGTTATAACTTCGGTGCCCGTGAGATGAAGCGTGTGAAAAAAATCTTCCGGCTCACCCTGGAATCCAGCTGTGTGATCATGCTCTTTGGAACCGTTATCTGCTCCTGGCATCCGGACAGCTTATGGGACTTTTCACAACTACCCCGGAAACCATTGCCGCTGGCTCCAGAGCACTGAAGATCATCAGCGCCGGCTTTCTTGTTTCTGCTGTATCCGTTACCACTTCCGGTGCCATGGAAGGCCTTGGAAAAGGCACGCAGTCCCTTGTAATTTCCCTTTTCCGCTATGTGGTCGTTATCATGCCCACCGCATATCTTCTGTCCCATTTTATGGGTCCTGATGGCGTGTGGAACGCATTCTGGATCACAGAGGTGTTTACAGCCATCGTTTCTGTCATGATTTATCACAAAACGTTGAAAAAAGCCTAAGACTGCAAATGTCCGGCCCACTGGCCTGTTTGCAGCCACCTGCAGGTTTACGTCCCGAAAGCACAAAAAGCTTCGATCCACTCTCTGAGCACATCGCTCATCGATGAGAGTTAGATCGAAGCTTTCTTTATTAACCAAATCAGGAAAATCCCATGAATGATCCCTGATCTCCTCTTGACTCAAACGGATATCCGTGATCTGCGTTCATTTAATTCGCGGAAATTTCCTCTGTATCTCTTACACAGTCCCTTCTCACGGATCAGCTTTAAAGCGCCTTCATCGGCCACTTACCGTCACATCCGGGTGAAGCTGCAGGATAGATGCCGGCACGTTGGGCGTGATCGGTCCGTAGAGAGATTTGTAAAGGGCATCTGCCTTTGCCTCTCCGGTAGCGACCAGAAGGATTTTCTTTGCAGTCATGATGTTTTTGATACCCATGGTATATGCCTGCTTCGGCACATCATCCATAGTCTCAAAGAATCTTGCATTTGCCTTGATGGTGCTCTCCGTAAGGTCTACGCAGTGAGTCTCCTTCTCAAATGCTGCACCCGGCTCGTTGAAGCCGATGTGACCGTTTCCGCCGATTCCAAGCAGCTGCATATCGATACCACCCACGCTGCGGATGATCTCATTGTAATCCGCACAGGCTTTCTCACTGTCCTCTTCCAGTCCGTTTGGCACATAGTTCTTGCCTTATCGATATTTACATGGTCAAACAGATTTGTGTTCATAAAATAACGATAGCTCTGATCGTTATCTCCGGAAAGTCCTTTGTATTCATCAAGATTTACGGATGTGATCTGCGAAAAGTCCAGATCTCCTTTTTTGTACCACTCGATCAGCTGCTTGTACATTCCCACCGGTGTGGAGCCTGTAGCAAGTCCGAGAACGGCATTTGGCTTCATGATGATCTGTGCAGACATGATATTCGCTGCTTTTCTGCTTACGTCATAGTAATCTTTTCCTGTATAAATGATCATAATCTTTTCCCTTCTCCTTATGGTAAAAAAGAACAACCGGATAACTAAGATTCACATATCTCCTGCTTTTCCTGTTGTTCTTTTTTATTATTGATTCGTTTTTTATTACTCAGCCATCTCTACTTCGAGAACATAATCTACCGGGTCCGGAAGTACCGGGTCAGGTCCCAGATCAACGAATGCGATATCCGGGTAATCGCTGTGCATCCATGCGTTGGAGATCGGCACCTCATGTCCGTCATCCAGCGCACGCACCTTCACGATCTTATCCTTATCAAATCCCAGAAGCGGAAGTGGTCCCAGTGTATTCTCATAAATATGCACATAGTATTTGTTTCCGTTTCTGGTGATACGTCCGTAATCCGGCTTCGGAATGTTTTCAGCCGGTACACAGCCGTAGATACTGTCATGATTCTTATCCATCCAGCGGCCGATCTCAGCAGGATCGCAGATGATTCCTTCGGGAATTTACCTTTGGCATCCGGTCCTACGTTCAGGATCATATTTCCGCCCTTGGAAACACACTCTACCAGCTTCTTGATCAGCATGGAAGCCGGTTTGTAATAATGATCGTTTGCACAGTATCCCCAGTTGTTGTTCATGGTGAAGCATGCTTCCCAGACCATCGGGTTGCCTTCCTTATCGCAGATCCTTCCGGCGGGATGATCTGTTCCGGCTTATAAAATCGCATGATACGGTGTCGGATCGCATTCATACAGAGATCCTCTT
>ENA-OQMZ01000768-OQMZ01000768.1-human-gut-metagenome-genome-assembly--contig:-NODE-768-length-13038-cov-1.881264_pt1 | contig 13038 bp, 22 predicted proteins | sample MGYA00242621_ERZ504862 | MGnify/ENA primary metagenome ERZ504862 (study PRJEB26092, sample SAMD00036393) | human gut metagenome | host: Homo sapiens | study: EMG produced TPA metagenomics assembly of... | reverse complement strand
CTGAAAATGAAGCCGGAGATGATCAAAGCCGTCTGCGACGAAGCCCACAGGCTGGGCTACACCGTAGCAGCACACACCGAATCGCCGGAGGGCGTAAAGGCGGCGCTGGAAAACGGCGTGGATTCCATTGAGCACGGCGCAAAGATGGACGATGAGACCATCCGGCTTTACAAGGAGCGGGGAGCCTTTGTGTGCACCACTATCTCCCCGGCGCTGCCCTATGCGCTGTTCGATACAGCGGTTTCCGGCGCTTCGGAAAAGGACCAGTATAACGGCAAGATCGTGTTTGACGGTGTGGTGGAAAGCGCAAAGACCGCCCTTGCCAACGGCATCCCGGTGGCCTTGGGCAACGATGTAGGCTGCCCGTACATCACCCAGTACGATTTCTGGCGGGAGCTGTGCTACTTCCACAAATACTGCGGTGTAAGCAACCAGTTCGCCCTGTACACGGCCACCCTGCGCAATGCTCAGCTGGCCGGAGTAGGAGACGTAACCGGTTCCATTGAGCCGGGCAAGAGCGCAGATTTTATTGTGACAAAGCACAACCCACTGGAAGACCTGCGTGCGCTGCAGCATCTGGAACTGGTGGTCTGCCGCGGCCATGTGATCAAAAAGCCGAACCCCAAGCGGAACAAAACGGTGGATGCCCTGCTGGACCCGTACCTCGAATAATACTGAAAAAGCAAGGAGAGACGATCGGTCTTTCCTTGCTTTTTCGTTCACATGCCTGCCATCACGGCCATGATGCTTTGCCAGCTCTTGTTGCGGGCAGCGGGCACAGTGGTGCGGCGGCGTGCGGGCGCAGAGCCGGAAGAGACCGTATTCATGGCGGTCATCGGCACCGACGGATGGAAGAATACGGCTGTATCACCGGCCAGCCACTGGGCGGCAAGGCGGGCTGCCTGCGGGTCGGCCTGCAGGGTGCGGCGCTCGGCACCGGCCAGATGATCCGCCAGCCAGTAGAGGATGGCACCCAGCGGCAGGCTTGGCAGAACATCCTGACTCCAGTAGGTCCAGCGAGCACCGGCCCCTACAAAACTCTCCACGGTAATAACGGCACCGGTGCGGGCGTTCTGCGGGATGCTGCCCTGATAATTGATACCGGCGCACTGGCGAAGCTCGGCGGTGATGCGCTGGGTGCGGGCCATATCCACCGGTCCTCACGGCAGTAGGCGCGGAAATCGGTCTCGTCGATCAGCCGTCGGCGCTGGAAGGGAAGCGGCCCACCAGCTGCCCATCGGCGTTGTGGCACAGCTGCCAGCCTTGCGGAACAGCTGGAAGTTCAGGCAGCGGCGACCCATGGTGGAGTAGCACAGAATGGAGGTGCTCTCACCGGGCAGCTGCTTCAGCTCCAGGCAGGCATCGTTGCCGCAGGTGTCCTGCAGCTTTACCGTTAAAAGCAGCTGCGCACCGGGGTGCTGAGCTGACATAGCGTTGTGCATGGCATCAAAATAACGGTTGGCATCCATGATCGGTTCCCTCCTGAAACTATAACACAGCAGTTCGTTGTATAACGGATGGGCACTGCGCCAAACGACCCGGTGCACAGCAGGCGGCTTACGCAGGAATGTTTTATTGACTGAACATAGTATAGCATACTTCGCAACAAAAAACAACTATAAGTTTGCTGAAAAACAAAATATTTCCGCGCATCCTGCAACAGTGACCCGAAACATGGTTGTTGCAAGAGTGAATCAGTTGTGTTCTGTATCAAAAACAGCCCACAGACGGCAAGGCCAAAGCCTCCCATCTGTGGGCTGTTCTGGTAAAATATGGTTCAATCGCCCAGTTCACGGATCTCGTTCTGGATCAGCCGCCCGGCCGCGCGGGCCAGTTGGTCCATGCCGCGGATACGGGCCATGTTTTTGCCGTAGATCTGTGCAGCGGCACCGGCAGAGCTGTCCTCACCCATGAACACAGCCGACACCCGGATGCCCATGCGCTGCAGCGCACGCACCTGCGCGGCAGTGTCAGCCACACCGGCAGCGTCCTCGTAACCGCAGCCCAGCGGGTTTTCTGCACTGGGCGGGATGCGGCGGCTGTCGTTGGGCGAAGCGTCCGTCAGCACGATGAGCAGATGCCGCGGCGCAGGACCGGGCGCATACTGCAAAAGGTCGCCTGCGGCCCGCAGAGCAAGGCCGTCACGGTTCCAGCCGGAAGCAAAATATCGGTTGATGTTTTGCAGGTTTTTGTCTGCAAAGCCTTTGAGCACCCGCAGTACGGTGTAGCCCCGCAGGCTGCTGAAGCTGGACACCCGCACCGGGATCCCGCAGGCCGCAAGGCTCTGGGCCAAAATGGATCCTTGAGCAGCGATCACTTCCTGACAGTGCAGGCGGGAAGCGGATGCGTCCAATAAAAGGTCTACCGTAAAAGAGGCTGGTTCTCTTCCTCGGCACACAAAAACACCCGGTCATCGTTCAAAAGTGGTGCGCGCCAGATGCGCCCAGCGTTCAGGTTGCCGCTGCGGGCAACACGGGCGTTGGGCTGCTGGTGCACAAGGATGCAGTTGCGGATCTGCTCGGTAAGCCGCAGCACCACACTGCGGTGCAGTTCCCGATTTTGGCGTAATAAGCGCGGTTGCGGTCGGCCTGCAGCTCAGCCTGTTCAGCCAGATGCTTTGCTTCCGGTGTGGGAGCCTGCTCCGGGCTGGGCACACCGGCACTGAACCACAAATGGCACCCCAGATGGTCGCCCACACAAAGCTCCTGCTCAGCCTTGCGCAGCCGTTCCGGCGGGTAGAGAGAGCGACCGAAGCAGCTTTCGATGTAGCTCTGTCCTGCGCGGCATCCTGCTTCAGGGTGATGTGGGCCCTGCGCTTGTCCACCGCCAGTCCGCCGCCCACAGCATCCACGGAGTTTGAGTGCTCCACGGTCACGCGGTCCGTCTTGATCATCTGGGTGGGCATGGTTTTGGTGGCAAGCTTTGCCAGCAGGCCGTCCAGATGCAGATGCAAAGCTGCTCTCTGGTGCACAGTGCCGTCGAACAGGTTGAATTTTGCGTAGATCGATAAAATTTCGGATTTCAGCTGTTCCGCTGCCGGCGCTTTTTCCGGGGAAAGAGCCGCAGCAAGGCGGACTCATAAGGGGTCATCACCGGGTCGGCACGGCCCAGCACACGCCGCCAGCGTGCAGCCTGCATGGTGTACACCAGCTGATTTTTGCCATCCACTCCTGACGGGAGAGCTTGTATTGAATCGCAAAGTAATCTGCATGGGCATGGGCGCAGCGCTTCCAGAACCGGGCGGCGGGGCAGCTCCAGCCGGTAGGCGGCGTTTTCCAGATACAGCCATGTCATGTCGTCCAGCATGGTCTGCCGCAGATCACCGTCCCATGCGTCAAAGACGCTGCGAATCAGCGCGTCACCGTAATATTTGTGGATGAGGCCCACGACCGTGTTCATGTAAAAATCGGTGGTGCCGTCGGTATAGCGGGCCAGAAACAGCGGCTCAAAGCCATAGGCTCCTGCAGCAGCCCAGACCTGATTGGCCGCGCGCCGCTCCTGCGCGGTGTAGCTCTGGGCATCCATCAGCCAAAGAGCTTGGCGGCATCCAGCTTGGCCGGAATGCGCGCTGCGATCACATCACGGATCAGGCTCTGCTCGTAGGAGTCAAAGGCCTTGTTGGTGATGCCCATATCCAGTGCCGCGCCTGCCGGGATGCCGCGCCGGATCAGCCGCAGGGCATCCAGCATGCCGCGCAGATCCAGCGCCTTGGTGGAAATTTCTGCACTGTCGCACTTTTTCTGCAGGTCAAGGAACAGCAGTGCAAACTGGCGCACATACTTGGAAGCAAGATCGGGGAACTGCGTCCGCAGCAGCTTTTCCAGATCGTCCTGCGTAATGGTGGGCATCTGGATGACCACGAAACGGGAGGTGAGGGCCTCGTTCAGCTCACGAGTGCCGGCATAACCGTAGTTCATGGTGGCAATAAAGCGGGTCTCCTCCGCCAGCGGGATGCGGTCGTAGCCGGGCACATCGATGGCGCGGCGGAAGTCCAGCACCGCGTGCAGCACCGCCAGCGCCTCGTTTTTGGTCATGTTGATCTCGTCCAGCACGCCGAAGCCGCCGCACTGTGCGCAGCGGTACACCGGCCCGGGGACGGAACACCACCTGCCCGCCCGCAAAGGTATCCATGCCGATCAGGGAGGCGGCATCCATGTTTACATGAAAAGAGATGTCCCACGCGGGGCGGCCAAAGGCGGCGGCAAGGTTTTCTGCCAGCACGTTTTTGCCCGGTGGCTTTGCCGCCGGCCAGCAGCAGGTTTTCGCCGCAGAGGATGGCCGCCAGTGCCTGCTCCCAGACCTCCCGGCCATAATAGGTAAAGCCGGAAGCCGGGGATGCGGGGGCGCAGGGCCTCGGGCAGAGCGTGGGCGGCGCGGTATTCTTCCACAGCGCGCAGCAGGTCGGGGCTGATGCCCTCCTGCCGTAATGTTTCCATCAGATCAGACATCCAAGACATCTCCTTGCGGTTGGCTTTGCCAAACCGATTTTTCAGCCTTATCATAGCACAACCGCTCCGGTTTGTGTAGGGGGCGCGGGGGCATTTTTTGCCGGATTTTTGCCCGGGAAATGCCGCAGGGTGGAACGGATCTGTGTGCTGCCGTGCAGACGAAGGAGCTTTTCGTGCCCAAGGATCGTGCGGTAGCGGATATTTTGTGGAAAGCTGTCGAAATGGCAGGTGTTCCGCGTTGTGGGTATCCACTTTTGGCTCAGAATGGTAAAAATTCCGGAATTTGATTGACAAATCTGAATATTTATCGTATAACCTATATATGGAACAATTCCGGAGGGAATGCGGAACTCGTGCCCCTGCCCGTTCCTGTCGGAGGAACCATGGTCTGGTTCTGGTGCCGGTGCACTTGGTTTGGTGCAGACGGTAAGTATAGATTGAATTGAAAGAGAGGAATCCCCTTTATGATGAACAATGAGATCAAAATGCCCGCTAACTTTGCTGCGATCGATGAGAACGAAATGGTGTACCTGCAGGGTGGCGCAACCACCGAGGCTACCGCTTGGGACGTGTTCCTGAACGTTGGCAAGCTGTTCAACTACATCGCCCGCGTGTTCTCCGCAGGCAGCTCCATCGTCAACAACATCAATGTTATCGTGACCACCTTCCAGACCCTGAGCACCTTCAGCCTGACCGCTAAGAACTAAGTAAGGTTTGGGTCAAAACCGAATCAGCATTCACAGGGCATCCGCTCCGGCAGGCGCGGGTGCTCTTTTTTGCTGCACAGGGCGGGAAGGCATTCGCCCCCAAATGCAGGAAAGCAGCCGTTTTTCTGCAAAGCGGGCGGATTGTCCATTGACAAGGCTCAAGAGGGTGTCGTATACTAACGATGCCTTGCAAGAAACCCCGCATCCGCGGAATAAAAGAGGAGAGAGAATATGAAAAATAACAACAGCAGCATCAAGACCGTTGTCGCTGTCGGTATCGGCGCGGCATTGTTCTTTGTTCTGGGGCGTTTTGTGGCCATTCCCAGCCCGGTGCCCAACACCAACATCAGCCTGCAGTACGCCGTTCTGGCCCTGCTGGCTGCCATGTACGGCCCCGTGGCCGGCGGCTGATCGGCTTCATCGGCCACACCCTCATCGACCTGTCCTGGGGCGGCAGCCCCTGGTGGAGCTGGGTCATCGCCTCCGCCTTTGTGGGCGTTGTGGTGGGCCTGTTCTCCAAGAAGCTGAACCTGCAGGAAGGCGAGTTCAGCAAGAAGCAGGCAGCTTTGTTTGCGCTGGCCAATATCGTGGCCCATCTGCTGGCCTGGGTCCTGGTGGCCCCCGTGCTGGATATTGCCATCTACGCCGAGCCCATCAAGAAGGTGTTTGCACAGGGTGCATTTGCCGCAGTGTCCAACAGTATCACCGCTGTGGTGGTGGGCGGCCTGCTGGTGCTGGCTTACACCAGAACCATCGCCAAGAAGGGCTCTCTGGATCAGGAGTGATCCCCGCATGAAACCCGGCCTTTCCATCTGCGCCGTCCGGCCCGTTGGAAAGCTTTTTTGATGAACAGCTGAGGTACCATACCCATGGCAGAACGTAAACCCATCATCTCATTCCGCAACTTTTCCTTCCAGTACCGCGCCCAGAAGCGCCCCACCCTGACCGATATCGATCTGGAAATCTACCCGGGTGAGCGGGTGCTCATTGCGGGCCCCTCCGGCAGCGGCAAGAGTACGCTGGCGGGGTGCATCAACGGGCTGAACCCGTTTTCCAACCCCGGCGCGTGCACCGGCACCCTGACCGTAGACGGTGTGGATGCGCCTCACAGCAGCATCTTTGAGCTTTCGGCCCATGTGGGCACGGTGCTGCAGGACCGGACGGCCAGTTCATCGGGCTGACCGTGGGCGAGGACATTGCCTTTGCACTGGAAAACAGCTGCACCCCGCAGGATGAGATGCACGCCATCACTCGCCATGCCGCCGAGCTGGTGGGCATCGAGAACCATCTCGCTATGCGCCGCACGAGCTTTCGGGCGGGCAGAAGCAGCGGGCGAGCCTGGCGGGCGTGATGGTGGATCAGGTCAAGATCCTGCTCTTCGATGAGCCGCTGGCCAACCTCGACCCCGCTACCGGCAAGCAGGCCATTGAGCTGATCGACGAGATCCAGAAAAAGACGGACACCACAGTGCTCATCATCGAGCATCGGCTGGAGGATGTGCTCTGGCGGAACGTGGACCGCATCGTGCTGGTGAACGGCGGCACCATTCTGGCAGACCTGCGCCGGATGAGCTGCTCTCGGGCAGCCTGCTGGCGGAAAACGGCATCCGGGAGCCGCTGTATGTCACGGCTCTGCGCTATGCCGGGGTGGATATCACTCCGGACAAGCACCCCGCCCATGTGGACAGTCTTGTGCTGGACGATACCGACACCCAAAAGCTCCGGGACTGGTTCACGGCCCGGCCCCGGCCCGCCGCGCAGCCGGAGCGGGAGCCGCTGCTGGAGGTAAAGGGCCTGAGCTTTGGTTATCAGAAGGGCCAGCAGACCCTGCGGGATGTCAGCTTCTCAATCGGCAAAGGGAGATGGTGAGCATCGTGGGCCGGAACGGCGCGGGCAAATCCACCCTCTCCAAGCTCATCTGCGGCTTCGAGACCCCGGACGCGGGCGAGATCTTCCTGAACGGCAAGCCGCTGGCTGAGGAGAACATCCGCCGCCGCGCCCGGCACATCGGCTATGTGATGCAGAACCCCAACCAGATGATCTCCAAGACCATGATCTACGATGAGGTGGCTCTGGGCCTGCAGCGCTCCGGCCTGACCGAGGAGCAGATCCGGGAAAAGGTAGATGCGACCCTCAGGGTCTGCGGCCTGTATCCCTTCCGGAACTGGCCCATCTCGGCACTGAGCTTCGGCCAGAAAAAGCGGGTGACCATTGCCAGCGTGCTGGTGCTTGACCCGGAGCTCATCCTTCTGGATGAGCCCACCGCCGGGCAGGATTTCCGGCACTATACCGACATCATGGAGTTCCTGCGGGGCCTGAATGCCCGGGGCGTGACGGTGGTGATGATCACCCATGACATGCACCTGATGCTGGAATACACCCGCCGCGCGCTGGTGTTCTGCGACGGACGCTCATTGCCGACCGCACCGCGGCCGCCGTTCTGTGTGACCCCGCGCTGGTGGAACAGGCGGCCCTGAAGGAGACCAGCCTGTACACGCTGGCCAACCGCTGCGGCATTGCGCCCGCACAGGAATTTGTAGAGAGATTTATTGAGCAGGACCGGGAGGTGAGAGAGGGTGGCCGCTAAGACTGTTTTGAATTATCTCCCCCGGGAGAGCGTCGTCCACAAGATGACCGGAACCACCAAGCTGGCGTTCTTCCTGCTGTTTACCTTTGCCAGCATGATCACCTACAACACCTGGGTGCTGCTGGGCCTGTTGGTGGTCAGCCTGCTGGCCTTCAGGCTGAGCAGGATCAAATTCCGGGAAGTCCGGTTTATGATGACCTTCATGCTGGTGTTCCTGCTGCTGAACAACCTGTTCATCTTCCTGTTCGATCCCAATCAGTACCACCCTGTACGGCACCCGCACGGTGCTCTGCCACCTGTTCTGGCGGTATGACCTGACAGCGGAACAGCTGTTCTACATGGTCAACATCAGCCTGAAATATTTTGTGGCCCTGCCGGTGGCCATCCTCTTTATCTCTGCCACCGACCCCAGCGAGTTTGCTGCCAGCCTGAACAGCATCGGCATCTCGTATAAAGTGGGCTATTCAGTGGCCATTGCCCTGCGCTACATCCCCGATATCCAGCGCGACTACCACAGCATCAGCCAGGCCCAGCAGGCCCGCGGCGTGGAGCTGGGCAAAAAGGAGCCTTTCCTCAAGCGGATGAAGAACTCTGTCAACATCCTGCTGCCGCTCATCCTGACCAGTCTGAACCGCATCGACACCATTTCCAACGCGATGGAGCTGCGCGGCTTCGGCAAGAACAGCAAGCGCACCTGGTATACCCAGCGCCCCTTTGCCCGGCGGGACTTCATTGCCCTGGGCGTGGGCGCGGCCCTGCTGCTCATCAGCCTGACCGTGACCATCCGCTTTGGAAGGTTCTATAACCCATTCCTCTGAACAAAAAGGCATCCCCGCACTTCCTGTTTCGGCAGGCCGTGCGGGGATGTTTTGCTTTTACAGGCCGTTGGTTCAATGATGCCGCAAGAAAGAGGGGGCTGTGTTACGCCGCGTCCACGAACTCCTCCGGGTCCTCCACGGCATCGGTGATGGTCTCCTCCGCGTCATCGGAGGAGTCGGCAGGCTGCTCCGGGTGGAGCAGGGCGTTGAGCAGGTCACGGAAGTCGATCAGGCTGTCATCCACCTGCTGGTTCCGGGCCAGCAGATCCTGCACCATGTCGGGCTTGTCGGTGATGAGGTCATCCACGCCCAGCTCCAGCATGTGGGTGGCGACCTTTTCGCGGTCGATGGTCCAGGCAGAGACGGTCTTGCCCCGCAGATGGACGGCGTTGACCATGCCGGAGGTGATAAAGGTGGTCTCCACGCTGAAAAGTCGGCATCGGGCAGGTCGTAGTAGTTGCCCACGCCCAAAGCCAGAATGTAGCCGGTGGGGTACTCAGGGGCCAGCACCTTGACCTTGTGCAGGGTCTCGTAGCTCTGGGAGGTGATGACGCAGTTGGAGCTGTCGAAGCCGTATTCCCGCAGCAGGCGTACAGTCTCAGCCTCCAGAGCAGGGGTGGCGGCGCTGGGCTTGATCTCCACGTTCAGGCCGATGCGGCCCCGGCAGAGCTGCAGCACCTGTTCCAGGGTGGGAATCCGGGTGTCGGCAAAGCGGCTGCTGAACCAGCGGCCTGCGTCCAGCTGTGCCACCTCGCATAGGCCAGATCATAGACTTTTGCGTTTTTGCCGGTGCAGCGTTTCAGGTTTGAATCGTGGGTCACCACGACCACGCCGTCGCTGGTCATCTGCACATCCAGCTCGATGCGGTCGCCGCCCTTGAGGATGGCCGACCGGAAGGCGGGAAGGGTGTTTTCCGGGGCCACGGTGCAGTCGCCCCGGTGGAAGGTGACCAGTGGGGTCACGCCGCCCACGGCGGTGAGCAGGGCATCGTCCTGAGGCAGAGCGTAGAGGTAGACTGCCATCAGCGTGGCCGCAGCGTGACCCCGGCCACCGCAGCGGTGAGCAGGGGCCAGCCGCCAAAGCGGTGCGGTTTGCCCTCCGGCAGCGCTTCCGGCGGCAGTCACGGCAGCGATCGTAGAGGAATGCGATGATGGTGCACTGGGCCGTGGTGACCTTGCAATCCAGCAAAAAGCCGAAGAAGGGGATCTCCACCAGATACAGCGCACGGGCGAGCAGCAGCATGGCGCGGGTGCTCCGCAGGCCGATCAGCACTGCCACGCTGTAAACCAGCAGGGAAGCTCCGAAAAAGACCAGAACAGACCGGACTAGCGCACTGAGGTTCCACCGCAGCAGTACACCGGCCAGCCGGGGCAGCTGTGTTTTGACATGGGCAGCGCTCTCCTGAACGGCTTCCCACAGGCTTTTGCGTTCCAGCGTAAAGAGGGGGAGCACCAGGACCCAGAACAGGGTAAACAGGAACGCCGCGCCAGAATGAGAAGAAAAAGCACCAGATAGAGCGGCTTTGCCCGGACAAGCCCAAGGATGTACTCCGGCACAGCCAGCTGAGAGATATAGTTGTAGGTCACGAATACATCTGTAAAGGGGATGAGCAGGGCGCAGTAAAGCAGGATGGGCCAGTTCTTGGGGAGCAGGACGTGGCGAATATCCCAAGCGACCGGACGAACAGGGAAACAGGACGCAGTGTTTCACCCCGGCGGGCCAGCGCAAACCCATGCAGGAGGATGGAAAAGCCGTACAGGTTCCAGAACGCCGCCAGAAGGACGATGAGCACGATCCCGCCTAAAATGGTCGGTGAAGTAAAGATCTGATGCGCGTTATTGTTGGTCAGGTAGTTCACCGGCGAGCAGCGCAGTGTCAGCGACCAGATGCCATTCATGGCGGGCAGAAACAAAAGATAGGTCAGGGCTTTGTACACCAGCACGGCTGTCAGAACGGCAGCGGAGGCCCGGTGCAGCAGGGTCAGGGCATGGTTCCGGGTGTCCTTGTAGGCCCGGTGTGCCCGCGTGAGGGAGCGGAAGAGATGCTTCAATTTGGATTCCACCTCGGTACTGGGATATGGTTCTGTCATTTTACAGTAGTATATCACAAAGCCGGGAAAAATGGAACGACACGGACCGACAGTTTGTTCCAGAGGGCACAGGCGCTTTTCAGCGGAGCAAAAGCGTGTTACAATAGGATCAGAAGAATGAATAACATTTCAGGCATGTGTGAGGGAAGTTGTTGGAAAGGAGCTTATCTACATATAAGCGTTTTGAGGTACGGTGCTCCCGCGTTTGTAGGAGCGCTGTACCCATCAATATGGTGTGGAAGATAGAATTTCGCAACGGGTAGATGTATAATTGAAAAGTAAAAATTAAAATTTGATGATGAGAGGTAGATATGAACAGTAAAAAATTATTTCTTACATCTAGTGGATTATCGGCTGATATGAAAAAGAAATTTTTCGATATTATAGGAAAATGTCCAGAAGATGTGAAGGTGCTATACATTCCAACTGCTGGAATTGAAACAGATGGAGCGAGAGAAGGCTTTGCAGTTTGTTTTCAGGAGCTTTCATCTATGGGTATTCGGTATGAAAATATATTAGTGTATAATCTGGAATTGATTCTCTCAAAAGACTATCAGAGAACATATTCGACATGTGTTACAGATCCTTATATGCTTACCAGACTGTTAACGATTGAGGAACTGCAATCTTTTGATGCAGTTGTTGTTAGTGGTGGCGATGCTGCGGTATTGTGTCGTGAAATGATTAGAACAGGATTTGATAGAACGATTGAGAAAGCAATTAATAATGGTCTTGTATACGTTGGAATTAGTGCTGGTAGTATGTATGCGGCAGGTAATTTAGATGATGGATTAAATATTATTAACAACCCTATAATTCCCCATTGGAATGGAACCAAAATAATTGAATTACCAGATTTCGGAGAAGCAATAAAGATTGTTGATGGACAAGCTGTTTATGTAGAAGATGATTGTATTAGTTTGATTTAGCCAAATAGTTTTACGAATTACAACTTGTAGGAACAGAAAATCAAATGCACATAAGCATTTAGAGGTGCGGTACTCCTGCATTTGTAGGAATGCTGTTACCTGCAAAATATGTGAAAGATTGAATTTCGCAATGGATGTATAATAAAAAGAAAAAATTATGAGGTATATTACAATGTTAGAATTGTTTGTCCAATTATTTAAGGCTGTACTGCAGTTGTTTCTTGCGTTGCTGAATCCTATATTTTTAAGGTTTTGTATGTTTTGTGCAGTTAATTGCCTTGATAGGTACAATTATTCCTACTGAGCGAGCATTGAAAAAGAATTTTGATAAGAACGGAAACAGAAAGTGATAGGAGAATTTGCAGAATAACAAAGAAAGAAGGATACATATTATGGAAGAAAGATTAATTGCATTTGTTATTTGGGCAATAATGGGCGTATTATTTATTGCAATGGGCATTTATGATTTGAATTCCAAGAAAGCAAAACCTTTCGGATTCTGGGCAAATGCTGAGGTGGCGCCGATAGAAGATGCGAAAGGTTATAATCGTGCTTTGGGTATATTGTGGTGCGTGTATGGCGTTTTGTTTACGTTAATTGGATTGCCCTTATTAGATGAACAGAATTCGGGTTTGATTATTTTATCTATATTGTGTGCAATGCTTATTAGTATTGCGGCTATAGTAGTATATGTAGTAGGTATTGAACCAAAATACCGCAAAAAGAAATAGATGGAAATATTCAGTAATACTGAGAGATGAATTTCAGACTAGTGTTGAATTTATAAACAAAACAGCTTATAATTTACGAAAGAACATATAGGTATTATCCACAGTTACCGAGCAAGTGTTATCAACACCGATAACAAAATGATAACATTAGTTTGTATAGGCAGGATAATATGGATATATCAAATAATCCAAAGAACGAGAAACACTACAGAGAATGATTCCTAAACAAAATGTGTTAGTCTTTGTAGAGCTCGAGTAAAACAGACAGGGGAGGAACACCCAATGCAGATCATGGATCAATTCGGTGCAGCACCGGGGGCAGAGAGCGTCCGGATGCCCGATGGCACCGAGCGGACACTGGCGGCAGAGCACGCCGCGGCCATTCTGGTCAACGAACAGCCAGCCTTCCGGGTGGTCTGCACGCCGGAGCTGCTGCCGCAGCTGGCGCTGGGCCGCCTGCTGACCGAGGGCTGGATCACCTCTGCTGACGAGGTGGAGCGGGTGGCCGTCTGCGCACAGGGCCTCAAGATAAGCGTTCAGCTGCGCCATCCGCTGGCGGCAGCGGAACAGGCAGGGCAGGAGGTGCCCAGCTGCTGCACCGATAACCTGACGCTGGCCAGCCCGGTGCGGCTACCGCCGCTGGCCCCGGTGCCCCAGCGGGAGATCCCGCCGCCATGGGTGGATGCGCTGGCCGATGCCATGGGCAGGCCTGCCGCTCTACCGTGCCACC
>ENA-OQMZ01000767-OQMZ01000767.1-human-gut-metagenome-genome-assembly--contig:-NODE-767-length-13043-cov-1.951146_pt1 | contig 13043 bp, 15 predicted proteins | sample MGYA00242621_ERZ504862 | MGnify/ENA primary metagenome ERZ504862 (study PRJEB26092, sample SAMD00036393) | human gut metagenome | host: Homo sapiens | study: EMG produced TPA metagenomics assembly of... | reverse complement strand
CTTTTGCTTTGTCAAAGTCTACTTTACCTGGAAGTAATCACTGAAAGCGATTCTGGATCAGCTCTACACAACCCTGGTCATATGCGGAAAGCGGTGCGATCTTGATATTCTCTGCAACCGGTGCAAATACTCAAACGGGTTCTGTCCACCAAGGAAATCAGATGCGAATCTGCATTTGTAGCTGCATCTTTCATACCGGATTTGTATTTGTAAAATCAGAGTATTCTTTGGAAATCTTAAGAAGATTATCCTGATTTCCCGTCATTGCCAGGATAATATCTTTGACATGTTCCGGATTATCTGTTCCTGTTGCAGCCTGAATGTAAGAGCCACCCCAGTTGTATTCCTGCGGAGGATTTGTAACAGCCCAGTCACCTTCTGCTCCATCCCAGTTTGGTTTCAGAGTAAAGTCGATACCCCATGCCGGAAGAGGAATGCGAATACCTTGGACTCAGAACTCATTGCCTTGTTCCAGTCATCGTTCCACTGACCTTTTACAGTTTTGTTAAGATAACCTGCATCCAGCCACTCTTTGGAATCTTTTACCCAGTCCATGATCTTTGAATCTACTTTGATCACAGAATCACCGGACTCTACCCACGGATTCTCAATGCTGTTTCCATATAAACGAAAAGTGTCTGCATAAGAAGCAAATGTATAATATCCTTTTTCTTTCAGCTGAGCTGCTGTTTCTTTAGCTGTATCCCAGTCTTTCATCTTCTCGCCAACTTCTTTCGGGTCATCAGTACCGAAAACATCTTTCGCAATGTCACGACGATATACAAGGACACCCGGACAGCACTGCCATGTGGCGCCTCTCTGTACTCCATCCGCATCAGAAGCTGTTGTTTTCGTGAAATCATACTGATCTGCAAGATCCTTGTCCGGATCAATGCCAAGATCAGTAAGAGGCATTGCAACATCTGCATCTTTGTCTGTTATATTTGAACACATAATTACTGTCTCAGAAAGGAACATGTCTACCTTATCATCTGCACTTGCATCAGCCTGGTTGAGAAGTGCTCATCCAGTTTCTGCTGATATACGCCATCCTGGTTCGGATTTACGATCCAGTGGATCTCTGTACCATCTTTCAGTTTTGTAACTGTACCATCTTTGGAAGTGGACTCTACTTCCGGATAAATAGCTTCCAGTCTCTGACGGACTCATCATTCCAGGAATAAATATTGATCACTTTTCCCTCATCCGATCCTTTTGCAGATACACAGCTTACATTTGCTGCCATCATTCCACAAACCATTGCTGCTGCAAGGATCATAGATACCGCTCTTTTTTTCATAGTATAAATCCTCCTTTTTCTGTAGCATCCCCGATGCTTTACCTTTGATGATAAAAATATACCATTTTTTTTATCTGCGATTATATTATTAATCTTAACAAAATGTCAAATTCATGTCATAATATAAAAAACCAACACATTCCTTAAACATCAACATATAAGGAGGATATCAATATGTCCATTTCCCAAGACTGGATTACTAATGAACTGGAAGATACAGAACTGGAAGCTCTTCATCGCTCTCCCTCTGTGGAATATTCTTTTTACAATGCCGTAAGAGCCGGTGATATGGAAGCTGTAAACAAAAACTGCGAGGAAGACTCTTTTCTTCATCTGAAGGGAACCGGTATCCTCTCCAAAAATCCTCTGATCAACCTGAAGTATCATTTCGTTGTCACTACTGCCATGCTCACCCGTTACTGTATTGACGGTGGACTGGAGCCTGAACAGGCATATCGTCTCAGCGATTTTTACATTCTGAAAATGGATTCCTGCACCACTGTACGCCAGATTGCAGATCTGCATCATATTATGGCCAGAGATTTTACCGGAAAAATGATCCTCCAGAAAAAAAGCTCTATTCTTTCCAGACCGGTCATGCAATGCGTGGACTATATTTACGGTCACATTAAGGAGCGTATCACCATTCAGGATCTGTCAGAACATACCGGGCTCTCTCCCAGTTATCTGTCCAGAGTATTCAAACAGAACCTTGGAGTATCCATAAGTGATTACATCCGCGAGAAAAAAATCGAAAAAGCCACTCACCTGCTCCGATACTCTGATAAAGCAGTCGTTGATATCGCCAATTATCTGAATTTCTCTTCACAGAGTCATTTTATCCAGATCTTTGAAAACTTCACCGGCCTTACCCCAAAGAAGTACCGTGACAAATATTACAAATCCATGTGGTAAACATCCTTATTATTATGGCTGATATTTTTTATCAGCATCAAAAACGACATCCCGCAGCTTTTTACAACTGTGGGATGCCGTTTTCCTATTGATACTTCTGTTTCTGTAATTTAACAATTATGTATAACCGATTTCTGTTACATCAGTTCCACTTTGATCCTGTGTGTTTCTTTTACAGAAAGCTTTTCGAGCAGTTCCCGATCTATACGTACACAGGTACTCTGTTCGTTTTTCATTTCCTTTTCATCACACCATACTGTTTTTATTTTATATTCTGAAGGAAGTTTTTTCTCCGGATTGCAGATACAGATCTCCAGCTTTCTTCCGGCAAATTCCATAGTAAGAGATGCCTGTCCATTCTCATTATACTGCTCCGGCATCAGTGCCGGCGCGATCACCAGATCTCCAAGATCTCCTCTGACCCCAAATACCTCTGTGATCATGGTCAGCATATACCAGCTTGCAGCACCGGTAAGATATGCATACAATCCTCTTCCCTGATTATCAAAATATTCCGGAATTCCAGGATACATCCTGCTGTTCTCAAAATCCATGGCAGCGTCCAGAAGCGTTTCCAGAACCTTATGTCCTTCTTTTGCATAGCCGTTTTTATACAGTGCATTGCCATACATAACAGCCATATGGGAAAATACCGCTCCGTTTTCCTTTTCTCCATAAGCAAACCCGAACATTCTTCCCAAATCAAATTTTTCTTCATGGAAATTGGTATTCAGGCGATATCCTCCTGCCTGACGGTCAAAAAGATATTTATCCGCACTTTTACAGATAGACTCAATCTGATCTTTCTGTGCGGTTTTACTCATGATCGCAAATACCTGACTGGTAAGCATCATACGTACCTGGCTGTTTTCTGCCCTTTCCACAGGACGTTTATGATCATCATAATATCCGTTGAACCAGCCGTTTTCTCCATCTTTTACCCATTCTCTTCTGCGGATGTTTTCCATCATCCAATCTGCCTTTTCATCCAGATTCCGGCTAAGCTGATCCAGACGGATCACAATAGTATTTCCGCTGATATCATGTGCACATTTTTCTGTGTACTGTCTTCAGGAAGCTGCTGCTTTTTCTCCGGGTTTCATAAAGCTCACGGTCTCCGGTAAACAGGATTTCCATTTCTTCCGCAACTTCAATCCTGTCAAACATTTCCTTTCCTGAAGTTTTCTCAGATATTCTGCGATGTTCTTCATATTTCCAGCATATGCACAGGTAAATGCCACACTCTCACCATTTTCCCATGCCATATCCATGGCATCGTTCCAGTCTGCCCCGTGAAGTTTCATCTCGTTGTGCTCTCCTACATCATAAAAAGCACAGAGATTTTCCAGCAAAATGTGTTCCAGAACCGTTCCGTAATAAATCTCACCGGATTCTGTTTTCTGATTTTCTCCATAGGCACTGCTCCATTTTTCATCATGCGCAGTTCCTCTTTTTGTCTGAAGATCCTTGAAATATGGAATCTTCTCAAAAAGAACATTCATATCCCCGGTCTGATCCATATAAAGCTGCGTTGTCACAAATGGCCAGAAAGCATGATCCATCCACACGCGGGCAATGTTGTTACGGTCTGCGATAAACTCACCCTGTCTGTTTCCGATGATCGTGGCATTGGTTCCATCGATGCGTACTCCACCGTAATTATCGACGATCATCTGACGTACAACAGAAGGCTCCATGATCAGAAGTGCCAGACAGTCCTGCCAGAGATCACGCCAGCCTCTTCCACCTTTTCCATAATCATGATACGGGAGGAATGAACAACCGTAAATTCTTCTTAATATCGGCTGGAAACAGATCCATTTCAGATAATTATCTCTGTCCTCATCACCTGTCTCAAAAGAAACATTCACTTTTTCTGTCCAGTGTTTTTTTACATGTTCAAATTCTCTTGCAACCTGTTTTTCAGTTCTGTAAAACCGTGCAGTCTCCTCCGGCAGCTGATTTTTTTCAGATATTCCCGCTGTCACAACATATACAGCTGTTTCATGTGGTCTCAGAACCCTGGATGCAAAACGAATACCACCGACAGCTTCCTTTCCTTCAATTTCTGTTCCTGCCGGAACACCTTTTTTCTCTTCTCTGACCACCTCCGGAATCAGGAAAGAACCGCCTTCTCCGATAAACATTTCCACATCAGGATAAAAGCTTTCCGGTTCCGTTCCCTCGCCTTCAGATCCATATACAAAATATGCAGTATTATTCTTCTGATGACCTCTTTCATCAAAAGAAAGCACCGGTTTTACTTCAACACCGTACTCCGTTGTTCTTATCCTGTGCAAAAGGGAAGTCACATGCCTGTGATCTCTGAGATTGTCTGCACTTCTTCCATATACAGGTATTACAGCAACCGGTGTGATCTCCTGTTCTTCCTCTTCAATATTGGTAATCTTTACAAGATGGACCTCCGCATCACCTTTCACTGTCACAAAAGACAAAATCTCTGACTGAAGTCCGTATTTCTCAGAAGTTCTGTGCAGCTTCTGCCACATAAATCCGGCTTCCAGGCTGCTTTTATCCTGTTTATCAGTATATTTCTGAAATTCCTGTTCTGCCGAAACTCCGCATGCTGACCAGTAACCTTTTCCTTTTATCTTGCACCAGAAATTTCTGGTGTTTCGATTATTATGAAGATTCTCAATGCTTACCGGTTCCAGCAGAAAATGATTCTGATCCAGTTTGCTGTCTCCTCCAGAGAAGGGGTGATCGCGGATTTCAATCCGTTTTCTCCGGCCAGAGGTATATATAAACCGCTGTAATTCTCCGGATTTTCTATGGAAAAACTTCCATTTTTATCCTGAAATTTTATATATTTCATTCTGTGATCTCCTTCCTGCCAAAATAAAACGGTATTTATATTCCATTTTACTTTGTATTCATAAATGTGATCTCCTCGCAATTTATATCCATTATGTCATGACATATAGAATTCAATTTCTGTCTCACCGGTAAGTTTCTCCTGCGGAATATAATTACCCGGAAGTTCTTCTCCATTTACATAGAGTTTTTTACATCCGGCTTCCACATGTCCCGGATTCTTCACAGTGATATGGAGATGACATCCACGGAAATCCTTGCTTATCTCAAACTTCTCCCATTCTTTTGGAATCGATGGTGCTATACGTAAGCCATAGAAATCCGGACGCATGCCAAGAATTCCTTCTACACATCCTACCATCACAGTAGATGCTGTTCCTGTCAGCCAGTGCACATGAGATCGTCCGAAATTCGGGCTTGCTTTTCCTTCTGTAAACTGTCCATAGCAGTATGGCTCCAGCTGTCTGATCTCAGCCCTGTCATTCTGCGCTGCCGGAGCATTCTCCAGGAAATAATTAAATGCACGCTCACCATGTCCGCAAAGTGCTTCTGCCAGAATGAGCCATCCTGTGACTGTGAAAAGATTCCCGCATTTTCCTTTGTTCCTGCATTGTAGATAACCGCAAGTGCTCCGTCGAAAGCATTTGCATGATATGGAGGATCCATAAGGATTGCACCGTATTCTGTATTCAATCTTTCATAAACCATTTGAAGGGCCAGATCTGCCTGCCGCTCTGTTGCAAGGCCGCTGATCACAGCCCAGCTCTGTGGATTCAGCCACATATTTGCCTCCGGGTCAGTTCTCTTTCCGATAACCTCTCCCCGCTCCGTAAACCCACGGATAAAACGATCTTCATCCAACAGAGTTCCTGGATCAATTTTCCAAGCTGCTCTTGTTTTTCTTCCAGGTATTTTATATATTTTTCATCTTTTTTGTACTTTGCAAACTCTTTCAGGATAGTCATTGCATAATAGAACTGTAATGCAACGAAAGTAGATTCCCCATCCTTTCCAAGTCTCAGACAATCATTCCAGTCTGCATAAAGTCCGGCCGGCATTCCATGTCTGCCAAGATGGTTCATGGAGAAGTCAATAGCTCTTTTCAGATGCTCGTATACAGTTCCTTCATCCTTGTTTGCAAACGGGATCACTTCATCGATGAATGCAAAATTTCCTGTCTACTGAAATATATTTGTATACAGTAGGGAACAGCCAGAGTGCATCATCTGCGCGGTATGCCGGATGACCGGTTTCCTGTACATAGGACGCATCATCCGGTGTATCCTCATGTCCCGGATTATGTGTGAATTTCACAAGTGGAAGACCACCGCCGTTATCTACCTGTGCTGACAGCATGAAACGGATCTTATCCAGTGCCATTTGGGGTGCAAGATGGATCACACCCTGGATATCCTGTACAGTATCACGGTATCCATATCCGTTACGAAGTCCACAATAAGTAAAAGATGCTGCACGTGACCAGATAAATGTCATAAAACAGTTATATGCGTTCCATGTATTGATCATGGTATCGAATTCCGGACTTGGTGTTCTGATCTGAAAATGTGCAAGCTGTCCGTGCCAGTAACTGATCAGTTCTTCAAGCTCCACCGCGCATGTTTTTTCACAGTCTGCATAATGTGCTATAATCTCCGCTGCTTCATTATCCTCCTTCATTCCTGCCAGAAAAGCCATTTCACGACTTTCTCCCGGTTCCAGAGTAATTACAGTTGAAAGAGCTCCACAGCTGTTTTCATTATAATTTCCCTCATTACATAATACACCAGCTTCAACCCCTGCCGGATTGTTGTATCCGTGATATCTTCCAAGAAATTTTTCCCTGTCACCACACCAGGAAGAAACCTTCTCTCCAGCCAGGCCGAAGAATCGGTTGAACACGTTCTTGTTATCAACCTCTTCCCCATCCTTAAGGCCGTCCAGATTCGCATGGATCATCTGACGTACACGATCTCCACAGAATACTGTTCTTGTAATATACTGGGAATACTGCAGATTCACCTGATCCTGTTCATAATTGCTGTTATTTGTAAACTCTGCATATCCAGTCACACTGATCTCACGTTTTCTGTCTGAGCAGTTGGTAACTTTCAGATTCCATACCTCGTAGGACTGCCCAAGCGTACATAGTATCTCACCTCTGAATGTATCTCGCTGTAATCTGCCATCATTTTAGTATAGGCTGTGCATGATGACATTCACTTTTATACTCACTGAGATCTTTGCCAACCGGCTGCCAGGATGCTGACCAATAATCTTTTGTGTCATTATCCCTGAGATAAATATATCTTCCCGGCTGATCAAACTGATTAAAAATATATCTCAGGATTCTGCCGTTTCGCCCCGGATTTTGCAAAGCTGTATCCCCCTGCATTATTGGAAACGATTGCTCCGTATTCCGGCGATCCCAAATAATTCACCCACGGAGCAGGTGTGTCCGGCCTGGTAATCACATATTCCTTTTTTTCTTCATCAAAATACCCATATCTCATGCCATACAATCTCCTGTTCTGTATATTTTCCGTAACATTGTCTGTTGTTACCTATTTTCTACACTATAACTGATATGCAGATAGCAATATACAAAATAAAAGATTAAAATATCAGATTCATGACATAAGATATGGATATAATTCTTTACAATTCTTCCTCCGTGATCACCAGCTTCATGGCCCAGGCCGGGATATCCACATCCTCAGGCTCCTGCTCCATAAATACAAATGCTGTCCGGTATGGCGGCATCTTTGCCGGAAAAATCCCGTATCCGTCTGTAAAATACACCAGGCCCTTAAGATTTTCAAACTCACGTTTTTCCATCAGCTCTTCCACATAAGCAAAAGCCGGACGGAAATCTGTACCTCCATCACCGTAAAGTTCCAGGCTGTTCATATACTCCTGCAATTCCTCTGCACCGGTGATCTTTACATCCGAATGCACCTTCTCATCACACTGGATAATGTGTATATTTACCTTCTGGAAAAAATTCCCGCTGTCGCTTAAGATCCCATAGGTTTCCTCCAGAAATCTCTGTACCAGTTCTCCTGAACAGGACATGGAAGTATCGATCACAATGACAAATTCCGAAACTTTTTTCACTTCTCTGGTTTCCAAGGGTTCGATCAGCGGCATATTCCCGTAAAGGGAAAGCCCGTAGGTATAATAATTATAATCAAAGCTGTCCGGATCTACAGTCAGTTCTTCCCGAAATACTGCAAACTTCCGCAGAAATTCCCGATAATCATATCGTTCCCGGTTCTCTATTTTCAGCTGGTCCAGAAAATCTCCGTCCTGCTCTCCTGACTCTCTGGAAAAAGTCCCTAGGTCTGTTTCGATCCCATCGCTGATATCTCCCCATTTTTTACTCATCAGGGGATTGGGTTTCCGGTCAGGCTGCTGGTTTGCCCAGTATTTATGGTCGTCCACGTAGAACTCTTTTTCAAGCTGTGCCAGTTCTTTTTCCTTCAGAAATTCTTCTTTCAGAATCTTGTAGATTCTCTCTGCATTCAGCGTCTTCTTTTCCTTTTCCAGAAGACGGTAGGTTTCCCTCCGGAGAAGACTTCTGGAATATCGGACTGAGCGGTGGTAGATCCCGTCGATCATATGCTCCACTGCAATATCGCAGCTTAAATTCCACAAACGCTTCTCTATTCCCGCTTCCCAAGTGCCGGAAAATGCAGTGAAATACCATATGGAGATATCCTCGATTCACAAGAATCCTGTTTTCTTTATAAAGCCCGTCCAAGCTGTGCGGATGGAAGTATATCACAGCCCCGTCTGTTCCAAACGGACTGACCGAACCATCCATCTGATAAATAAAGCTGCTCAGCGCCACATCCAGAAAACGCATGCCAAGATACAGCTCGTCTCTTGCCGCCCGGAGGATGCTGCTGCCGATATCTTGGAGACGCTGGGCTGCCTCCTGGGGATTGGATCCCTGACCGGGCAGGAAGTTATTTTTATTGTTTTCAGTTGTTTCTATATCACTCATAACTGAAACTTCTTTCTCCTTTTAACAGGCCGCCCATCATTTTCTGTCTCCCCGGCAACCTTCTGCTCTTCCTTCTGCATCCGGCTGCGTTCATTCATCAGAAATGCGGAAATCTCCATATCCTTCTTCCCGGACGCCACATCAATACTATGTTCCAGGCCCTCTCTGTTCCAGAGTTTTTCCCGAGAAAGCAGCTCCAGACCATTTAGCTTCCGCTTTCCACCAGAAATTCCCCGATATCCTTAAGATTTCCCCGGATATAATCCTCATACTGCTTCTTCGCCTTTTCACTGAGCTGCCACGGATAACGAAGCCGCCCAAAGCTCATATCAACCAGAACCTCCAACTTATCCATTACCACTGCCATATCAAACAGGCTGTCATACTCTGCGAAATCCAGTTCTTTGCTGTAGAAGCATTGCCGGTAATTGGTCCCTGAGCCATGATACTCCGTAAACAGAATTCTCGCAGGCGTATTCTCCACCGCCTCATCATAATGCTCCGGAAAAACCATATGCGCACGTTTTCCACCTGCCTCACCATTTTCGTACAGAAATCCACATCAATCTTCTGCCATAATTCCCCAAGAATCTCCTTCGCACAGGATTTGATTCCCTTTTTCTGATGGATCACAAGCTCCTTCAGCCCACTGCATCCCGTAAACGCCCCGGTTCCCACCTGCATCAGCGTATCCGAAAATTCCAGCCGTTCCAGTTTTTTGCATCCATAAAAAATATATCTTCCGATTTCCTTCAGTGTATCGGGAAAAACGATCTCCTGCACTTCCTCCCCGGCAAGAAGTCTCTCTTCTCCGAACGAAATTACATCTTCGCTCTCCCAGGTTTCTGTCATCTTCTTCTCCATCCTTATGTGCAGAAAACGCATACGGCGCCGCACTGACTACCGGAAGACCATTGATCTCTTCCGGCAGCACGATCCGGTCATCGGTACCATAACACCGAACGATCTCTATTGCATTATTTTTAATTCTGTAATGTATTTTCATCGTACACTTTCTTCCCTATGTCACAATAATAAAAATTTCTGTTTCCTATTGTAGACTTATTCCAAACAAAAAACAACCCATCGGACCACTGATGGCAAGTCAGTATCCTGCGGGTTGTTCGTTTCTTTTATCATAAGGTTGGAGGAATTGCTATATTTTTATCGGTCTATACTTTGAGTTTTTTCTCTTCAGGATTTAAAGTTTCCTGTAACTTCCATACCATATCCGCTGTTCCGGAAGATAGGTAACGTTAGGTCTCCAGGTCGCGATCACGGTATCTTTAGAATTGACCCAGAAGGAATACTCTTCCATGTAGGAAGTGTTGAGCAGTCCACAGACAGATATAACGTTTCCTGATCCATTCCATAAGCAATGCTGTGATATCTCTTTGTAAAATCATCCGGATAAAGATCGTTCTGTTTCCAGCTCTTAAATCCTGCATAAGCAATCTTTTTCTCACCCTGGACTATCATTTCCAGACGCAGTTACATCCTTCCGGAATGATCTTTGCACTTTCAATGTTTCTCGGATTTTCTGTAAAAATAATCTCCCGGTTAAATAATCCACTGAGTTCTTTTTCCGCAGTTTTCAGTCTGCCTTCCGGCTGTGGCAGAGAAAGGCTTTTTATTTTTGCTTCCAGATATTTCTCTCCTTCTTCCCGTTTTTCTTCCGGGCAAGGTATGGAAACTGCTTCCTTCATATATTTAAGGCAGATATCTGCCGCAAGATATTCTCTCGCACCTGCGGTAATGCCAATAGCAACCGGAAGTTCCCGGAAGCACACCAAATACTGTCCAAATGCTCCTTCTGCCGCAAAGATCTCTTTTCCTGCTTTGATGTGATATGCATAATGAGTCAGTGCTTTTTTCTCATCTCCGGGAATTACGACTCTTGACTGTCCCATCTCTTCGATCCACACTGTGGCACCAGCTGCTCACCCTTCCAGTTTCCTTTCTGGAGAAGGAGCTGTGCCAGTGTGGAAATCTGATCTGCGGTCAGATACATGCCCCAGCCGCCGGTATTATGTCCCTCAGGACTTGTAAGCCAGTTGATCTTCCAAAACCAAGTTTGTCAAAAACACGTTTCTGCATAATGGACAGACAGTTTTCACCCATAACTTTGGTCACGATCCTGGAAAGTGTATAGCTGCATCCGGAATCATAATGAAAAACTTTTCCGATATCTTCTTTCAGCTTAGGCTGTCCAAGCCAGTTCTTCTCCCAGTCTTTTCCAGTCTGGAAAACCATACATTATTACAGCATTCCGGGGAACCGGCCTGCATGGTAAGAAGATCATATACGGTAATATTTTCCAGGGCTTCATCATATTCATCCGGAAGATCTTCTCTCACATAATCCAGAAATTTATCCTCCAGATGAAGTTTTCCCTCATCCACCGCAAATCCAACACAGATACTTGTTCCGATCTTTGATAAAGAATGCATCATCTGCGGCTCTTCCATTGAGAAAGGTGCCCAGGCTCCTTCAACAACCTTTTCTCCTTTATACCGTACAGAAATACTGTGTAATTCTACGGTGTTCTCAAGTTCCTCAAGCATTTTTGCCAGCTTGAACGGATTTAATTCATTCATTTTTTTCCTCCTCTGCAGGCTGCCATATGGATGTCTCGATACGGATTCCACCTTTTCTGGTGAGATATACACCAATCAGGATCAATGCAACCATAACTATAACAGCAGATACTGCATATACAAGTTTAATACTGAAAATTCCTTTTACAAAAATAATCGTGTAAATGATGATACTGATGGTACAGAATACGTAAAGTCCTGCACTGGAAAGGTGAAATTTGTTCTTCTTCCAGGTATCCGGATATTTCTTCGGAAGACGTGAAATTGCATACACAACTGTAACATTCATAAAAAATGTGATCACCTGGAAAATATTTGTGATCGTCACGATACTCATATCAAAAATGATCGGAAGCAACACTACGATCAGTGTGTAGGTATAGATCAGGTACGGTGCTCCGAAACGGTTTTCCTTCAGAATTCCTTTCGGCAGCCATCCATCCTTGGCAGCCTGAGCGATCGGATATCGTACATCATTAAATACACCATTCAAAGTAGTGATGATTGCCATGATCGGTCCGCCGATCATAAAAAGTTTATACACAATACCAGGAAGGATCTCCTGTGCTGCCGGAAGGATTGTTTCCACACCTGCAACCTCATCGTGAGGAAGCACCCCACCTGTAACCATCGCAAGGCCCACATAAATAAAAAGCAGACATGGCACGCAGGACATTGCCGCAAACGGAACATCTTTCGTTGCTCTTTTCGCGTCTTTACCATACCACAGAACATTGTAGTAACCATTTGCGGAATTGATAAGAAGAAGTGCCGCCAGCATAAAGCCTTTAAAGCCGCCGGTAAACATCTTATCTCCTGAAAAATCAAAGATCGGCTGTCTGATCTGTGTAAGTCCGAAAACAACATACAGAACCATTGTGATCAGAAGAACCGTTGATAATATCTTGCTTACCTTTGCAAAAATATCCATTCCCAGAAGATTCAGAACAAACAGGATAACAACACCTGCGATTGCCAGTGCTTTCACTGTAATTCCCGGGAGGAGATTATTCAAATACAATCCCAGTGCCAACGCAAAAGAACTGTTGAGGATCGGCGTTACCAGTTTCGTATAAGCTACCAGACCTCCGGTGCTGACTCCGGAAAGGTTCGTTACGATGGAATACGGGCCTCCTGCCACGCGCATGGTCCCACCAAGAATAATATACGGAAAAACCATAAAGAATCCCATGACAATCGCTGTCAGATAAGCAAGCCATACAGAATAACCGGTATAAGCCATTGCCGGTCCGATCAGAGTTACCATTCCGGAGCCGATTACCATTCCTACTGCGATCGCAAAAAGATCACCACGCTCAAGTATACCCGGTTTCGGTTCCGGCTTGTTCACAATTATGTTCTTGTCGTTCATTTCATTGCGCCTTTCTTT
>ENA-OQMZ01000766-OQMZ01000766.1-human-gut-metagenome-genome-assembly--contig:-NODE-766-length-13053-cov-2.514776_pt1 | contig 13053 bp, 19 predicted proteins | sample MGYA00242621_ERZ504862 | MGnify/ENA primary metagenome ERZ504862 (study PRJEB26092, sample SAMD00036393) | human gut metagenome | host: Homo sapiens | study: EMG produced TPA metagenomics assembly of... | reverse complement strand
GCGCAATGGAGCGGCATCTCACCCGGCGGCCGATCTCGTGGCCCGCCACGCAGGCCAGACCGCCCAGCAGCAGGGGAAAGGAAGAGCAGCTCCGTGGCCAGCCCAGCTCAACGAGCCGCTGCTGCAAAAACATTTTGGTCAGGTAGCTGGGCACCGAGACGACGGCGCTGGAAACGATGAGCTTGGCCGCCAGCGGCGTGGTGCGCAGGATGCTCAGGCTGTTGCGCGCCAGTTTGGTGAACTGGCCGGGCAGCGCGCGGAGGGTCTGCTTTCCCCGGCTGGCCTGTGCCTTGGTGACGATGGGCTCCTCCATCAGCGCAAGGGCGGCGGTGGAACGCCCTCGAACGCAGCGCTCAGCAGGTAAAAGCCCGCAAAGCCGAGGAAGCGCTTCAAAAGGCTGGCCAGCGAACCTATGGCGTTGGCCAGCATGGAAATCTGGGAACTGTTGGCGGAGACTTGGATGTACTCGTCCTCGCGGCCCTCCTGCTTCAGGCTGTCGTAGACAAGGGCTGTGAAGGTGCCGGAAAACATGGTCATAGCCAGCGCGTTCAGCCCCATGGCAAGGCAGATGGTGAACAGGTTCGGCGCAAAAGCCATCAACAGATTGCAGGTCACGGTCAAGACTCCGCCGGACAGGAGGGTCTTTCGGCGGCCCAGCAGGTCTGCCGCCATGCCGCTGGGCACTTCGCAGAAGAGGCTGACGATGTGATACACGCTTTCGGCCAGGCCGATCTCCCACAGGGAGAAGCCCCGGGCCGCCAGCAGGGCCACCCATACCGCATCCGTGATGCGCAGGCCGGAGAAGAGATCAGAAGTATAAATGCAGGCGAGCTGCTTTTTTAAATTGAGTTTATGATCCATTGGAAACACCCTTTCTATTTATAGTGAATGATTCAAAATAGAAAGTGTACCCAAAACAAAAGCGCCCCACAGCAAAGCTGCGCGGCGCTGAAAATCATGCTCCACGCTTTGCTGAAAGAGACAAAAGGGTACACTTCGAGCCGGAAAGTATTAAATCTGACCTTTTTTTGAAAAAGATGCAGCCATTCCAACCCATCTGGGTGTACCCTCCTTTCAGTAAAACGTTACGCTTACAATACCATACTTTCGGCCAAAATACAAGCAAAACCGTAAAATTCAGGGAAAAAAGTGCCGCCCTGGCTTGCAAACAGGCCCAAAGTGTGGTAAGATGATATCCGGTTATGAAACCTGAATATCTTGAAACGCAGCGACGGAGAGAGTACGCATGCAGTTCCACAGCAAAGAGAGAAGCTTCACCGGCTGAAAGGGCTTCCGCGTGGGTGTGTGCCGAAGTTCGCTCCTGAGCGGCCTGCCCGAACGGCTTCTATTAGGCAGGACGGCGCGCCCCGTTACGGCGTTTGAGAGCCGCCCTTCTTTGTGCAGGGCGGAAACCGGGTGGTACCGCGGAGCATTGGATTTGCAAAGGCTTCGTCCCTTTTGTCCGGCCAGAAATGGCCCGGCAGGGGACGGGGCCTTTTTTGCTGCCCCGCTTTGAAAACACGAACTGAGAAGGAGAGAATTTCCATGCAAGCAATGATCGACGAGCTGGCCAAACAGGCCGCAGAGTGCCTCGGTCAGGTCTCTTCCAAGGAGACGCTGGCCTCGTTTTGGCAGGAATATCTGAGCAAAAACGGCAAGATCCCCGCGCTGATGAAGAATCTGCGCTCTGTCGCGCCCGAAGAGCGCCCCGCCATGGGCAAGATCATCAACGAGCTCAAGCAGAAGGTGCAGGCAGACTACGATGCCGCCGCTGCCAAGGTGAAGGAGGCCGAGCTGGCCGCCCGCCAACGCCCGCTGAGACCGTGGACATCACCCTGCCCGCCAAGACCCGCACGGTGGGTGGTCTGCACCCCCTGACGCTGGTCACCAACCAGATCATCGACGTGTTCTCCGGCATGGGCTTTGCCGTGGCTGACGCACCTGAGATCGAGGATGACGACCACAATTTCACCCGCCTGAACGTGCCCAAGGATCACCCCGCCCGCGACATGCAGGATACCTTCTACCTGTCCGACGAGTTCCTGCTCCGCACCCAGACCTCCGGCGGCCAGATCCGCACCATGGACAGCCAGAAGCCGCCCATCAAGGTGCTGATCCCCGGCCGTGTGTTCCGTTCCGATTCCGATGCCACCCACAGCCCCATGTTCCACCAGATGGAAGGCCTGGTCGTGGATAAGGGAATCACCCTGGGCGACCTGCAGGGCGCGCTGAACACCTTTGTGCAGAAGCTGTTCGGCAAGGACACCCGCACACGCCTGCGTCCCTCTTACTTCCCCTTCACCGAGCCCAGTGTGGAGGTCGATGTCAGCTGCTTTGAGTGCGGCGGCAAGGGCTGCCCCCTGTGCAAGCACACCGGCTGGATCGAAGTTCTGGGCGGCGGTGTTGTCAACCGCAAGGTGCTGGAGAACTGCAACATTGACCCGGATGAGTATTCCGGCTTCGCCTTCGGCATTGGCATCGAGCGCATCGCCATGCTGAAGTACGGCATCAACAACATCGGCCTGATGTTCGAGAACAACCTGCAGTTCCTCAAGCAGTTCCATGAATAAGAGGGGAGAGAACAGACAATGAAAGTACCTTTCAGTTGGTTAAAAGAATTCGTTGATATCGACGTTACCGCTCAGGAGCTGGAGGAGAAGCTGTTCTCCTGCGGCTTTGAGGTGGAAGAGCTGATCCCGCTGGATGCAGGCATCAGCAAGGTGGTCGTTGGCAAGATCGTGGAGATGGAAAAGCAGGAGGGCACCCACCTGACCAAGTGTGTGGTGGACTGCGGTGATTACGGCCACGATATCCGCATCAGCACCGGTGCTGCCAATATGAAGCTGGGTGACTGCGTGCCCGCCGCTCTGGATGGCTCCACCCTGCCCGGCGGCATCAAGATCAAGGCCCGCAAGATGCAGGGCGTGGAGTCCAACGGTATGCTCTGCTCCGGCGAGGAGCTGGGCCTGAACGATGACCTGTTCCCGGGCTCTGAGGTCTATGGCCTGCTCATCCTGCCCGAGGATTCCGTTCCCGGCACCGACATCGCGCCCGTTGTCGGTCTGGATGACTATATCTTCGATATCTCCATCACCGCAAACCGCCCCGACTGCCAGTCTGTGCTGGGCATTGCCCGCGAGGTCGCTGCCATTCTGGGCAAGCCCCTGCATATGCCCGCCATGGATTACAAGGCTGTCTGCGAGCCGGATGCTCCCATCAACGTCCAGGTGGAGGCCCCTGACCTGTGCCCCCGCTATATGGCACACTACGTCCGCAACATCCGCATGGGCGAATCTCCCCGCTGGATGAAGCGTCATCTGGCCCTGTGCGGCCTGCGCTCCATCAGCAATGTGTGGATATCACCAACCACACCCTGCTGGAAATGGGCCAGCCCATGCACGCCTTTGACCTGAACAAGGTCGCCGGCCGCACCATTGATGTGCGCCGTGCCCACGAGGGCGAGAAGATCGTGACCCTCGATGAAAAGGAGTTCACCCTGAACCCCAACAATCTGTCATCTGCGATGCCGAGAAGCCGGTGGCTCTGGCCGGCATCATGGGCGGTGCCAACTCCGGCATGGATGAGAACACCACCAGCCTGCTGTTCGAGTGCGCCACCTTCGCCCGTGACTGCGTCCGCAAGACCAGCCGTGCCCTGGGCCAGAACAGTGATTCCTCTGCCCGCTATGAAAAGGGTGTGGACCGCAACTCTCCCGAGCTGGGCCTGGCCCGTGCCCTGCACCTGATCCAGGAGCTGGACTGCGGCGATATCACCACCCTCGAGTATGACCTGACCGATGGCCGTCCGCTGGAGCGCAAGCACATCGTGACCACCCCTGCCAAGATCTGCGGCGTGCTGGGCATCACTGTGCCCGAGCAGACCATGATCGATATCCTGCAGCGCCTGGAGTTTACTGTGGATGTGCAGGCCGATGGCAGCTGGGATGTGTCTGCTCCTCTCTACCGTGAGGATGTGGAGAGCTTCCCCGATCTGGCGGAGGAGGTCATCCGTGAGTACGGCTATGACCACATCAACCCCACCTTCCTGAACACCGCCTCTGTCACCAACGGCGGCCTGAACTACGCGCAGAAGCAGCAGCTCAAGACCAAGCGCCTGCTGGCTGCACAGGCTTCTATGAGGCCTCCACCCTGGCCTTCTACTCCAACGCGGAGCTGGATATGCTGCACATCCCCGCTGAGGATGCTGCCCGCAAGGCCATCCGCATCCTGAATCCCATCAGCGAGAACCTGTCCATCATGCGCACCCTGCTGACCCCGTCCATGCTGAATGTCATCGTGGACAACCTCAAGAAGGGCAATGCGAGGGCCGCCTGTTCGAGATGGCTCCCGTCTATCTGGCCAAGGAGCTGCCCATCAGCGAGCATCCCCATGAGCGTCAGACCCTCTGCATTGGTGCCTTTGGCCCCGAGGAGGACTTCTTCACCGTCAAGGTGCAATGGAGGCGCTGGCCGCAGGCTTTGACCTGACCTTCACCTACGAGCGCGAGACCACCCCGTGGCTCCACCCCGGCATCAGCGCCGCTGTCTACTGCAACGGCAAGCGTCTGGGCGTGTTCGGTAAGCTCTCCAATGAGATCAACGGCGAGCTGGAGATCGCAAAGGACCAGAAGGACAGCCAGAACATCTATCTGGGTGAGCTGGACTATGAGGCTTTGATGTCCTGCGTGGACGGTGAGCTGCGCTATAAGCCGCTGAGCCCCTACGCTGCCATCAAGCGTGACCTGGCCCTTGTCTGCGAGGAAAAGGTCACCTGCGGCGAGATCGAGGACACCATCAAGAAGGCAAGCTCCCTCATCACCGAGGTCAAGCTGTTCGATATCTACCGCGGCGCAAACCTGGGCGAGGGCAAGAAGAGCATGGCCTTCTCCCTGACCCTGTCTGACCCCAGCGCGGAGATCTCCGCTGAGCAGGTCGAGCGCACCGTCAAGAAGGTGCTGGGCAACCTGAAGTTCAAGCTGGGCATTGAGATCCGGTAAACGGTGATCTTTACACAGCACTATGAGTCCCCTCTGGGCGGCATCCTGCTGGCCGCTGATGACACCGGCCTGACCGGCCTCTGGTTCGAGGGGCAGAAGTACTTTGCCCGCACCCTGGATTCGGTGCATCAGGAGCAGGAGACCGCCGTGCTTTCCGAGGCCAGACACTGGCTGGATGTTTATTTCGGCGGGCAGGAGCCGGACTTTACGCCGCCGCTCCATCCTGCCGGCTCGGCCTTTCAGCAGGAGGTGTGGGCGCTGCTGCGCCGCATCCCCTGCGGCCAGACCACGACCTATGGTGCACTGGCAAGGCAGCTGGCTGCAGAGCGCGGCCTTTCCCGGATGTCTGCGCAGGCTGTGGGCGGAGCTGTCGGACACAATGTGATCTCTATCATCATTCCCTGCCACCGCGTTGTCGGAACAAACGGCAGCCTGACCGGATATGCAGGCGGCATCGATAAAAAAGCCGCGCTGCTGAGACTGGAAATGAAAATGACGCGGTAAGAAATACGGAAAACGAAAAAATCCGAACCTTTTCCCGATGGGAAGAGGTTCGGATTTTTCTTGTGTGGTGGACGGACTGCAACGCCGGACGAACGCGTGCTTGAAAATATCGCTGCATAGCGTCACTATTGTGCTTTCTATTTTACCGAAACGCGTCCATCACTAAATCATTTTGCAGATGCAGGAACAAATTCAATTTTAACCTTCATTCCCATCCCAGCAGCAAGCCGCTGCAAGGTACGAAGAGATGGGTTTGCATTGCCGCGTTCCAGTTTGCTGATGTCGGTCTGTGCAATACCCGTGCGCTCCGAAAGTTGCTTCTGGGTCAAACCGCTTTCTTTGCGGGCCTTGAGCATGGCTTCAATCACGGAAAATTCCGGGTCAAGTGCGTCCCATTCGGCCTTGAATTCAGGGTCTTTCATCTGCTCATTCAAAAAATCGTTGAAGTTTGTCATTTGGAATTCTCCTTTCGGGCAAGATAATCTGCGCGATATTGTTTTGCCAGTGTGATCTCTGAAGCAGGTGTTTTCTGGGTCTTCTTGATAAATCCATTTGTGAGAATCACCTTTTTACCAACCACGAAGAAATACAGCACGCGGGTAATATCCGACCCAAACTTGGTACGAATTTCAAAAATTCCATCATCCAGTGCTTTGGAATACGGTTCCCTTAAACATGGCCCCTCTTCACGGAGTAACGCAACGGTACGCAAAACTTTTGGCTTGCATTTTCTTATCCAGACTTAGGATAAACTCTTTGACTGGCTCGGAGCCATCGGCTTTATCGTAGAATTCAATTTCATATTCCTGCACGGCTGCACTCCCTTTGAATAGTGGATTTATCTCATATACAGTATAGCGGATATATCCTCTATTGTCAAGACCATCTCTTTACATCTTATCTCCTTTATGGGATAATAATGGCATTTTAGACTATAAAGGAGAATATTATGGCCTACTCTGCCGATTTTCGGAATAAGGTTGTCCAACTATACAACAGTGGCACAAGTACCGCTGATCTCTGTGCCCAGTTCCATATTTCTCGCAGTATCTTATATCAATGGAGCGAAGAAGCAAAAGTTTCAAACATTTCTAAACGTGATCTTGCAACGCTTCAACGCCATGTTGCAACCTTGGAAAATGAAAATTCCATCTATCAAAAATCTCTTGCTGCTCTTGATTTGTCCATAGACAACAAGGTGCAAATTATTGATGCCTTAAAGTCAGAATACAGCTTCTACACACTTTGCCGTTTGCTGAATCTTTCAAAATCCACTTACATAAATAGACAGAAAAGTGCACTGATTGAAAAGCAACTAGATGTAGAAGATACGCTTTTGAAAGAAAAAATCACTATCATCTTCCAGAAAAGCGATTACCGTTTCGGTGCAAAAAAGATTCGCGCAAAATTGATGGAGCAAGGCTATACTGTTAGCACAAAACGTATTGTGCGGCTCATGAAAGAGCACGGATTAAAACGTAAACAAGCACTTCCAGAGAACGCTACTTTTCAGCGGCACTATACTTATCGTCCCAATCTCGTAAAGCAAAATTTTACCGTTGAAAAGCCAAACAGCATTTGGGTCAGTGACATCACCTATGTTAAGGTAAACACTTCTATCGCATATGTCTGTGTTATCATCGACCTATTTTCTCGAAAAGTCGTTTCACACGCCGTTGCCGAATTCGCCGATGCAGAACTCACAATCCACACATTCAAATTGGCCTATCAAAATCGGAACCATCCGCAAGGGTTAACATTTCATAGTGACCAAGGCGCGCAGTATACCGCATTCAGCTTTCGTCAACTACTTCTTGACTTTAATGTACACCAATCCTTTTCCGATATAGGCAATCCACTTGATAATGCTGTGGCGGAATCTTTCTTTGCTTCGCTTAAAAAAGAACAGTTCAAATTTCATTTTTATGAAACTGTCTCCGAATTAGAGGAAAGTCTATCAGAATATATTGATTTTTATAACGATTACCGACCGCATGAATGTCTTAAACAGCAAACCCCAAATCAATTTGAAGAATCATATCAGCAACAAAAATAAAGGCGAGAGTATCCGATACTGTCCGAAAATAACAGTACCAAATACCCTCGCCCTTTCAGTTGGTGGAGGCGATGGGAGTCGAACCCATGTCCGAAAAGAGTTCAGCGTAGGTGTCTCCGGGTGCAGGCGATCAACAACATTCCCTCCGCGTCACGCCGGTCGCCAGGCTAACGCATTGGTAGCTTCATGAGTTCCTGCCGGTCCGCAAAGCTTAGGTCCGTTCAGGTGCTGTGTCTAAAGGACGCCCCGGCCCCACACGACACAAGAGTGGGCGGAACGCGCAGCACTCAGGCTGCGAGCAACTGATAATTATTGTTGTCAGTTAATTTTTTGGAGGAGTTTAGAGCAGGTCCCCCACTGCTACCCGCTGCCCAGGCCTCGCTCCCCCCGTCGAAACCTTTACGCCCCCATAAAACACACCTTGCGGTGTGGGTAAGCTTTGAAGTTTCCGGGCAGGAATGCTGCCTGAAATCAATAGTAAACGCCGTTGGATTTAACGGCCCGGTCGATGGAGCGCTTGGCATCGCGCTTGGCGGCATCTGCGCGCTTATCATAGAGCTTTTTGCCCTTGCACAGGCCCAGCTCCATTTTGACGCGGCCATGCTTGAAGTAGAGCGAAAGCGGCACAAGGGTGTAGCCCTGCAGCTTGCACTGCTGGTGCAGCCGCCGGATCTCGTTCTTGTGGGCCAGCAGCCGCCGCACCCGCATGGGATCCTGATTGAAGATGTTGCCGTGGTCGTAGGGGGTGATGTGCATTCCCTTGACCAGCAGCTCACCGTCCTCAATATCGACCCAGCTGTCTTTCAGGTTCACGCCGCCGGCACGCAGGCTCTTGACCTCGGTGCCTTTCAGCTCAACGCCGGTCTCCAACGCTTCCAGAACGAAGTACTCGTGGCGCGCTTCCCGGTTTGTGGCAATCGTCTTGGTTGCCGGACGCTCTTTGGTCGGTGCCATTCCGCGCGCCTCCTTTCTCTCGCTTTGGTATCGTTACGTTAGTATATCATATTTTTGTGGATTTTCAAGGCCGCTTTTTGAAGAAACTGTAAATCTTTTCCGCAAAAGGTGCCTTACAGCTTTTTATAGCCCGCCGGTTCGTCCGCTGCACACCGCCGCTCCATCAGGTAGGTGTCCAGCCAGCGGCCGTGGCAGTCCCGGGCAATGCGCTCCCGGCGGCCCACCACGCGGAAACCGCATTTCAGGTGCAGGCCCCGGGAGGGGCGTTGTCCTGCAGCACCGTGGACTGCAGCGTCCAGTACCCGGCCTGTTCGGCCTCACGGCAGAGCGCCGTGAGCAGGTGATAGCCCAGTCCCTTGCCCCGGAATTTCTCCCCGACATAGATGCTCACCTCGGCCACGCCGCGGTAGCACCAGCGGGGGTCTACCCGATGCAGGGCTGCCCAGCCGGCTACGACCCCATCGTCCAGCACCACCAGCCGGCATTCCCTGGCATGGGATGCGTCCCAGGCGGTGTAGGCGGGCAGTTGGTCTGGAAGGTGGCGTGCTCGGTGGCAATGCCTCCAGATATATTTTGGACACGGCAGTCCAATCCTCCGGCATCATGGGCCGGACTGTGATCTCACTCATATTTCCTATCCTGACCGGAGCCGCAGTGCTCCGGTTTCCCCTCATTGCGTGTGCAATATCTTTTTTCAGTATAGCAGAATCTGCCGCAAATCACAATGGAAACCTGTTCACCTCAGGCCGGGCAGAGTGTCTGGAATCTGAATATCCGGCCCCCCGGAAGCGTGGAGATCACAACGCATGGATTTTGTGGGCAGATTTGTTTTGACAATACCGGCGGGTGTGATACAATAGAAAAAAACCAACCGGTAGCCGCCTGTGCAGTCTCATATTGTAGTCCTCCGTGTGGGAGAATGCAATCAGGGCGGTGCCGGGGGAAAGGAACGGAACATGAAACAGGCAAAACGAATCGTTGCGATGGTGCTGTGTCTGCTGGCTCTGCTGGCTCTGCCGCCGGTGCGTGATGGAAAAGGGAGAGCCCAACATCACGGCTCAGACCACCATGAAGGAAGTGCGCAGCAACCCGGGCATCAAGAACTCCGGCTTCTACACCTACTCGCAGGATAAGGACTGCCCGCCGGGTCAGGCCCTGTGGGAGATGACCACCGTGGAGGGCTACACCAACGAGTATGTGGCCGAAGGCTGTGCCAAGGGGCTGAATCTGGTCATTGAGAACTACAACAATGGCGTTCAGGTCACCCACTCGTTCTACACGGATGCGGAAAAGGCGGCGGACCGCACCAAAAACAACACCGGCCTGTTCTATTTCCCGGCCAAGGCTGAAAATGCCAAGTTTGCGCTGATCCTGGCTGGCAGCGGTGCCAATGAGAGCGCCGAGCTGGAGGAGGGGGCCTGTACGGCCTGGCAGCTGCATGAGCTGGGCTATGCCGCCTTTATTCTGCGGTATCGCGTCTGGACGGATGCTTCCGATGACGCTCCGCTGGAGGACATCGGCCGGGCCATGCAGTACATTGAGGAACACGCTGCGGAGTTTGGCATCCAGCCGGAGCAGTACGCCATCGTGGGATATTCCATGGGCGGCCACCTGACGGGCCTGTTCGGCACGGAATCGGTGGGGTATAAGCATTACAATGTGCCCAAGCCCGCTGCCCTGCTGCTGGCTACCCCATCAACGATATGACCTACATCAAGCCCATCTACCATGTCATTCAGGATATCGGTGCATACGGCCCCAAATACTATACCCGGAACCTTTCGGATGAGATCACGCCGGACTACCCCGCCACCTACCACTGGCACGGTGTGAACGACACGCTGCTGAAAGAGCTGGTCTACTGGCGGCAGGGACCGCAGCTGGAAGCTGCCCTGCAGGCCAATCACGTCAAGCATGTTTACCGGGTGTTCAACAATGCACCTCACGTCTGCGGCATCGGCACAGGAACAGATGCCGAGAACTGGCTGGTGGAAGCCACTGCTTTCTGGGAAGAGCAGTGCGCCTGAGAGAAAGGATGAAACAGGATGAAAGATCTGAACGAAGCATTTGTGCATCTGAACGTTGGTCTGCCCGATGATGTGGAGCGGCTGAAGGCCGCGGGCTATTACAAAGAAGCCGTGGCACGGATCGATGAATATCTGGCCGAGGACTGGACGGAGACCCAGAACAGCCCCCGCAGTCAGGGGTTGGAAATGCCGGAGTACGAGCAGCCCGCCAACCCTGTGCCCCACGGCGTGGACGCGCTGCGGGATGCCCTGCTGGTGCAGAAGGAGATCATGTGCCGTCTGCCGCAGGAATACTGCTGGAACGAGGCACAGGCCGTGGCCCGGATGCAGGGCCTTGTGCGGGATTTCACGGTGGAGGAGTTCCGCCAGCTGGTGCATGATGGCCGGGTAGACTGGCGATTCGTGGAAGGGGAGAAGCACTACCTTGACCGCTTTGCCGAGACGCTGATCGCCACCCACGCGACCTTGCCGCCCGTCAGCTTGACCCGCCCGCCCCGGCTACGCTGGCCCGGGAGCGCCGCCGCCGCATCCATGACCAGATGGAGCGGGAAGGGCAGGCCAGTGCCCGCATCACGCTGAAGACCAGCGTGGGGATGTCGGATGAGCCTTTGCCGCCGCTCTGGCCAAGGCAAAGGCAGAGGGCCGGGAGAGCGTGCACGTCCGCGCCTGGCTGCCCATTCCGGCGGAATGCCTGGCCCAGAGCGAGATCGAGCTGCAGTGCTTTACCGAGCAGCCGGGCCGCATCGCCGATGCAAACGCCCCCCAGCGCACGGTCTGCTGGGAGGCTGACCTGACCGAAAACCGCCGCTTCGGGGTGCAGTACCGTTACAAGACAACGGCAGTCTATGCTGACCCGCTGGACTTTGTGCCCGCACCGGAACAGCCGACCTTTGATACCGAGGAGCAGGCCCCGCATATCGTGTTCACGCCTTACCTGCGGGCGCTGGCCGCACAGCTGACCGAAGGGATCACCGACCCGGCGGAAAAGGCAAAGCGCATCTATGATTACGTTACCCTGAACGTGCGGTATCACTATCAGCCCGCCTACTTTGTGCAGGACTGCCTGCCCGACCGCTGCGCGCGGGACCGGCGCGGTGACTGCGGCATTATGGCCCTGACCTTCATCACCCTCTGCCGTCTGGTGGGCATTCCGGCCCGTTGGCAGAGCGGCCTGTCGGTGTCGCCCACCGGCGTGGGCTGCCACGACTGGGCCATGTTCTACATTGCCCCCAAGGGCTGGATGTATGCCGACTGCTCCTTTGGTGCCTCCATGGCACGGCAGGGCGAGGAAGAGCTGCGCCGCCACTACTTCGGCAGCCTGGACACCGGGCGTATGGTGGCAAACCGCGCCTTTGAGGCACCCTTTGACCCGCCGATGTACGGGTTCCGCTCCGACCCCTATGATAACCAGTCGGGCGAGTGCGAGGTGGACGGCGTGGGCCTTTATGGCGATGCGCTGGATACCCGGAAAGAATTGGTCGATTTCGAGGACTTATAATCAATGGAATTTTTAGCTGGATTGTACACCCTGCTGCTGGTCACCATCTGCCTGCTGCTGGCAGCGGTGCTCTGGAAACTGAACAAGCCCCGGAACGGGGGAGACTACGAGGAGCTCAAGCGCTGGATGCAGCAGCAGCTCGATGCACAGGCAAAAGACTTTGCGGCCAGACAGGCGGCAATGGCGGAGCAGAATTACACCGCCATCCGCAGTGTCAGTGAGACATTGCAGACCTCAGTGCAGAGCATGAGCACCACGCTGGCACAGGGCCAGAGCGGCCAGCAGCAGATCCTGACCCAGCGGCTCCAGAGTCTGGAGGCCACCAACACCCAGAAGCTGGAAGAGCTGCGCAAGACCCTTGCGGAAAACATGACCGCCCTGCAGGCCGAGAACGCCAAAAAGCTGGATGAGATCCGCCACACTGTGACGAGCAACTGCAGGATGCCCTGCAGAAGCGGGTGACCGAGAGCTTCAAGGCTGTGAATGACCAGCTGGAACAGGTGTACAAGGGGCTGGGCGAGATGCAGAACCTTGCCGCCGATGTGGGCAGCCTGAAGCAGGTGCTTTCCGGCGTAAAGACCCGCGGTATTCTGGGCGAAGTACAGCTGGGGGCGATCCTGAAAGAAATTTTGGCCCCCGGCCAATACGCCGAAAATGTGGCTACTGTGCCCGGCAGCAGCAACCGGGTGGAATATGCCGTCAAGCTACCGGGCCAGAGCGGAACCGTGTGGCTGCCCATTGACGCCAAGTTCCCCGGCGATACCTATGCACACCTGCAGGACGCCCAGGCCAGCGGCGACCCCGCCGCGGTAGCCGCCGCCCGTCGCCAACTGGAAGCCGATGGTGCGGCAGGAAGCCAAGGACATCCACGATAAATACATTGAAGTCCCGTACACCACCGCATTCGGCATTCTCTTCCTGCCGTTTGAAGGCTGTATGCCGAGGTGGTGAACTGTGGTCTGCCGGAAATTTGCAGCGGGATTACAAGATCAACATTGCGGGGCCTTCCACTATGGCGG
>ENA-OQMZ01000765-OQMZ01000765.1-human-gut-metagenome-genome-assembly--contig:-NODE-765-length-13057-cov-2.396674_pt1 | contig 13057 bp, 22 predicted proteins | sample MGYA00242621_ERZ504862 | MGnify/ENA primary metagenome ERZ504862 (study PRJEB26092, sample SAMD00036393) | human gut metagenome | host: Homo sapiens | study: EMG produced TPA metagenomics assembly of... | reverse complement strand
CCGGGCCCTTGCCGTCGATGGGGCGGCCCAGCGGGTCGAACATGCGGCCCAGAGTGCCCTCGCCCACAGGGGCATTCAGGCCGCTGGCCCGGTGGCGGTAACTTCCATCCCCTTGCCCAGACCCTCGCTGGCAGAAAGCATGATGCAGCGCACCGTCGTTTCATCGACGTGCTGCGCTACCTCCATGGTGCGCTCAGTGCCCTCTGCGGTCACAGTCAGCGCTTCCTGCAGGGCAGGCAGCTTGCCCCCGGTGAACTTGACATCCACCACGGGGCCTGCTACTCGAATAATAGTTCCCTGTATCATACAATTGCCTCTTGCATTATGTTGTGTGGGATGTGTTTCTCCCCCGACGGGGGAAAAACAACATCCAGCATTACTCGTTATTCTGTACCGCCGCCGCGCCGCCGATGATCTCGGTGATCTCCTGGGTGATGGAACCCTGACGGGAGCGGTTGTACTCCAGCTCCAGATCGTGGATCATATCCTTGGCGCTCTTGGTGGCGGAATCCATGGCGGTCATGCGGGCGCTCTGCTCGGCGCAGAAGCTCTCGGTCATGGCACCAAAGATCATGCCGTGCATATAGATGGGGGCCGTCTGCTCGAACACCGTCCAGGCATCCGGAACATCTCCACCTCGCCGCGGGGGTCGCCCAGACCCTTGGGAGCAGGCGTGAGGTGGGCACGGTCCAGCGGCAGCAGGCGTTCCATGACCGGCTCGCTGGTCAGCGCGTTCTGGATCTTGGTGTAGACGATGTAGATCTCGTCCAGTTTGCCGGACTTGAAATCATCGATGGCATCCACCGTGATATCACGGGCGCGCTGCAGGGTGGGAGCCGTGGCACCGTAATGGAAATCCTCCACCAGACGGGGATCCTTGCGGAACAGGCACGGTAGCCTACCTGACCGATGACATAGAACCGGTCGTTCTGGTCGGCGTGCTCCCGCAGGAACTTGAGCAGGTTCTGGTTGTAAGCACCGGCCATGCCCTTGTCGGCGGTCAGCACGATATAGGCCCGCTTGGGGTTCTCCAGATCTCGCTCGTGGAAGAAGGGGTGCTCCGGCTCGTCGGGCAGGTGGGGCACCACGCGGGAGATGGTATCCCGCATCCGGGTGAAGTAGGCAGAACATTCTGGTAGTTCTGCCGGGCCTTGCGGAGCTGGAGGAGGAAATCAGGTACATGGCATTCGTGATCTTCATGGTATCCTGAATGCTCTCGATCCGCTCCTTGAGCAGCTTACTGGATGCCATTGCTCTCCCCTCCCGCGAATGCCTTCCACGCGGTCAGGATGGTGTCCACCTGTTCCGGGGTGATCTTGCCCGTGGACGTGATCGCGTCCATGGTGCCGGAAACATCGGCGTGGAACTGGCGCACAAAGGCATTGGTCTTTGCGCGCTGGTCAGCCAGCGGCAGGTCGTCCAGCATCCCGTGGGAAGCCAGGGTCAGCACGACCACCTGCTCGGCATCGGACTTGGGCTGGTACAGCGGCTGCTTGAGCATCTCGGTCAGGCTTTGCCGTGTTCCAGCTGGCGGCGGGTCTCAGCGTCCAGATCAGAGCTGAACTGGGCAAAGGACTCCATATCCTTGTACTGGGCCAGCTCGATACGCAGGTTGGAATTGGCCTTCTTCATGGCTTGGTCTGGGCAGCGCCGCCCACACGGGAGACCGACAGGCCGACATTGACGGCGGGGCGGTTGCCTGCGTTGAACAGGGCACTTTCCAGAAAGATCTGACCATCGGTGATGGAGATGACGTTGGTGGGGATGTAAGCAGAGACATCGCCCGCCTGGGTCTCGACGATGGGCAGGGCAGTGATGGAACCGCCGCCCAGATCGTCGCGCATCCGGCAGGAACGCTCCAGCAGACGGGAATGCAGATAGAACACATCGCCGGGGTAAGCCTCACGGCCGGGAGAGCGGCGGAGCAGCAGGGAGATGGCACGGTAGGCCACCGCATGCTTGGAAAGGTCGTCGTAGAGATCAGGACGCTCTTGCCCTTGGACATGAAATACTCGGCCAGTGCAGTGCCCGCATAGGGTGCGATGTACTGCAGGGGAGCGGAATCGGAGGCCGTGGCGGCCACGATGGTGGTGTAGCTCATGGCACCGTGCTTCTTGAGGTCCTCGGCCACGCGGGCGATGGAGGAAGCCTTCTGGCCGATGGCAACATAGATGCAGAGCACGCCGGTGTCCTTCTGATTCAGGATGGCATCGGTGGCAATGGAGGTCTTGCCGGTCTGGCGGTCGCCGATGATCAGTTCACGCTGGCCGCGGCCGATGGGGAACATGGAGTCGATGGCCAGGATGCCGGTGTGAAGCGGCGTATCCACGCTCTGGCGCTCCAGAATGCCGGGGGCCTGCTTCTCGATGGGGTTGTAGCCTTCGGCGTTCACCGGGCCCTTGCCGTCAATGGGCTCGCCCAGCGGTCGATGACACGGCCCAGGAAACCATCACCCACAGGGATGCCGGCGCGCTTGCCGCTGCGGGTCACCAGAGTGCCCACGCCCACGGTCTCGGCACCGTCGAACAGCATAATGCCCAGCTTGCCCGGGTCCACGCTTTCGACCATGCCCTTGGCACCGTTCTCAAAGGTGACGATCTCGCCGTAAACGGCCTTGTCCATGCCCTCCACCTGCACGATGCCATCGGCAGAGGAGATGACCACGCCGCCCTCGGCAGAGGTCTGGGCAGGCTTGTAATCCTCGATGCGGGTCTTGAGGGTGGCCAGAGAGGGCTTGCCAGCCATCATCTGATCCAGCTGGTGGCGGCCGGAGTTGTCGAATACCCGGTCGCCCACCTGCAGCACATAGCCGGAGAGCAGGCTCTCGTCCACCGAGACATTCAGGATGACCTCAGTGGCATCATAGAGCTTCTTGACCTCGGCCTTGATGCGGGCGATATCCTCTTCACGGAGCTGATGTGCGGCGCGCAGATCGGCCTTGACGATGCGGTTCTCAGAGAAGAATTCGCGGCTGAACTCAGTTGCCATGCTCAGCACCTGCTTTCTCCAGCAGATCGTCCAGCAAACGGGAATCGTCCTGCTCGGTCAGGTTCCGGCTCAGCAGCTTCTCGCACATGGCGCGGGCCAGTGCGGTGGTCTGTGCGTCGGCTTCGCGCAGCTTGTGCTGGCGCTCTGCCTCAGCAGCGGCCTTGCCCTCGGCTACAATGGCATCGGCCTGTTTCTGGGCCTCGGCCAGCAGCTGCTGCTTTGCAGTTTCGGCCTGCTGCTCGTAAGTCTCGCGGCGGGCAGCAGCCTCGGTGTCCACATTGCGCAGCTTGTCCTGCGCAGCGTTCATGGCCGCAGCGGCTCCTTTTTGGAGGTCTCGGCGGCGTTCAGTGCGTCATCCACCTGTTTCTGACGCTGTGCGATGATCCCCATAACAGGCTTGTACAGGAATTTCCGCAGCAGCAAAAACAGAATCAGAACGTTGACGACTGTATACAGAAGATTCAGATTCAGTGTCAGCATTCGTCATGCCTCCGTTATCAACCCAGGAACAGGATGATCAGCAGTGCAACGACGAAACCGAAAATTGCAGTACCTTCGGCCAGAGCAGCACCCAGCAGCAGGTTGGTCTGGATCTTGCCGGAAGCCTCGGGCTGGCGGGAAATGGCCTCGGTTGCCTTGCCGGTTGCAATGCCGATGCCAATGCCGCCGCCAATACCAGTCAGCGCTGCAATGCCAGCGCCCAGAGCGATAAGTCCGTTCATAATTTTAATCTCCTTTTGATTTGATGATGGAAAGGTTTTACTCTTCGTCTCCCATGGTCTCCTTCATAAACAAAGAGGTAAGGAACACAAAGACGTAGGTCTGGATCAGACCATCGAACAGGTCAAAATACAGGCTGAAGATGGCAGGCACGAACACAGGCACCACCAGCTTGATCAGCTCCATAATGACAAAAGCGCCCAGCACGTTGCCGAACAGTCGCATGCACAGGCTGGTGGGCCGGATGGCCACCTCCAGCACGTTCATGGGGGCCATGATGGGGTGGGGGCAGCCAGGCTCTTGAGGAAGCCAACGCCGCCGCGTGCATGGATGCCGGCATACTCGATCAGGCAGATGCTCATCAGAGCAAGGGCCGCTGTGACGTTCAGGTCCTTTGTGGGGGGCTTGATGCCGAACACACCGATCAGGTTGGAGCAGCCGATGTACAGCGCCACGCTCATCAGATAGGGGACATAGCGCTTTCCACTTTCGCCCCAGCAGGCCCACAAAGAAATCATTGATCGTAGTAACGACCGTTTCCAGGATGGCCTGCCGCTTGGTGATGTGATCCACCCGCAGATTCCGCGTCAGCAGGATGGAACCGATGACAAGAAACGCCATGATGCCCCAGCTCACGACCACGGACTCCGGAATGGAAAGCCCGAACACCGTGACCATGTCAACATTCAGCTCTTCTTTCAAAGCAGCAGTCAACGCATTCATTGATTAGCACTCTCTCCTTTCTTAATTTGTGATGGTATCATAGCACGATTTCTGCCGATTTTACAGCCCTCCACCTAACATTCTACTTTTTGTTATATTCCGTTTCTGCTTTGGATGAAAACAGTTGTGCAGATTGCAAAAAGTACGGGTGAGAAACTATGCGATTTGCACAATCTCTTTGCTGATTCTTAGCCATCTGTACCATTTTCTGGCCTTTGGATGAGGTGAAATCGACATTATTATTCACGGATTGTATAGCGGGCATATCAGATTTATATAGTTGCATGCTCTGCGATGATACCTATTTAACATGACGGAGCAGTGTCCGCAATGGCCCGGCACGATCTGCGGGGCAGAGCCTTTGCCGGGAAGGTGGAGCAGTGCACTGGAAGGACGGAATTCATGTATCCCAGAAATTTGGACTTTTGATGCAAAAGTATGTCTGATTTGTTGTGCACTCTGCGAATAGACAAACTGTGCATCTTCCTGTATAATAAAGCCAGAAACCAGAGAAGTACAGCAGAAGCTCAAATGAGAGCTAACCCCGCTGACTTTAAGCAGAAAGGAGCGAGACCGATGGTTGATATGGAACCCGCACAGTTCGGACAGACTGTCGGGATTCGCTGAGAAGCAAAACAGAGGCTCTCCACAAACGGGATGTTTCCCCCGTATAACAAAACAAACCAAAGAGCCGGTCTTGAGCATCAAAAATGCGAAAACAGTACAGTCTGTCAGAATAAATCCCCTGGCAATTCAAATAGATCCGCCCGAGGTGATCTCCTATGATGAGGACAGTTACACGGATGCACCTGTTTGAATGACCAAAAAGGAGTAACTCCAATGTACTAAGCAATGGAATCCCTGGCAAATCTAACTCGAAAGAATGTGGTAATATGAAATTCATCTTCAGAATCTCGGTACCGCAGTCCAACAGTTAAGAGAAGGGTCAGTCCAATGTACTAGAGTAGTTCATCCCCTTGCATAAAACTCTTCAGTTTCAGGTAGTTTCTAAGGAGAGTCACCCTATGAAACGCATACTCCGAAAATGAGAGAACCCAAGGAGAAGAGGCTTATGACTCCGAAGAAGTAAGTATCCAGCCGGACGAGGGCTTGCAAACGCTCGATCCGGCTGGTTTTTGTTTATGGATTTTTTACGGAGGTACCCCCGCATGAAATTTGACACATCCCTTTTGCTGAACCTGTTTGCTGCCGCTGCCATGCTGGTAATGGGCTTTCGCAGTTTTTCCAAAAAGCACCAGATGAAGTTCAGCGATGACGAAGAGCGGGCTATGTGGGAGAAAAAGTTCGGTGTGTTCTATTTCTTTAATGCCGTTGTGTTTGCCGCTTCGCCGTTTTTGCCCCACACTTCCATTGGCGGCAGCGCCTGCTCTCTATCGGCATTGCTGCGGACACCGTGTTCCTGCTGATGTACCACGCTTGGAAAAAAGGCCGGGAAGACGACTGAACCGTTTCAAAAAGCATTGCACCTCCTGCATTTCTCTGCTACAATGGAGAAAACGCAGGAGGTATTTTTATGGTCAAGCATATCATTCTCTGGCAGCTCAAGGACGAGCTTTCTGCCGCCGAAAAGGCAGAGATCAAGGCGAACATCAAAACCGGACTGGAGGGCTGGCAGGCAGATCCCGGGCCTTGTGGAGGTGCATGTGAACATCAACGGCCTGCCCTCTTCCAACGCAGACCTGATGCTGGACACCACCTTTACCGATGCAGCTGCCTCAAGGGCTACTCCACCCACCCCGCCCATGTGGCTGTGGCCGATGGCAAGGTACGCCCCTACACCAAGACCCGTGTCTGCCTGGACTTTGAAGTGTAACTGAACATGCAAAAAGAACACCCCCTCTGCGGCGCAGCTTCAGAAACTGCCGTGCAGAGGGGGTGTATTTTGTGTTATGAGAAGATGGAACGATCAGCGAGCGTCACGGTTTGCCTCGTACTCGTCCATGGAGACATAGTGGTCGAGGACGTGGATCCCTTTCAGGCGCTTGTTGGAGAAGCCGGTGGAAGCGTACTGGCCCTCCCAGTAGTTCAGGCGGGTCGCCAGATAGGCGGGCACGCTCATGCCGCGCGGAATGACCAGTGCGTTGGTGATGAGCAGAGTCTCGGCATCGGCAAAGGCCTTGTAGCGGGCATCGATGTCATCGGTGATCTGCTTTGCAGCCTCGATGGCGTTCATGTAGGCCATAACAGCATCTGCGGTCTCGCCGGTGATGAAGCCGTCTTCCACGCCGGTGCGCAGGTAAGCATAGCGCATTCCACGGGAATCCTTAGCCTGATAGAACGGGTCGGTCTCGGTCTCGGGGTCGGAGTAGTCAGCGCCCCAGTTGCAGAGCAGGAACTCGAACTTGCCGTTGCGGCGCACAGCAGACAGGAAGCTGTCGGAGGGGCCGGCGGTGATGATGATGTCGATGAAGTCGGTGCCGTCGTTCAGCACACCCTCCAGCTGCTGCTTGAGCACCTGGCACTGCTTGTCCCAGTCGGTGGTGGAGGGGTTGTAGGGCAGCTGCACCTTGATGGGGAAGGTGACCCCCTGTGCGGTCAGCTCCTCAATGGCGGCATCGCGGTACTCCTTGGCCTTGGCCTCGTCAAAGAACTCGGTCAGGTCGGCCAGGCCGCCGCACTTGGTGTAGTCCACGCCATCGGTGGTGGCGCAGAAGTTCGGGGGAGTGATGGTGTTCAGCTTGTAGCTGTCATAGCCAGAGGTGCGCTGACAGCAGCGTAACGGCGTTGTTGATGCCGTACAGGAAGGCCTTGCGGAAGTTGGTGTTGTTGATGGCCTTGGCCCAGTTCTCGGGCTCGTATTCTGCATCCACGCCCTCAACGTTCCAGTTGGAGAACTCGTGTGCAAAGGGCATGAAGTTGAACATGTAGAAGTAGGTGTAGTTGGTGTTGGGACGATCCATGGAGACCATGTCCTTGGTGGTATCGTCGGCCAGCCAGCTGTCCAGAATGTCGGAACCGATGGTGGCTTCGTCGATCTCGCCGCGCTTGATCATCTCGGGGCCGTTCACGGCAGCCTCGGCATTGTAAATGCGGCTGATGGTGTCGATAAAGACATTGTCCGCATCATAGTTCTCGGGGTTCTTCTTCATGATCCAGGTTTCCAGAGACTCGTAATCAGACAGGTAGAAAGCGCCGCAGCTGTACAGGGTCTCGGCGCTGGTGGCATACTGGTCGCCCATCTCGCTCAGCAGGGGGCCGTAGGCGGGCTCATAGGGCAGGTAGCACAGCAGGCTCAGGAAGCCGGGGAAATCGTAGGTCAGGGTGTAGGTCAGGGTGTGGTCATCCACAGCGGTCACGCCCACGGAATCAAAGTCCACGGGGGCGTAGGTGGAAGCGGTGCCGTCTGCTGCGGTCACAGTCACGTTGCCGCTGCCATCGGTGACATAGGTGGTGCCGTCATCGTCACAGTGCCGTTTTCAGCATTGGTCAGGTAGACGTGATAGTTGTAGTAATCATTCGCACCGGCAATGTAGGCGGTGACCAGGCCCACGTTGGAGGAAGCGTAATCCGGGGTCAGCACATACTGCAGGGCATCCACAAAGTCCTGTGCGGTCACGGGGGCAACGACTTCGCCGTTGTTGTCCACCCAGTTCTCCTCACGCAGGGTGAAGGTCCAGGTCAGGGTGTCGGCATCCCACTCCCACTTGGTGGCCAGGCCCTCGCGCATTACGCCCTTGTTGTCGTACTCTACCAGGGTGTCCACGCAGTTTGCACCCACGATCATTTCCAGGTCGGTGGCGGTGGTCAGATAGTTCAGGGTCGCAGGCTGGCTGGAATAAAGCACGGTGTACTTGCTGGTATCCGCACCGGAAGCAGAACCGGAGGAGCTGCCACCGCTCTTGCCGCCGCAGCTGGACAGCAGACCGGCGGCGCAGGCACCTGCGGCTGCCAGGCCGCTTGCCTTGAGGAACTGACGACGAGAAATAGACTGTTTCATAATGAAATTCCCTCTTTTCTTCGTGTTGAAGTCTGGTTGCCGCCCAAAGCCGACAGGCCCGCTGTTTCCCGGCAGCGGGAAGCAAAAAAGGCGTAACGGAAACACATCCGTTACGCCTTTGTAACTTGTCCTCCCGACCACAGCTGGGTGGTTAAGAAGAATTATAGCATTTTTTTTGGAGCTGCGTCAATAAAAACCTCTCTGTCCATGCGAAGCCCCGGAGAGGTCCAGCGATCAGCAGGTGCTTTCGGTCGGGGCGGGAGCGGCTCCTGCTTCAGGGACAGCGGCGCTTTGCGCTGGCTGAGAGGGCTGCATCTCGGCAGCCAGCTCCTTTGCAGCTGCTTCTGCAGCCTTTTTGGCCTCGCGCTCGGCCTGACGCTCCTTGGCGCGGGCCACAGCCTCCTCCTGACGCTTTTTGGTGCGCAGCTTGATGCGGCAGACAGAACAGATGCCGTCCGCACAGTTGGGCGCAATGGGCTTGCCGCATTCCTTGCAGAGGGTCTTGGTGCACTTGTAGACACTGACAGGGCCAAGGCTGGTGAGCTGGCGCAGCTTCAGGCCGTCCAGACCGCCGTTGGAGCAGGCGGCAACGCAGACCCCGCACTCGCTGCACTTCCACGGCGTGATCACCGCGCGGGTCTGGCCGTCGGGCAGGTCCTCAAACTTGATGGCACCGCTGCGGCAGCTCTTCTCACACCGGCCGCAGGCAAAGCACTTCTGGGTGAAGTTGGGCAGGTGGTAGCCATAGCGCAGGGGCGTTTCGGGACACCGCCTTGAGCTGCTTGGTGTACTGGTGGAGCAGCAGCCGGAAATCCTGGCTGCTCTCGTCCTCGCTGCGCAGGCCGGGCAGCATCCGCAGCAGCTGCTTGGTGCCCTTTTTGGAGCCGGAGGTCACCTGCTCCATCATCTCACGGCGGGAATACTCCTTGACGTGGAAGGGGGCATCGTCCAGCTCGTATGCCAGCGTGAATCGGGCCTCGAACAGGGGCTGGCCGAAGAACTCCACCAGCCGGGTCAGAACGGCACGCAGATGCTCGGCGCAGACATCGTTCTCGCACTCGCCGCAGGGGGTCAGGTCGAGGACGATCTTCTTGTTCAGGCAAGGTAGGCCAGCGCTTCCCACGAATAGGCCGAGACGCAGGTGCGCACCACGGTGTTTTTCCGGGTGGATTTTTCGCAGCCGATCCAGATGGTGTCGCCATGCTGTCGGCAGGGGAGATGTCCCGCTGCACCTGCTCCGGCGAGGGGCAATGCAGCCCGACCGGCAGGCCGGAGACGCACAGGCCGCAGTCGGTGCAGGGATCCCAGTCCTTGACGAGGTTGGGGCGGGTGAAGATCTCATCACCATAGGGGCAGATATCCTTGCAGGCTGTGCAGGGGGTGCGGTGGGGGTGCAGGTTCCAGCACTGCTTGCGGTTCACCTCGGGGTGGGTGGTCTTCATCAGCGCATCCATGGCGTAGCGCGTAAAGATACTCATAGGATCACTCCTTTTCAGGTCCATCACCGTGGTGATGTCGGCGTTGTCCAGCAGGAAGCGCTGGACTTTCTGTGCAACCAGTGCGGCGGCAAGGGTGTCCGGGCTCAGCACCCGGCGGATGTCGGCCTCCGGGGTGTCCTGCAGCTGGGACAGGCGGCGGTACTCGTTGTTGACCTCCAGCGTGCTCACGGTGATGTTCTCGGCCTCGGCAATGGAGCGGGAGGCCAGCATGGAGCGCAGATTCCGCTCGGCAGCATCACGGTAGCCTGCCCGCAGGGCGGCAGCAGTGGTGTGGCTGTTCTTGCAGTGCTTTTCCAGGGTGATGTTGCTGCGGGAAAGCCGCTGCTCCAGCATCCGCATCTCATTGTCGGCGGTGCGGTCCAGCATGGCTTCGGGCAGGTCCACGGTCAGGTTGGCACCGGCCTTTGCCAGCAGTTCCTGCCCAGCGGCGCGGTCCGCGGCATCTTCGTGGATCTTCCGCTTTTTGGCCCGCACGGCCTCGCGCATGGCGGCAAGGTCTGCATAGCCCTGTGCCCGGGCAAATTCCTCGTTCAGCTCCGGGGTGGTCTTTTCGGCCACGGAGTGCAGCTTGATCTCAAACTGCGCGGTCTTGCCGGAGAGCTCCTCCACCCGGAACTGCTCCGGGTAAGTGAAATCGAAGCGGAAGGTCTCGCCAGCGGTGTGGCCGTAGATGGCATCTTCGGCGGCAGGCATCAGCTTGCCGTCCCCCAGAACCACCATCACCTTTTCCATCCGGCTGTCGGGGATCTCCTCCCCGTCCATGAAGCCGACAAAATCCAGCAGGACCCGGCTGCCGCGCTTGGCGGGGGCGGTGGAGTTGTGGTAGACGGAGCGCATCCGGGTCTGGTGGACCATCTCCTGGTCAATGGTCTTTTCGGAAAGCGGCCGCACATGGCGGGTGACAGCCAGCCCCTTGTACTGGCCTAATTTTACTTCCGGCAGATTTTTTGCGTTGTTGGACATATCGTTTTACTCTCCTTTTATAAACCATGAACAGCCAGCCAGTTTTCCACAACAGAGGAAAACATTTCTGGGTATTTGGCGTTTTCAGCATCAAATTCATGGAGATAGGTCTCCACTTCCTCACGTGTCACGGGAGTGGTGCGTTCCCAGATCGTGAACACCGTGCCGTTGCCCATATCGAAGGTCGCAACTTGCTGGTGGGTAGTCTCTCTCAACTGAAGAAAAACGGCGTTGAACCGGTGGCCCAGTTCCGTGTCCGGTGCCAGCGAGAGGGGGAACGGGTCAGCGGTGATGACATACTTTGCGTCGAAGAAGCCGGTGGGAAAAGAGTGGGTGCCCGGCACCGAGAAGCTGTCCGGCAACTTGCCGTCCAGTGCATGGTTGGGCAGGTCACAGTTCCGCAGATGGCCGGGATTGTAGAGCATGTCATCCGGGATCATATAGCGCCCTCGCCCTCCCCCAGATGTTCAACCAGCCATTGTGCCATGGCCTGGATCTGCGGTTTGTCCTTGCGGTCATAGGTCAGCTCGTCCAGCCGCTGATACTCAGCAAGGTCCGCCGGGTGGAACGCATGGATAACGAACTCTGGCAAGGCCATGACAGTGAGCGGGGAGCACCGCACCGACACGGCGAACAACAGTGTAAAGACCCAGAAACAAAGCTTTGGTATTTTGAAATGCTCGATACTCTCTGCCAGACCCGCCGCACCGCAGAGAAACAGAATGACATAGGCGGGCACGTACAGCAGCATCTGATGGGAGCCGGAATTCTGCACTCGGGTAAACAAGAGCATACTGAGCATCAGCTCACACAGCGCCAACACAGGCAGGCTGGACTTTTCCGCTTGACGCAGAGCCACAAACCAAACAGGTCAAAATAAGGTTCAGCAGGCCGGTGCGCATGGATGATAATAGAGCTCTACTGCAATGCCGCCGACATTATAGTACGAATAGCGGTCGGAGTAGTTAAAAGCCAGGATCTTGCTGACCATGGGCCAGAGCAGGACCACCATTGCTGCCATGGCGCAGACACCAAACAGGATGAGGTTGCGTACTCGGCGCAGGGCAAGGCCTTTTTGGCCCTGTTTTGCGAGCCTTGTACTGCTTACAAAGAGCAGAAGCGCATAGGAAAAATAATAGCCCACCACAAAATATAAGTACCAGCGGCGGCTCAGGATAATCGCGGCCGTTGCCAGGAAGATGAGCACGAACCGGCCCGGCTCCAGCTTTTCAAAACGGTAGTCCAATGTGAGGAGCAGAATGGCAAAAGCGAAGATCAGACCGAACCAGTCCGGCTGTGCCAACATAGCGCTCATTCGCAGGAACGGATAGGTCAGCACCCAGGAAAAGCCGATGAGGAAATACCAGAATTTATTCTTGACCTCCAGCATCTGTCCGATTTTGATCGTGAGACCAGCCAGCATCAGCATAAGGCTGGGGAGCACACAGAATACTTGCGCAAAAGCGTAGCTGTCACCCGTTTTTGCGGTGAGGCAGAACGGGAACTCAGTGAACAAGGTGATGAAATTGGTGTAATCTTCGGAAAATGTGCTTATGATATACTTAAAACCGGCCACTGGACCCAGCGCAAAAGCCGCTTCGGTATTGAACTGCTTCTGAATGTAGTTCACATAATCCCAGGCGTAGATGAACTGCCGCCGACCCAGCGCCCAATAGAAGTAGAGCACAGCTCCGGCCCAGAAGGCGATGATGCTGCGCGGTGGAAGAAGTCCAGCTCCACACCGGCAGTGTGCAGCACCCACAGCGCGCCGTAGAACAGCACACAGCTGCACCACAGGCTCACCAGCGGGAAGAACGCCGCCGCAGTGGGGAACAGCAGGCCCACCAGCACCAGCAGGAGTGCTCCGGCACCCAGCCCGATGCCGCCCTTTGCCCAGGGCGAAAGGGTCTTCTTTTCAGAAAGTATCGTTAACATTGTACATGCTCCTCGGTTTTGAACCACAATATTACAGTTTACAGTATAATGGTTCCGGGCGGCGCAGGCAAGAGGCAGGCCCCCCGGAAGATAAAATATCCCGCCTGCATTTCAGCAGACGGGATATTTTAGATGTGATATTACTTTTTGGAATTCTGCTTTGCCGCGATGGTGGCCTTGCGCTTCTGGGCGGCGGCCTTGCGGGCAGAGGCCTGCGCTGGCTTCCGGGTGGGGAGCCTCCGGCGTGATGCGGTACATCCGGCTGCCCATG
>ENA-OQMZ01000764-OQMZ01000764.1-human-gut-metagenome-genome-assembly--contig:-NODE-764-length-13065-cov-1.899675_pt1 | contig 13065 bp, 14 predicted proteins | sample MGYA00242621_ERZ504862 | MGnify/ENA primary metagenome ERZ504862 (study PRJEB26092, sample SAMD00036393) | human gut metagenome | host: Homo sapiens | study: EMG produced TPA metagenomics assembly of... | reverse complement strand
TCACGCTGATCGACTGAGCGGCTGAGTGGCTGGCTTAAGTGGGGTGCTTTGGGTTGGCTTGCTTGAGCGACTGATGATCAGAAGAAGCGGCCGGGGAAACCGGCACTGATGGTGGCGTGACGGTCGGTGTCCAACGTGCGCAATCGAAGGCAAAAGTGTTGCTCAGCTCGTTCGGATCGGCAACGAACAGCGCCGTAGCCAAACCGTCTGCCACCGCGGTCGGATAGTCGGCGACCGACGTGGATTGCACAGTAATCCACGTGGCTTCCATCTGCTGCGCGGGCAGGCCGTCGACGGCGTTGAGCAGATGATGAATAGCCAGATGTGTCCGTTCGTCAACCGCCACCTCCCAATGGCGACGACTGGGCGCGCTCGCACAGAGCGCGCCATCGCAAATCTCTGCCACGCCCACCGCACGGGACGAATCGTCCGGATCCTCAAGCGCCACGCGAATCGGGCTGGACGTGTGTACTAGCAGGTCGCCTCCAGCATCAATCACAAATTCCGGGAAGGTGTTCTCTCGATTGAAATCTGTTACCCCAGCAGTGTGCGCCGAATCCTTCCGCATGGCGTGCTGTGGGTGCGGTTCACGAGGCGCACATGACGGTTCCAAGCCACCCAACAAACCACCCAACAAATCAACCAGATAGCCTTTGCCACACGCGCCGAAATCCAAATGAACCGAGTCATGCGTGACCAACGTCGTACCGTCTGAACGTACTACGTCGTGCCCCCATACAGGCGTCCGACGCAAAGCGCCCAAGCGCTCGACGGCGTCGGTTTCGACGGTGAAGCTCAGCGTGGGATCGTAACCGAGACGAATCAGATCCTCACCCACGCACGGTCGATCGCGCCGCGTGTGACGTCGTGTAAGTGCGTCGTACAATCAAACAGTGGGCCGGCCAATCGGGAAAATCGAAATGCCCGCCATGCTCCGCGTTTCCGATGCGCGTAACCAGCGAATCGGTGCGGAATCGCGAAAGCACATGCTCGTATCCGTTGATGAGTCGTTCCATTTTGGCACGCAGGTCCGTGGAAACCGGGCGGGCGGTCGAAACCAGCAAACCGGTGCCGAGCGCCTTGGGAAACGCGGTGGTGTAGGGCATGCGCTGCACGAGCGAAACGGAAGCATCCATAATCCTGATGCTAGCGCGTTCGTTCGTTGAGAGTGAGGCCTTATGTGCCCGTTTCGTCGATGCTGGTGCTTGGCTGCGGAACGTCCGGCGCGTCGAATTCAACAAGCATGCTGCGAGTGTGCCACTATGTGAGATGACACGCCGAAGATGGTAAAAACAGGAATGGCGGAATTCCGCCGATTCTCCATACTCGATACATCAGAACAAATTAAAAATCAAGACTGTTCTTTAAAAAACTTTCGTTTTATCTTGGCTTTCGGTGCGCACGTCGCACACTGAAAAGTTTTGAGAAGGAAGGTTTGGAACATGTCATCTCGCGTTGCGCAGCGCTACGCAACCGGTTCCTATGATCCGTGCGATCCGCGAGTCTCGGCTTCCGGCCGTCTCGTCACGCTCGTCGCCGCGCTGATGATTGCGCTCGCCACGCTTTTCGCGACTACCGCGGTTCCGCAGTCGGCAATCGCCGTCGATGACGGTCAAACGAATTTTGATTCCTGGACTGCCGCTGCGAAGAATATCGAAGACCAGCTTGCAACCGCCGAAAAAGACTATAATGACGGCAATTACGGTCAGGCTGGCACCGATTTCCAGACTGCGCATTGGATCGGTTACGACGCATCCAACTTCTCGAAAGTCGTCAACGACACTATCAGCGCCGACAAGCAGAAGGAACTGCTACAGCAATTCACCGATCTTGAAGTCTTGCCTACCAGCAGGACCAAGGCGACGCCATCGCAACCAAAATCGACGCGCTGACCGCCGAAATCAACGCAACCGCGCAAACGCTCGATGCGAACGCAGACCTCGCCAATCCTAAGGAATACGCGAAGCAGCGTGCCGCGCAAACCGCGGAAGAGCGCAAGAAGCTCGACGCGGCCAAGAAGAATTCGTCCAAAGGCAAAGGCGACCGCACGTGGAGTGAGGTTGCCAACGAAATGACCGTTATTCTCGACCAGGCATACGAGGCTGCCGCTGCTGGCAAGGGGGACGAAGGCGCCACGCTGGTCAACAACGCCTACTACCAGTACTACGAGAAGCTCGGCTTCGAAAAGAACGTGATGAACGCGATTTCCGGCGACCGTGTTTCGCAGGTCGAATACCAGTTCAAGATGACTCGTAAGACCATGCGCGACGGCGGTTCCGACAAGGAAATCAAGCAGCTCGTCGACGATTTGAAGAGCTGGCTCGTGAAAGACGCGGCCATCCTCGACGGTGGTGCGTCCGGCAATGTCAACGGCTTCACCAAGCTCGTTACCAGTTCTGCCGGTCAGGCGTTCCTCATTCTGATCCGTGAAGGCCTCGAAGCACTGCTGGTGGTGGCCGCAGTGATCGCCTACCTGGTGAAGTCCGGCAACAAGCGTTTCGCCAAGTGGATCTACCTTGGTGTGGTCGCAGGTCTGGCCGGCTCCGGTTTGGTTGCCGTGCTCTTCACGTTCCTGTTCGGCGGCTCCGGCCCGATTCAGGAGATTTCCGAAGGCGTGTGCGCGCTTATCGCCACCCTCATGCTGCTGTGGACCAGCAACTGGATGCTCAACAAGAGCTCCGTGGAAGCGTGGAACAACTACATCAGGAACAAGACCGAAGCTGTTGTTGCCGGCGCGCAAAGCAAGGTCGAATCCGGTCAGGGCCTGGGCTTGGGCATGGTCACCTCGCTTGCCATGTTGAGCTTCCTTGCCGTGTTCCGTGAGGGTGCCGAAACGGTGATCTTCTACGAATCCATCTATCCATGAGCCAGGATGCGCACGGCATGTGGGTTGCGGTCTGACCGCCGCCGCGGTGCTGATCGTCATCTTCCTGATCTTGCGATTCACTTCGGTGAAGATTCCGATCGGCCCGTTCTTCCTCGTAACTTCGATTTTGATGGCTGCATTGGTTGTCATTTTCGCGGGTGGCGGCATCCATGCGCTCATCGAGGGTGATCTTATTGAAGGTACCTACTTGAGCATTGTGCAACTAACGATTGGATCGGCTTGTATCCGTACGTCGAAACTATTGCGGCACAGGTGATTGCTGCGATCGCGGTGGTTGCGCTGTTCGTAGTCGGCTTCATCAAGAAACACAGGATGAAGTTGGCCGCACAAGCGGAACAGGCTAAGTAAAGCGCCAATCAATAATCACAAGTAAATATTTAGAGATTTCCATAAGTTCCCAACGTTCCTCGAGGAACCAAAGAAAAGGAAGAGAACACAATGAAGAATAAGAAGATCGCCGCCCTGCTCGGCGTCCTGCTGGCCGGCTCCATGGCCTTCTCCCTGTCCGCATGCGGCAACTCCAACGATTCCGCATCCGACGCCAAGTCCGACACCTCCACTTCGAACGCCACCGACAGCTCCAGCGATTCCAGCGCTGACGACAGCTCCAATGCCGGCTTCGAAGAGATCCAGGTCGACGAGAAGCACTCCGATCAGGATGTTGACGCTCTGACCGTCAACGCCGTGTACTTCCAGCCGATCGATATGGAACCGTCCGGCATGGGCCTAAAGGCTGCCGACGCTTCCTTCCACTTGGAAGCCGACATTCACGCCAACGAGAAGGGCACTAAGCTCGGCTACGGCAAGGGCGACTTCGTGCCGGATCTGACCGTGAACTACGAGATCATCAACAACGCGAACAACGAGACCGTTGATTCTGGTACCTTCATGCAGATGAACGCTTCCGATGGCCCGCACTACGGCGCCAACATCAAGCTCGACGAAGCTGGCTCCTACAAGCTCGTGCTGAAGATCGAATCCCCGGAGAAGAAGGTTGGATGCTCCACGTTGATCCGGAAACCGGCGTTGAGGGCCGCTTCTGGACCGAGCCGCTCGAGGTCACTTTCCCGGAGTGGAACTACACCCCGCAGGAGTGGTGATCTGAAACGTGAGTTCCGGCACATGCCAAGCGAAATGGTTTGGATGTAAGCCTGAATTCATGTTGAGATTCAACTCGTGGTTAACGCCGTTCACGTATCGCGAAACGTATGCAAGTAGCGCGAATATGGGTACGGCGTTCGCGGTTGCCTGGATAGTCGTTCGACGCACTCAAGGCCGGTTGGCCGAGCCTACGGTCGAACAACCATCCAAGCAACCGCTCTCTTGCGTTTGAGGGGATACGCTTTTGGGAGATAACGCGCTTTTGGGGGAATCTTGGTAAGGGGGTTCCTTTTGTGTGCCGAATTCACTAGGCTTTGACAGGGATATATAACGAAAGGTGTGAGATGCTGACGCAGTACGTCACGGTGTTGCAGGGAACGCTGGCACCGGCTTTGCTGATTATGGCGCTGAACGTGATGCTCACGGTCGGTGAGGGTCGTGACAAGCCGTTGAGCGCGTACTGGCGTCTTGCGGGCTTCATTATCGGATTCGCGGGTGCCATTGTGTTCGCCGCGTTGCGTGCGACCGCGGTGATCAATCAGCGTACGTTCGTCAATTACCCCACGTTGTGGTGTTGTGTGATTTTCGATGTCGCAGTGTTCGTTGTTGTGCTGTTCGCGCGTCGCATCACTACGAATTGGCATGATCATCGCGCGTTGCTTGATATTGCGAATGCGATTGGCGCTTTTGCGATTGCCGCCACCACCTTCCGTGCGTTGCCTGATGTAGTTTTGCGTTTGACGATTTTCGTGGAGCCGGGAGATCCGATCTTCACTTCGGATATGCTGCTTCGTGCGCTTGGTTTCGTATTGGGTGCGGTCACTGCGATTGTTGCGGCGTTGATTTTCCGTACGATGCGTTCCACTGCGATTCGTTGGTCGTTCACTACGGCCGTGCTGCTGCTGATTGCGCTGCTGTTTGTTTCGCATTTCACTGATCTTGCGCAGATTCTGCAGTCCAAGCGCATCGTTCATTTCCCTACGGAAGCGTTCCTGGCGTTGGTATGGTGCATTAATCATCAGCGTCATATGGTCATTGCCATGGTGTTGGTGTTCATTATTCCGGTGGCCGCCAGCATTGTGATGGGCTTCAAAATCAAGCCGGAAGGCGCCAATGAGGCCATTGTGCGATCGCATATCGCGTTCCGTCGTCGTGCGAAGGCGGCCGGCGCATGGAGCCTTGTTGCGATGATTGGCATCACGTTCGCGCTCACATATGGTGTGGCGCAAACGAAGAGGGTTATTACGCTGTCTCCGCCTGAGGATTATTCGCTGAGCGACGGCGTGGCCACCATCAAATTCAGCCAAATCAACGACGGTCATCTGCATCGCTTCCAATACAAGGCGAAAGACGGCACAGTGATGCGTTTCATCATCATCAAGAAGAATGGTGGAGCGTACGGTGTCGGTCTTGATGCTTGTGATAACTGCGGTGACGCGGGCTATTACGAGAAGGATGGCAAGATCATCTGCAAGAAGTGCGATGTCGCATCAACCTCGCCACTATCGGGTTCAAGGGCGGCTGCAATCCTGTGCCGTTCGATTATCAGGTTGAATCCGGCAAAATCGTAATTCAAACTTCAACGCTCGACGCATTGTCGACGCATTTCCAGTGAGCGGAAAGAGGTAGTCATGTTCTTTCTTCGAATGATTTTCCGCTCGTTCAGCAGGCAGTTCAAACGCAGGCTGCTGATCGCGGTCACCGTGTGCTTGTCGGCCACGGTCAGCGTGGCCATGTTGGGCGTGGTGTTCGACGTTGGAGACAAGCTGAACGCCGAACTGTCGACGTACGGTTCCAACATCATCGTGCAGCCCAAGGCTGATGCCGTCGTCAACGACCTGTACAACACGGGTGGTGATGCTGACAGCAGCGCTTCCGGCACTTCCGAATCCGATCCGACCACATTTTTGAAGGAATCGGATGTACCGAAGATCAAAACCATCTTCTGGGCGTTCAATATCACGAATTTTGCCCCCGAACTTAATATCCATGCTGACGTGAACTGCGCGTCCGAATCGGCGGCATCGGCGGATTCCAGCTCCTGTAAGGCTTCCGGAGTGCCGATTGTGGGCACATGGTTCGCGAAGACCCTGCACATGGATTCCGGCGAATCCACGGTGGCGGGTATGAACGGCATGCGTTCGTGGTGGAAGCTTGACGGCTCTTGGCCGAAAGATGATAGCGCGCAAGGTCTGATCGGCACCACGCTCGCATCCAAGCTCGGCGTGGCCAAGGGAGACACCGTAACCCTCTACAAAACCACCGCCGACGGCAGCCGCAACAAGCAGCAGATCACTATCACTGGCATTTACGATTCCGGCGATAGCGACAACAACGCGATGTACATTCCGTCATTCACCGCGCAGGTGCTTGCGAATCTGCCTGATTCTATTGACGAGATCGAAGTCAAAGCGCTGACCACGCCAGACAATGATTTGGCGCGAAAGGCGTCGAAGAATCCGAACGCGCTCACGCAAGACGAGTGGGAAACATGGTATTGCACCGCGTACCCTTCGTCCATCGCCTACCAGATCGAAGAGGTTATTTCCGGTTCCGTAGCCAAGCAGGTGCGTCAGGTGGCCGCATTGCAGGGCGATGTGCTGCAGAAAACGCAGGCGGTGATGGTGCTGATGACCGTGCTTTCGTTGGTTGCGGCCGCTATTGCAGTGGCGAATCTGATGGCCGCCTCGATCGGTGAGCGCGGTTCCGAATTGGCGTTGCTGAAGGCGATTGGTGCCACCGATGGTGCGGTTTCCCGCCTGATGCTCGCTGAGACGGCTGTGATTTCGTTGGTTGGCGCGATTGTTGGTGCGCTGTTGGGTTCTGTGTTGCGCAGATTGTGGGACACGTGGTATTCGGTTCCGGCATTACGATGCGTCCGATGGTGTTTGTGCTGGTGTTTGTGCTGCTGACGCTTACCGTGCTGATCGCCTCGTTCTCGTCGATCCGTTCGATTCTGGGACTCAAACCCGCGGAGGTGTTGCATGGCCGCTGATTTCAACCTGAGTTCCGTAAACTCGGCCGCGGCTGCGGCCTCGGTCACGAACGGCACACTGTGCTGTTCGTCCGCGGAGGTGTTGCATGGCAGGTGAGTTCAAGACAGTCCGTAAGGGGCATGAGATGACTAATCGCAAGATGTTCTTCACCATGCTGTGGGGCGCGGTGTTCCGCCGTCGTTCGCGAGCCGTTATGGCCGTGATCGCCTCCATGGTGGGTGCTGCCACGCTGTTCTGCCTTGCTGCAACGTGTATTGCCGTTCCACAGCAGATGAACGAGGAAATGCGCGCATATGGCGCGAATCTTATCGTCACACCGTCCGAATCAACCGAAAAGTCCAACGGCATCGACACCGATACCACCAAAGCGTTGAACCAGATGGTGAAAGGCTCATACAGCGCCCGTTCCGCCGCCTACCGGTATGAAAGCGTGCGCATAAACTCGGCGCCATACACGCTGGCCGGCATCACGACCAAAGATGTGAAAGCGCTCAACCATCATTGGAATGTGACTGGCGATTGGCCCAGCGAAGGCAATGTGATGCTCGGCCGTGACGTGGCCGACGCGCTCGGCGTCTCCATCGGTTCGACCGTGACCATCGGCTACCGTGCATCCGACGATGCGCAGGATTCCGGCGCTCCCGGCCAAACCGAAGCGCAAGCCATGGAAAACGGCCGCGTTTCGTCCGACATTATGGAGAACACCGGCACCGAATTCCGTGTCGGAGGCATCGTCGATACGGGCGGCAGCGAAGACGGAATCGTCTACGCAGTCAATGCTGACGTGGCCAAACTGGCCGGTTCCAAACGCGGTGCGGACGTGATCGAATATTCCGTCAATGCGGTAGGTAGCGAACTCAACGACGTCGTCAAATCAATCAATGCGAATCCGTCAACCGGCGTGAAAGCGCAGACCGTCACCAAAATCACCTCATCCGACACCCGCATCATCGCCATGCTGCAAACCCTGTTCTGGATCGTGTCGCTGGTCGTGCTCGTGCTGACGCTGGTCGGCGTGGGCACCACCATCAGTTCCATCGTGTCTCAGCGACGCAACGAAATCGGCTTGCGCAAAGCTTGGGCGCATCGTCGCAGGCATCGGCATCGAATTCTATGTGGAATCCGCCATCTACGGACTGATTGGCGGCCTGATCGGCACTGTCATCGGCTACCTGCTGGCCCGCGTGCTGTGCGTGTCCGTATTCGAGCGTGCCATTGGCTTCAACTGGCTGTTGGGCGTCGCTTCGCTGCTGTTGAGCGTGCTCATCGCCGTCATCGCATCCATCCCGCCGGTTCGCCGCGCAACCCGTATCGACCCGCCATCGTTTTGAGGGAGGAATAATCATGAGTTCCGAACATACGTTGAATACGTTTGCTTGAATTGGATCATATTTCCAAGATTTACGGCGATTTGCGTGCCGTCGACGATTTGACTTTGACCGTTCCGCAAGGTGAATGGCTTGCGATTGTCGGTTCGTCGGGTTCCGGTAAAACCACGCTGATGAACATGATTGGCTGCATGGACACGCCTTCAAAGGGTTCCGTCATGCTGGAAGGCCGCAAGTTGGAGGATTTGAACGCCAAGCAGCTTGCCGACGTGCGTAAGAACATGATCGGATTGGTGTTCCAGAAGTTCTATCTGGTACCGCATCTGACGGCTGTGGAAAACGTGATGGTGGCACAGTACTATCATTCCGTAGTCAACGAGCAGCAGGCGTTGGAAGCGTTGGAACGCGTCGGTTTGAAGGAGCGTGCCCACCATCTGCCCGGCCAGCTTTCCGGTGGCGAACAGCAGCGCGTGTGCATCGCACGTGCGCTCATCAACTGCCCGAAATTGATTCTTGCGGACGAACCGACCGGCAATTTGGATGAGAAGAACGAGAAAATCGTGCTTGACCTGTTCCGTCAGCTGCACGAGCAGGGCACTACCATCATCGTCGTGACCCATGATGCGCTCGTCGCATCTTGTGCCCAGCGCGAGATTATGCTCAACCATGGCGTGCTCGTCGGCGAGAAGTGGAATGATGAGGCCGCACGGAAGGCCTATGAGCAGGCGGGTGGCAAGCCGGCATACACCGGTTCCACTACGGAAGGCGCACAGAATGGCGAGACGGCCATCAGCTTCGCCGATCCGACCAAAGCCGCGAAAACCGGTGGCGAAGAATAAGCTGAAATCAGCCGAATAATCCAAGCCATAGCACTGACGAATCGTACGGAGCGAACATGAGCAACGAATCATCGAATGCGATCAAAGTAATCGCACTGTCTGCGGCAAGCCTTGCATTGCTGTCGGCATGCGGCGAACCCACGGCGACGCCAATGGACGATGAATATGCCGGAAATTCCGGCGAAAGCGTGCAATCGCAGGAAGAAAATTCAAAGAACAGCGGTAATGCCACCGACTCCGGCGATTCTGCGGATACGGACGTCAAAAACCATGCCGACGATTCGAACAGCACTACATTCGACAAGCAAGACACCGGCAACTACGCCGACGGCACCTACTCGATCAACGGCCAGTACGGGCCGGTGGGCGAAGACACTATCGACGTGCATGTGACGGTCAAAGATCAGACCGTCACCAATGTGGAGGTTATCGGACATCCGTTCACGTCCATCTCCAAAAAGCACCAGAATGCGTTCGCCGAAGCCATCAACGGCGTGGTGGACGGCAAGCCGCTCAAAGACCTCAAGGTAGACAAGGTGGCTGGTGCCAGCTGGACGTCGGAAGCGTTCAACAAGGCGTTGGACGTGGCCCGTCAGGAAGCGTCGATCCAGTAGGGCCAGTAGCGGCGAAAAGCCCGCAAACGTACAATGAGCGCCTCGGCTACAGCCTCACCCAAAGAGTGATCAAAGGCCGTAGCGGGGGCGCTCACTAAGTTTCAGATTACTATGGCAGCTCTGCTCTGTGATGCCTTTCAGACGGCCATAACGGGCCACAGAACGGCCGCCATGTTCTCAGGCCAAGGAATACTCGCATCGCCATGCAACGCCTTACAGGCGAGCATGGAGCCGAGTATCGTGCTGAACAGGAATTGCGGATCCAATCCATTACGGAACACTCCGGCCTTCATGCCGCGTTCAACAAACTCAGAAAAACGCTTTTCCGCAGGAACAAGCACTTGATTGGCAATCGCATTCAACGAAGTGTTATCAGACGAAAGCACCACACCAACGGCCTTCAAACCAAAATCGCTGTCGAAAAAACAACCTTGAATGCGTTGCAACATCGTCAGCAAACCGTTTTTCGACAACTCGACATCGCTGAAATCCGGTAATCCCGCAACTTCCAGCTGCACACGGCGCAACAGATCATCAGCATTCTTATAGCGGCGATAAATCGTGGTTTTCGCAACGCCAGAACGACGAGCGACCTCTTCGATGGTCACCGCGCCGACGCCATCGGAAATCACAATCGCAAGCGTGGCCTTCATAATCTTATGATCGGTCTGCTCACGAAGCTGCTCGCGGCGGCTCTGCGCCTTGCGAACAGCCTCATGTACGTCACTGACCGCGTCGGAAACCACATCGGAAACGGCTTCGGAAACCGCCTCATGCACTCCGGTAATCATGAGATCACCTTGGTGCTTTCCACCTTCGCCACATACCACTTGTTGAACTTGACCAGAGGAATACGCAGCACCAAGCCAATCAGCAGCAGCGGAATCAGGAACAACAGCAGCGAGCCGAGCGCATGCCAGTAATCGTTGTTGTAAATACCGGCAATTGCCGCACGCAACGCCACAATTGAATGCGTGGCCGGCAGGAACGGGCTGATATCGCTGATGATCTTCGGCAGCACGGCCAGCGGATATGCGCCATTCGAGCCGGAAATCTGCGCCACTAGCACCAGCACGCCAATAGCCTTGCCTATATTGCCGAAACTCGCCACCATCGTGTACGTGAAGAACGAGAACACCAAGGAGCTCGTCCAGCCAGCTAGCATGAACAGCCATGGATGCACCGCCTGCACATGCAGAAACAGGAGATTGCCGCCCAGTGAGAACGTGCTCTGCAGCAGCGCGATCACACCGAACACGCCATAATGGCCGAGGAACAGCTGATGCGGTTTCGGATTGTCAAGACCCTCACGGTTCTTGCGTGAAACGCCGGGTTTCAGCGTTACAGCCATAAGCAGCGAACCTACGAATAGCGGAAGAATCGTGTAGAACGGCGCCAACTGCGAGCCGAAATTCTTAACAGGGAACACAGCTGTGCGCTTCACCTGGACGGGGGCCGCAAGAGCCGCCGCCAGTGAATCGGTGTTATTGCCGAGCACTTCCTTGACGGTGTCCATATTGCCGCTGTTCAGTGCGTCGGAAAGCGTGCCATTGAACGAAGACAGCGCGGTGCCCGCCTTGGTGAGGCTTTCGGCGGTGGAATCAAGCACCGTGCGAATATTGGTCAGCTGCTTGTCTGCCGACTTCGTGATGCTGTTGAGATCTCCCAACGCGCCCTTCAGATCGGCGGCCCGTGCTGCTCAATGCGGTGACCGTGTTGCTGATCGAATCGGAAATATCGTTGAGCTGCGGCTTGAGCTGGCTGTCGAAATCGGTTTTGATGCCGTCGATGGAGGCCTTCGCCTGCTGGGCGAGCTGGTTCACGCGCTCGCGGTCGGCTGTGGTGTCGCTCACTTTCGTGTCGATATTGTCGGCGCTGGTGTTGAGTGAGTTCGCTAGATCGTTGAGTTGCGTAATGGTCGCGCCCACGTTGGTTTTGAGATGATCGATGGCGATTTTCGCGACTTCCGGCATCAGATTGTTGTTGCTGAGCTCGTCGAGGGCGTCGTAGATGTTCTGGTAGCTTTGCGCCTGCTTGGTTACGTTTGCGGCCTGATTGCGCAGGGCGGTGGCCGTATTGCCGGCTTGGGTGCCCGCATTGTTGAATACGCTGTCAATATCGGTGGAGACCGCGCCGAAGCTGTTCGCCGAGCTGTTCAACGCGGTGCTGAGAGCGTTCGTGCTGGTTTTGACGGCTCCGGTCAGATCGTTGATGCTGTTTTTCGACTGTTTGAGCTCGTTGCCGGCGTTCTTCGCGCTGTCGCTCACGTTGGAAAGCAGGCTGTTGGAACTGTCGAGCAGGTTCTGTGCGCTCAATGTCAGTGAGCTGAACGTGGTCAACGCGGACGACGTGTCGGTGAGCGTGTTCGCGAAATTGCCTATGTTGTTGCTGAAGTTGGTGAGCGTGGCTTGCGATTCCGGTTTGTCAAGCTCGCCGGCCAGCTGCGAGGCGATGCTGAGCGCGGTGCTCGTCAACGTTTCGGAGAACATTTCGTTGATCTGCGCTGCTACGGTGTCGGCTCCTTGGCCGGTGATCTTTGGGGCGAGTGCGTTCTTCTTCTCGTTGTTGTAGTAGGTGAGCGTGGCATGGCCGCCGTCCGCGGTGAAGAACGTCATCATGCGGGTGCTGAAATCCTTCGGAATCACCACTGCCGCATAGTATTTGCCGGATTTGGTGCCGTCGATGGCCTCTTTTTTGGTGGTGAAGGTCCAGTCCATCTGGTCGTTGGCGCGCAAGGTGTTGACTACTTGGTCGCCGATGCTGATCTTTACTGGAATGAGGTCGGACTTGTAGCCTTCATCGTCGTTGGCGACGGCGAATTTCAGATTGCCGGTATTGGCGAACGGATTCCAGCTTGCGCTGATGTTGAACCAAGAGAACAGACCCGGAATCACCACCAGTCCGGTAACGATGATGATGGAGACGATGTTGCTGGTCAGGCGTCGAACGTCGCCGACGAACAGTTTCCAGATGTTTTTCATGCGTTGCTCCTTTCGCTGTTACCGTTGGGATTGGCGTTGCTCGCTGTGCCGGTGTTGCCGGCCGCGTTCATGGCCTGTACCAGTGTTGCGACGCCGTCGGCGTCGGCTTGGTTGGTGCCTGCGACGTTGCGATCGCCTGTTTGGTTTCATGTTTTCTTCGTCGTGCCTTGCGTATCAACTTGTCTCGCCTGTTTTGTTGCGCGCGCTTCTTGCGGCGCAGTCTCGCAGCTTGACGTTCCACCAGCTGTTCGCGAATCGCTTCGTCGCTGAGGCTGCCGAGTTCCACCTGGCGTTGCAGGCTGAAACGCATGTATTCGAT
>ENA-OQMZ01000762-OQMZ01000762.1-human-gut-metagenome-genome-assembly--contig:-NODE-762-length-13088-cov-6.752411_pt1 | contig 13088 bp, 17 predicted proteins | sample MGYA00242621_ERZ504862 | MGnify/ENA primary metagenome ERZ504862 (study PRJEB26092, sample SAMD00036393) | human gut metagenome | host: Homo sapiens | study: EMG produced TPA metagenomics assembly of... | reverse complement strand
CGCGCCTCGGGCACGCCGGCGTCCACCAGTCGCGGATCGGTCAGATCGTCGACGGCGACCTCCACGCTGCCGTGCGCCTGCGGCTCGGCATACATGGCCGGCACCACGTCCACGCGCGAGGCGAAGCTCCATTTCCGCCACATCCGGATCGATATCGGCCTCGCCCTGCGCATGTTCGAAGATCTGCGTCACGTCGATGAGATCGACCACCTGTTTGCCGAGACGCGACGTGGCCATCTGCTTCAGCTCCAACGTGTTGCGCACCGGTGGCACGTCGGCGATGAGCTCGCGCGCCGCCTTGACATGGAACTTCTGCTTGGTGGAGCGGGCGCGGGCGCACGGGTGAGCCATGCAAGCTCCTTGCGGGCCAGGTTGCGACGCTTCGTCTCGCGCACGTCGGCCTGGCGGTCGCGCTCCACGCGCTGCAGCATATACGCGGAGTATCCGCCTTCGAACGGGTCGATCACGCCGTCGTGGACCTCCCACATCGATTCGCATACCTCGTCGAGGAACCAGCGGTCGTGGGTGACGAGCAGCAGCGCGCCCTGGCCGGACGGCCAACGGTTCTTCAAGTGCTCGGCGAGCCAGTGGATGGTCACCACGTCCAAATGGTTCGTGGGCTCGTCAAGCGCGAGAATGTCCCAGTCCTTGAGCAGCAGGCGGGCAAGGTCGGCGCGGCGACGCTGGCCGCCGGACAGGGAGCCGATCTTCGCGTCCAGACTGATGCCGCCGAGCAGCGCCTCCACGATCTCGCGCGACTTAGTTTCCGCGGCCCATTCGTAATCTTCTCGCCCTTCCAACGCGGCTTCGCGCACCGTGGCGTTGTCGTCGAGCGGGTCACGCTGGTCGAGCATGCCGAACGTCAGTCCATTGCGCATGGTCACGCGACCGGAATCCGGTTCCTGCGTGCCTTTGAACAGGTGCAGCAGCGTGGATTTGCCGTCGCCGTTCTTGCCGACGATGCCGATGCGGTCGCCCTCGAAAACGCCCTGCGTCACATCGGTGAAAATATTCTTGGTCGCGAAAGCGAGCGAAACGTGTTCAAGTCCCAAATCATAAGTCGGCATAACTCACCAATGTAGCGCGTCGGCGGAACACCGCCTCCCGCACACGTATTTGGGGCTTGCTCACCAGCTGCATGATGCGAAACGTAGACAGGAGACCTTGGAATGTAGGCAACGAAAACGCCCTAGAAGATTCCGTAGGTGGTTTTCCGCTTCCGTAGGTGGTTGTCTTCGGATACCGCACGAAGAAAAGCCTTAAATTCAGCCTTTCCGAAACACTGGTCCATCACCTAACCACCTACGGAACTCAGGAACCACCTACGGAAGGCACTCAGCTGGCGATTCAGTGGGGCGTGTAGCGGGCAGAACGCTTATCAGCGCTCCAGCGTTGCGGCATAGGTGCTGCACCGGGCCGCGAATCCGGAGAAAACCTGATCGGCCATCGGCTGCAGCTGCGGATTGTATTCGGCGAAGGCGTCACGTAGCTGCGATTTCGAACCGCCGGCGGCCTTCAAATCCTTCACCATGCACGGCTCGTCCAGCCACTCGTCCAACAACGTGGGGGTGACCTCCAGGTGGAATTGCAGGCCAAGCGCCGAACCGAACCGGAACGCCTGGTTCTTCGTCTTCGCGCTTTTGGCCAACGGCTGTGCGCCTTCCGGCAGGGTCACCACGTCGTTGTGCCAGTGCAGCACGTCCAACGTCTTGTTCCACATGGAGAAGTAGTCGTGCTTGTCGATGCGTTTAATCGGCGCGAATCCGATTTCCGGCTCGCTGCCCTTCTTGAGTTTCGCGCCCAGCGCGGTGGCAATGATCTGATGTCCGAGGCACACGCCCAGCAACGGTTTGCCGACGCTGACGGCGGCGCGTACGAGTTGGATTCCGCTTTGAGACCGGGATACTTGTCGGCGTCGAGCGCGCCCATGGGGCCGCCCATAATCACGATGCCGGAGACGTCACTGAAATTGGGAAGATCGGGCTTTTTCTCTTTGGCGATGTTCATCACTTCATACGACATGCCCAAGTCGTCGAGACTATCCAAAATGCGCCCCGGTTTCTCCCACGGGACGTGTTGAAGAATCAGCACATGCGATTGCGTCATGCCACTATTTTTACATCATCTGCGTAAATGACGCTCGCGATTCGGCTCTGTGTCTGCATACGTTCGCAATACGATGCCGTGCATATGCCGGGAAAACCAAGCGTCATGTCCGATTCTGGCAATATTCTCGTGACTATGACAAACACGCAAGAACCGCAGAATACCAACACTTCCGGCGCTCTTGCGGTGGCGAAGGCCACCGCGGGACTGAAGCTGTACGACACCGCATCGCACGCCGTGTCATCCTTCACGCCGATCAAACCAGGTCAGGTCGGTATCTACGTGTGTGGCGCCACCGTGCAAAGCTCACCGCATATCGGCCACATCCGCGCCGCCGTCGCGTTCGACGTGGTGCGCCGCTGGTTCGAGCGACTGGGCTACAAGGTGACGTTCGTGCGCAATGTCACCGACATCGACGACAAGATCCTCGACAAGGCCGCCGCCGCGGGCCAGCAGTGGTGGGAGCGCGCGTATATCTACGAACGCGAGTTCACCGAGGCGTATAGCAAGCTTGGCGTGGAGCCGCCGACGTACGAGCCGCGCGCCACCGGCCACATGATCGACATGATCGACCTCATCAAGAAGATCATCGACAACGGCCACGCTTATGTGGTGCGTGACGCGGACGGCAACCCGACCGGCAACGTCTACTTCGACGTGGCGAGCTGGCCGCATTACGGCGAGCTGACGCACCAGAAGCAGACCGCGGTTTCCGACGCGGCTTCCGAAGTGACCGACGCGATGGGACCGTCCGTGGACAACGCGGGCAACGACAAGTACAATCCGGTCGACCCTGCCGACATGTCCCCCGACAAGCATGATCCGCGCGATTTCGCGCTGTGGAAGGCGCCGAAGGATTCCGATCCGCTCGACGCGCGCTGGAATACCCCGTTCGGCACGGGCCGTCCGGGCTGGCATATCGAATGCTCCGCGATGAGCCACCGCTATCTGAAGGACATGTTCGACATTCACGGCGGCGGTCTTGATCTGCGATTCCCGCACCACGAGAACGAGATGGCGCAGACGCGCGCCGCCGGTTACGATTCGGCCGCGCGCTGGATGCATTCCGCCTGGGTCACCGCGAAGGGCGAGAAGATGTCGAAGTCGCTCGGCAACGGCCTGTCCGTGCCGGCGGTGCTGGCCGAGCATTCCGCTTGGGTGGTGCGTTACGCCCTCGGTTCCGTGCAGTACCGTTCCATGCTGGAATGGTCCGACCAGACGCTTGCCGAGGCGCAGTCCGCGTACGACCGCGTGGCGAACTTCATCGAGCGCGCGGGCGCTGCCGTCGGCGAACAGCCGTCACGAGAAGAGATTATGGCGATTTCCGCGACGCGCTTCCCGCCGATTTTGTTGCCGCGATGAACGACGACATCAACGTTTCGGGCGCTTCCGCCGCGATTTTCACGGCGATCCGTTCCGGCAACACGTTGCTGTCGAAGCTGGCCGACCGCGCCGATTCGGACGTGGCGAAGGCCGAGGTTCGCGAGGCGCTGGTGAACGTGCGTGCGATGCTCGACACGTTGGGCTTGGATCCGCTGGCGGAGCCGTGGGTTTCCGACGGTGCCGCAGGTGGTGCGGCTGGTGCCGGAGCCGATTCCGCCGAGCATGACGCGCTCGACAAGCTGGTTTCCGAACAGCTTGCGGAACGTGCCGAAGCGCGCAAGGCCAAGGATTTCGCACGTGCCGACGCGATCCGTGACGCGCTGGGCGCGGCCGGCATCGCCATCGAGGACGGTCCGCAAGGCTCCACTTGGTCGCTGAAGTAGGCAATCGCACCCATTTCATCCGCTATCCGCGTGAAACGCTAGACTGAGGAACATTATGGCAGCATTTAGTTCTTTGACAGACCGGCTCTCGAATGCGTTCAAGCATCTGAAGAGCAAGGGCAAGCTTTCCGAGGCTGATATCGACGGCACCATCCGCGAGATCCGCCGCGCGCTGCTCGACGCCGATGTGGCGCTCGACGTGGTGCGTTCCTTCACCAGCCGCATCCGCGAACGCGCGCTCGGCACCGAGGTTTCCGAAGCGCTCAACCCGGCGCAGCAAGTGGTGAAGATCGTCAACGAGGAACTCACTGCGGTGCTTGGCGCCGGTGTGGACCGCCCGTTGAACTTCGCAAAGAATCCGCCGACGATCATCATGCTCGCCGGCCTTCAGGCGCCGGTAAGACGACGCTCGCCGGCAAGCTGGGCTACTGGCTGAAGGATTCCGGCCACACTCCGCTGCTTGTTGCGGCCGATTTGCAGCGTCCGAACGCGGTGACGCAGCTGCAGGTGGTCGGCGAACGCGCCGGCGTGCCGGTGTACGCGCCGGAGAAGGGCGTGCAGTCCGATGGCGGCGAAGCGGTCGTCTCCCCCGGCCAGACCACCGGCGACCCGGTGAAGGTGGCCCGTGACGCGTGGAGCTCGCCAAGCAGAAGCTTTACGACACGGTGATCATCGATACCGCAGGCCGTCTCGGCGTGGATGAGGAGCTGATGAAGCAGGCTCGCGACATCCGCGATGCCGTGCAGCCGAACGAGATTCTGTTCGTCATCGACGCGATGATCGGCCAGGATGCCGTGCAGACGGCCAAGGCGTTCGACGAGGGCGTGGATTTCACCGGCGTGGTGCTGTCCAAGCTCGATGGCGACGCCCGTGGTGGCGCCGCGCTGTCCGTGGCATCCGTGACCGGCAAGCCGATCCTGTTCGCCTCCACCGGCGAGGGATTGAAGGATTTCGAGGTCTTCCACCCGGATCGTATGGCGTCCCGCATCCTCGACATGGGCGATATTCTCACCCTGATCGAGCAGGCGCAGAAGCAGTTCGACGAGGAGGAGGCCCGCAAGGCCGCCGTCAAGATCTCCGACGGCTCCTTCGGCCTTGACGATTTCCTCGACCAACTTCAGCAGGTGCGCAAACTCGGCCCGATGAAGAACCTGCTTGGCATGATTCCGGGCATGGCCGCGCATCGTAAGGAACTTGAGCAGTTCGACGAGAGGGAAATCGACCGCACCGAGCCATCATCCGTTCGATGACTCCGGACGAGCGTCGCGATCCCTCGATCATCGACGGTTCCCGCCGCGCCCGCATCGCCTACGGTTCCGGCGTGACGGTTTCGCAGGTCAACGCGCTGCTGCAGCGCTTCGACCAGGCCGCGAAGATGATGCGCCGCATGAGCAACAAGGTCGGCGCCGGCGTGCCCGGCTTCGGAGGCCCCGCGATGGGCGGCGGCAAAGGCAAGGGCAAAGGCAAGAAGAACAAGAAGAAGTCGGGCAAGTCCGGCAATCCGATGAAGCGTGAAGCCGAGGAGAAGGCATTGCGCGACAAGCTCGCCGGCAAGGCTTCCGGCGGCGCTTCGTCAGGTGCTCCGCGTTCGCCAAGAAGCCACAGAATCCGGCGCTTCCTGCCGGATTGCAGGATATGCTGGGCGATTCCGGCGAGCTGCCGCCGAACTTAGGTGGCGGTCTGTCCGGTCTGCTGCATTAAGCGTCTGCTGCACTAAGCGTCTGCTGCACTAAGCGTCTGCTGCACTAAGCGTCTGCTGCACTAAGCGTCTGCTGCACTAAGCCGCGATATGTGCGATTGCCGGCGATTACGACAACCGGCAATCGCAATACGGCATATATAACAACTGCGACGTTGGAACATTTTCCAGCGTCGGCAGTTTCGTTATGCCAGCTTATTTTCGGCTTATTTCAACGTCAGCGTGGCGGCCAGAGCAAGATGATCGGTACCGTTGACCGTGAAGGAGCGCACGTCGGATGCGGTCAGACCGGCGGTGAACAAGATGTGGTCGAGGATGAGACGCGGCCACGGCAGCCACGATGGAACGTGGCGCGGCGGCCCTTCGCCTCGGTCAACGCGGCGTCCTGGAAGCCGGCGTCAAGCAGCTTGCGGAAGCTCGGATGGTCGGTACCGGAGTTGAGGTCGCCCAATACGACGGTGATATCGCCCTGCTTCTGCGATGTGGCCAGCTCACCCAAGCCGATGATGCCGGCGGACCAGTCGCGGCAGCCGCGCATCGGCGATTTCGGATGGGCGGAAACGAAAGTGATGCCGCGCATCGCATCAATCGGGAAGCACACGCCAGGCACGTCGGCGGCGGGAATCACGGCGGTGATCGGCGACGTGTCGCTTGGCTCGATGCGAATCCAAATACCGTTGAAGCCGCCGTTGTCCGTATCTTTGTTCTCCCCTAACTGGCGGTACGGCAGCAAGTCGGACAGGCCGGCCTCGTCCAAGGCCGCGACCAGATCGTCCGTCAATTCCTGCAGCGCGAGCACGGCGACGTCGTGTTCCTTGACGGCGCTGACGATTGCGGCCGCATTGGCACGACCGTACCGGCAGTTGAGCGTCATCACGCGGAAACGGCCGTGTTTCGCGGCTTCCGCGGCAGTCGACGTATGTGTTCCACAGGATGTTTCACGCTTTTTTGCGATGTTGTCGGCCACCATCTGCGCCGTGTTGATGGACGTGAGATTGTTGTTCCAATACGCGATTTTGCGCAGCAGCGAAGCGATGCACGCGATCGCCGCGACGATGGCGAGGGCGGTGTCATGCCGTACGGCACCGGCAATCGCAATCGCCAATGTTGGAATCCACAACAGCGGTGTCAGCGCAATCAGATACGGCAACGGCAAGTGGCCGTCCCAACCGGCCGGCATTTCGCTCAGAGCGATCCACAACACGCATACCAGCAGTACGATCCACAACGCAACACTCATGCAAATCCCCTTGAAATGGCCATAATCAGGCGCACGAAAACCGCCAATGAACATATCCAGCATAGCGAGTTCGTCCGATTCGGGTGATTCGGACGCCCGAGACCGCCACAACACCTCACCAATGTCCGATTCTGGAGAAACGGCCATTCAGAATGCGCAAAACGCAAGCCGAGCGTCCGAGTCAACAGAAACGGACGCTCGGGAACGCATACGGGAACGCGTCCATACCCCACGGTTATAATTACTCAGTTATTCGCGCGCGCGAGGCCCTCTACCAATCGCGTGACGTGAGGAACACGTGGGTTTCGGATTCCGTGCCCCACACAGAACACGAAACACACACCCCTAGTTACAAGGAGAGCCATTTTGGCAACCAAGATTCGTCTGAAGCGCATGGGTAAGAAGTTCTACGCGTTCTACCGCGTGGTGATCATGGATTCCCGTACCAAGCGTGATGGCCGCGCCATCGAAGAGATCGGTACCTACAACCCGAACACCCAGCCTTCGACCATCAACATCAACTCTGAGCGTGCTCAGTACTGGCTCGGCGTTGGCGCTCAGCGACCGAGCAGGTGCTGAACCTGCTGAAGATCACCGGTGACTGGCAGAAGTTCAAGGGTCTTGACGGTGCTGAAGGCACCCTGAAGACCGTTGAGGCTGGCCCGGATGCCGCCGCTCGCGTCGAGGCTGTCGAAGCCCAGGCCCAGAAGCTGAAGGCCGCCAAGTCCGAAGCTGACGCCAAGGCCAAGGCTGAGGCCGAAGCCGCCGCCACCGAGGAAGCTCCGGCTGAAGAGCCGGCTGCGGAAGCCGAGTGATCATGCTCGCCCAGGCTGTGGAACATCTGATCAAGAACATCGTCGATTTTCCCGATGATGTCTCGGTGAAGTCCCATGAGAATCCGCGCGGTGAACTCATTCGCGTGCGCGTGAACCCTGAGGATATCGGTCGCGTCATTGGACGCAGCGGACGCACGGCAAATGCGATTCGCACCGTGGTGCAGGCACTGTCCGACCACAAGGTGCGCGTCGACATCATGGACGTGCGCAGGTGAGATCCTAGCGTGGTGCGTGATATGCATTCCGACGACCCTCAACAGCTTGAGCTGCTGAGGGTCTGTCGTATCGGGCGTGCGCAGGGGCTCAAGGGCGAGGTCACCGTGCAGATCTTTACGGACGAACCGGAATACCGGTTCGCTCCCGGTGCTGTGTTGTATACGAAGGACGGCGAGGAAGAGTACGTGGTGGAAAGCTCCCGTACCTTCAAAAACCGTTGGATCATCAAATTCGAGGGCATCGACGACCGTGATGCGTCCGAAGCCGCCAATGGCGTGGTGCTGTATGGCGAAGCGGACGATCCGGAGGAGATGCTTGAAGCAGACGAGTGGTACCCGAAGGACCTGATCAGTCTTGAGGCGCGCCTTGCCGAGGGCAATACGCTGGGGCTTGCGCCCGGCACTGTGGTAGGCAAGGTGGTGGATGTGATTGAAGTGGCCCAGTGGCTGCTCAAGATCCGTTTGGCCAATCCCGTCAAGGACGCCGATGGCGTGGTGGTCGAGAACAGCGCGCTCGTGCCGTTCGTGGACGAGCTCGTGCCGGACATCGACCTCGAGGGCGGATATCTGACCCTCGACCCGCCGGGCGGACTCATTCCGGGGCTCTGATCCGCTGCTTTTCCAACAAGGCGCTGGCGATTATGCCGGCGCCTTTTTCGTACGCGCCGCGCTTGGCAGGCGTACCGGTATTGTGGAACATTATGAAGATCGATATCGTGTCCGTATTCCCGGAATATTTCGAAGTGCTCAACCTGAGCCTGCTCGGCAAGGCGCAGGAGAAGGGCCTGGTCGAAGTCACCGCGCACAACCTGCGCGACTGGACGCACGACGTGCACCATTCCGTGGATGATACTCCCGTCGGCGGCGGCGCGGGCATGGTGATGAAGCCGGAAGTGTGGAGCGAATGCCTCGACGAGCTGCTGCATCTTGAGCCGACCACGGTTACTTGCGATTCCACGGCAGACGCAGACGACACGGCTTCCGCGGACACGGCCGAACCGGCGGAATCGGCGACAGAAATCGCCGCAAATGCCGATACCGTTCCGGCGACCGACCGTCCGGTGCTGATTTTCCCGAATCCGTCCGCTCCCCTGTTCACCCAGCAGGACGCGACGGAGCTGAGCCACGCCAACCATCTGCTGTTCGGCTGCGGCCGTTACGAAGGCTACGACGCGCGTATTCCGCAGTATTACCGTGCGCAGGGCGTCGACGTGCGTGAATATTCGATCGGCGATTATGTGCTGAACGGCGGCGAGGTGGCCGTGTCGGTCATGTTGGAGGCCATCACCCGTCTGCTGCCCGGTTTCATGGGCAATGCGGCCTCGATCGTGGAGGAATCGTATACGGGAGAGAACGCCCTGCTGGAGCACCGCCAGTATACGAAGCCGGCCGATTGGCGCGGTATCAAGGTTCCGGACGTCCTGTTGTCCGGCGACCACGCGAAGGTCGACCGTTTCCGCCGCGATGAGGCGCTGGCGAAGACCAACGAGCTGCGTCCGGATCTCATCGAGCGTTGGATTGTTCCAAGCTTGACAAGGCCGATCGCAAAACGCTGATGGCGTTGGGCTGGGAGGTTTCCGGCGCGCACCCACGGCAGCGCTGATTACGCACGATTGTTCACGTCACGGAGGGCATGCAGGTCCACCGTCGACGTTTTTATTTGGAAAGCCCGGACGTCAGTCCGCGGATTCAACCGGCTCTGCCGGCTCGGCGGATTCGGCAGGTTCGATGTAATACACGGCGGTTTCGCCGTAATCACGCCGGTCGGTGATATCCCAGCCTTCGGGCGCGGTCGGCTCGTCGGAACGAGTGGAGCGTTCCAGCACGATCACCGTGCCCTCGCCAGTCAGTTCGCCGGACTCACGGCCCGCCAAATCGGCCAGCAGCTGGTTGCACGCCTCGGTTTCGAACGCATACGGCGGGTCAATGAAGATCACGTCGAACGGCGCGACCGCCGATGCGGCCGCCGCGTACTTTTCCGCACGCGCCTTGACCACGCGGGCGCTCATGCCCGGCTCCCAGGAACGGTTGTGCTTCAACGCCGTCAACGTCTTTGCGATCAGCGCGGCGGCCGGTGCGGCCGATTCCACCGCCACCAGTTCGCGCGCGCCACGGCTCAGCGCTTCGATGCCCAACGCGCCGGTTCCGGCGAACAGGTCGAGCACACGTGCGTCATCCAGCACGCCCCACGAATCGAGGTGCGAGAATATCGCTTCCTTGGTACGGTCGGTGGTTGGCCTGGTGCCCGGTTTCGGCGTGGTCAATGCCATGCCTTTGAATCGTCCTGAAATTACGCGCATAGCTATCGAGCCTAGTTGCTGGTCAGGAACGTCTCGTTGCCGCGCGTGAAGTCGAGCACCGCGCCGGCAAGCTGCACGTACCCTTGCAACGTGGGGTCTTCGGCCACCAGTTTCGCGGCTTCCGCTCTGGCTTCCTCGATGATCTTCACGTCTTTGACCACGCGCAGCAGTTTCAGTCCGGATTTGCCGCCGGATTGCGCGTCGCCCAGCACGTCGCCCGCGCCGCGGAATTCAAGGTCGGCCTGCGCGATTTCGGCACCGTCCAACGTGCCGGCAATCACGTCAAGGCGTTTGGCAGCATCGCTGCCTTCCGGCGCACGTGAAATAAGGAACGCGCCCGATTCGGTGCCGCCACGGCCCACGCGTCCACGCAGCTGGTGCAACTGGGACAGGCCATACCGGTCGGCATCGAAAATCACCATGCAGCTGGCCTGCGCCACGTCCACGCCCACTTCGATGACGGTGGTGGCCACCAGAATCGGCGTCACGCCCGCTTCGAAATCGGCCATAATCTGCGATTTCGTTTCGTCATCGTCGCGGCCGGTCAGCGTGGCGATGCGGATGCCAGCGAATTGCGGCAGCGATCGCAAGCGTTCCGCGATTTCCGCGACGGAATGCAACGGCGGCCGCTGTTCGCGCTGTTCGTCATCCTCGCCCAAATCGTATGTGGCGTCGAATGCGGAACCGACTTCCGCATCGCCTGAACCGCCCGCATCGTCGGCATCCTTCGCGTCGGCGTCGATGCGCGGGCAGACCACGTAGCACGTTCCCCCGCGTCGATACGCTTGCGAATCAGACCGAACATTTCCGCCATCAGCGGGCCGTTCGCTTCGGGCACGACGAATGTGCGGATCGGCTTGCGGCCGCCGGGCAGTTCGGTGAGCCAGGAGATGTCGAGGTCGCCGAACCAGGTCATGGCCGCGGTGCGCGGAATCGGCGTGGCCGTCATGACCAGCAGATGCGGTGCCGTGGAGCCTTTGGCGTTCAGCGATTCGCGCTGCTCCACGCCGAAACGGTGCTGTTCGTCGATGACCGCCAGCGCGAGGTTGGGCGCTTGGAAGGTTTTGGAGAACGCGGCGTGCGTGGCCACCACGATGCATGGTTTGCCGGAGGCCGCTTGCGCGAGGACGCGTCGGCGGGCGGCGAGTTTCATGCCGCCGGTGAGCAGCAGTACGGGAATGTCCGGCAGGCTGTTCGATTGGCCGTCCAGCAGTTTCTCCACCTGGCCGCCATCCGATTGTCCACCGTTTTGTGGTTCCGGCGCGTTTCCCGACGTGACTTGTCCACTTTCATCCACAACCGCATGGTGCGTTGATTTTGTCTGCGATTCCCCTGATTTCGCGGTTTCGGCAGCCTCTTCGCCGGTACCACACATCCGATCCACCATGCCGCGGATGCTGCTGTAATGTTGTTCCGCCAACACTTGCGTCGGCGCGACGAGCACCGCTTGTTTGCCGGAGCCGACGGCCTGCATCATAGCCGCCACCGCGACCACGGTTTTGCCGGAGCCGACCTCGCCCTGCAGCAGGCGTTGCATGGGGTAATCACGTGCCATATCGTCGGAAATATCGGCGATCACCTGCTGTTGCCCGTCCGTCAGCGAGAACGGCAGCGACTCGACGAAATCGTCTTTCAGCCGCGTGTCGGCGCAGGCTGTGGCCGTGGCCTTACGCGACGAATCACGAGACTGCACCAGCGCGGTTTGGCAGATGAGCGCTTCCTCGTAGCGCAGTGTACGCAACGCCTTGTTGAAACCGTCGCGGTTTTGCGGATCGTGAATCGCCTGAACGCTTCGGCTCGGTGCATCAGCCCATGTTCCATACGAAACGCTTCCGGCATGATGTCGGGAATGGCGGCGGCAAGCGCTTCCGTCCGTGCCTGCCGGTCGGCTTGCGGCGCGTCGAATTCCCCATGTTGCGCGTCGCTGGCATCGGCGCCATGCAATGCACGGGCTGCCTGTGCCGCAGCGTATTCGTCACCGCACAGCCGGTCCATGCATTTTTCGATCGCTCGTGGATGTGTTCGCTGGAGATGCGCGAGTTCGCGTGGTAGACGGGACGTGGGCGGCATACGTGGCGCATCGCCTCCGGTACGGAAGCCGCATCGTATTTGAGATTCGGCATGGTCGGCGATTGCGGGACGACCGCCGGTTGTTCCGTGCCGAAGCCGTCATCCCATTCGGCGGCTTCCTCAGATGAGCGGCTGCGCAATTGCTCGCCGGCTGGATCGACCGTCAGTATGTCGGGATGGGTGAATTGCAGACGGTCGTTGTATACGCTTGGCTCGCCCGCGACCACCAGCAACGCGCCTTCGTGCAGTTTGCGCTGGATCCAATCGACGTACGACTTGCGATAGGAGAAGAACACGAGAGACGCCATGGAAGCGTCCATGTGCCGGCTGCGTGCGAAATCGCCGTCATCAACGTCGGCGATCAGCCGGAATCCGCGACGGGCCATCGGAAAGACGCGCACGCCACGCACGTGCGCGGCGAACGCCATCTTCTCCCCGATTTTCGCTTCGCGCAGGGCGCGTGCGGCACCGGCTCGGTGACGCGGAACGGATAGTAGGTCAGCGCGTCGCCCACGGACACCACGCCCAGCGATTTCAGCGCGCCGACTCTGCGGCGGTTCGTTTCGAACGAGGAAATCGGGGTTTGCCATGTGGTGCTCATAACACTCCATTGTGTCACGACCGGATGATTGTGCGGCGGCTGAATTCCCCATTATTCGTGGCGGCGCCATTCGCCGCAACACGGCTTGTGGACGGCCAGATAAAGCAAACCCCGGCGGCCATTCGGCTTACCGGGGTTTCAAGCTGTTATTTCGCGATTCACGCTTCAACGCGCTGGACCTTGCCAGCCTTGATGCACTTCACGCAAACGCGAACGCGAACGTTCTCGCCGTCGATGGTGGTGCGAACCGGCTGC
>ENA-OQMZ01000760-OQMZ01000760.1-human-gut-metagenome-genome-assembly--contig:-NODE-760-length-13105-cov-1.393204_pt1 | contig 13105 bp, 19 predicted proteins | sample MGYA00242621_ERZ504862 | MGnify/ENA primary metagenome ERZ504862 (study PRJEB26092, sample SAMD00036393) | human gut metagenome | host: Homo sapiens | study: EMG produced TPA metagenomics assembly of... | reverse complement strand
CTTTTTCTAATTCTGTTTTGGTGCTGAAGCACAGTCATCATTTGCTACAACTGTTTTTACTTCAATTCCAAGTTTCTTTGCTTTACGCATTGCCATCTTTACATTCATGTTGTCTCCAGCATAGTTTCCATAAAGACATGCAACACCTTTTCCAGAGTCTGCTTCTTTGATCGCATCTAAGAATGCTTTAGCTGTTGGTGAAGAAAAGATTTCTCCGACTGCAACGGCATCACAAAGATTTTCTCCGATATATCCAATAAATGCTGGTTTATGCCCGGAACCTCCTCCAGTTACGATACCAACTTTTCCTTCAACTGGTGCATTTTTATATTTTAATACCCTTGCATCTTCTGTTGTAGACACGATGTCTTTGTGTGTCTTTACAAAACCTTTTAACATATCTTCTACAACAAAATCCGGATTATTTACAATTCGATTTCATTTTTGATTTCCTCCTAAATTACATTGCATCTGCGATTGCTTTTAAATTTTTGAGTCCTTCAATTGCTAATTCTTCTCCTGTATCAGCAAAGTTTCTCCAGATTGCACAGTTTCCTGCTAATTCTTCAAAACTTGGGTCAAAGGATTCAATAACAAGTGGTCCATCGTATCCGATCTCATCCAATGCCTGAAAGAATTCTTTAAATGGTACAAGTCCTGTTCCTGGAATTCCTCGGTCATTTTCATTGACATGTACATATCCAAGGTATTCTTTTCCACAAGTTTTAACTGCTCCTGAGAAGCTCTTTTCTTCACGGATCATATGGAAGCAGTCAAGATGTACTTTGACATTTCCTGTTCCAACATCTTTACAGAACTTCACTGCATCTTCTGCAATATTTAAGAAGTGTGTTTCGAAACGGTTGACACATTCGACACAGATGGTCACATCTCCTGTCTCTTTTGCATATTCAGCAACTTCTCTCATACATGCAACACCCCAGTCCCATTCCTGGTCAGTTCTTGGCTTCTTTGTAAGGTATCCCCATCCAGCATAGTTTACTCCGCCAAGGATTGGTGCTCCCAATGTATTACAGATGTCAACGCATTTCTTCATCGCTGCAACTGCTGCCTTACGAATCTCTTCATCCGGTGAAATTGGGTTAGTTTCCAAAGTTAATGTTGTTGTGCAAACACAATCCATTCCAACTCTTGCTAATTCAGCTTTTACCTGCTCCGTTGGAAATGTATATGGATTTGCGATTGCGAAGTCTACGACTTCAAATCCTATTTCTTTTGCTTTTTCAATTGATCCAGAGATCTTTTTCTTTAAAATCTTCTGCCCAGATAAAGCTGTCTACTCCAAATTTAAATTTCATAACAACACCCTCCTATTTTCCACAAAATTCTTTCTGATATTCCATGATTCTTTCTACTTTTGGTGTGGATGGTCCATTTTTGAATGTAAGTTTCATCCAGATATCTAATAAATAAAGTGCCAACTGTGGTGCAATGACTCTTGCTCCCATACACATGACATTTGCATCATTACTCAAAACCGAACGTTCTGTTGAAAATGGATCATGGCAAACTGCTGCTCGGATTCCCGGCACTTTATTGGCTGTCATTGCCATTCCGATTCCTGTTCCACATACAAGAATTCCTCGATCACAAGTACCGTCTGTTACTTTCTTACAGGTTCTTACTGCAACATCCGGGTATAATTCAACTTCCCCTTCTCCTACTCCATTATCAATGACTTCATGTCCTGCTTCCTGAAGGTGTTGTTTGATTGTTTCTTTTAACTGATAAGCTGCTTCGTCACATCCCAATGATATTTTCATGATCTTTTCCCTCCAATATCTAACGGAAATTACCGTAATAAGTTATATCAAATCCATCCAAAATGCTCACATGCATTTTTAATTCCATCATCTACATTGCTGTCTGTTACATAATTTGCGATATCTTTTAAATCCTGGCATGCATTTCCCATCGCAATGGAGAACCATTCTGGGCAAAACATATCCATGTCATTGTAGTCGTCCCCAAAGACTACAACATCTTTGATATCTGCATTTAAATGTTCCATCATTTTTATGATTCCGCCACGTTTGTTATCTGGTGGAACATTAAATATTCTGGTTCAAATCTTAAAATGTCCAACAAGTTCCTTTGTTGTCAGCTTCTCTTCATCTTCTTTTGGAATTGCTACGTATACTTTATAAATGGCATCTGCTTTTTCTACTTCCAACATGTCATCAATGATATAACGTGTTGGTTCTTTTCTTTTTCCGACCTGGCGTAAGAATTTATCATCCGTCATGTACACATCTTTCGTATCATCTAATGCCACACACCATCCATAACCAAGTTCTTCTGCCTGATGAATGATCTTAATGCATCCGTCTTTATCTAATGGAATATTTTCTACTAACTCATTATCTATGACACAGCCATTTCCTCCACAACATACCATGTTCTTAAATCCATTGGCATCTGTGAATTTTCTTGCTTTGTAGTGAGCGCGTCCCGTTGCGATCGCAACGAAATGTCCATTTTCTTCTAATCTTGTCAATGCTTCTCTTGCACTTGGGACGATCTCGCCTGTTGATCTGTCTGTCAAAGTTCCATCAATGTCGAAAAAAAGGTATTTTTTCTCCATATTCTTATCCTTTCTTCTGCACCCACTTGTCTGTCTTTCTTCGATCAGATAAATTTCAAGATATCTTCCGGATGATCAACCACATAGGATGCATGATTTTCTTCCAGTTCTTTTCTTCCTCGAAATCCCCATGAAACACCGATGGTATCCATACCTGCATTCTGCCTGTCTGCATATCTGTTTTTGAATCTCCAATATATAAAATTTCTTCTTTTGAAAGTTTCATCAATCTGCGATTTCTAATGCTGCGCTTGGATCTGGTTTCTTAGGAATCCCTTCACTTTCACGTTCTCCATACACTGCGGTCCATGGGAACTGTGAAAAATATTTATTTACCAGCGCACTGGTATAATCTCCTCGTTTATTGGAATTAACTGCAATTTTAATTCCTTTTTCTTCTAAGCTCTCAAGCAATTTAAGAATTCCTTCATAAGGAATTGTTTTGTTTAAATATCTCTTCTGATACGCTTTTGAAAATTGATTCACTGCCTCATCAATAAACAATTCATTTTTTTGTTTATCCTCTGGCAACGCCTTTGATCAATTTACGAAAGCCATTCCCTACCATCTGTTTGCATGCTTTCGTACCATGTTCTTTCCATCCATAGATCTTCATAACATCATTGACGCTGTCTCTTAAATCTTCGATCGTATCTAATAAAGTTCCATCTAAATCAAAAATAATTCCTTTGTATGTTTTCATCTTTGTTTTCCTTTCTGGCTTTAGTTAATATGGATGATAAAGCTGCCTTTATCATCCCATATTATACAATTACAGCTCAGTAATGGCAAAGACTACTTTACTTGGTTTATTCTCAAATTTACTAACTGATATTTTGTTCCTGCTGGTAAGAAAAATGTATCTTCTGGTTCCAGTACAAAACTTTCTTCAGCGTCAACTAGGTTTACAGTCACTGGTCCATCTACGCAATATAATGCTCCGTCACCTTTGTGAACATCTGGATCTGAACATCTTGGTCCGTATCCTCCTGCTGGAAGTACCATTTCTCCAAAGTGTCCGTAATCATTACTTGTAATGAAACGAAGTAACATTGGATGAGTTGTTCCATGAACATTATTTAACTTTTCGAAGTCACGTACTGCGTATACAGCTCCTGTTTTTCTAGCTTCTGCTGGATCTACTGGCCAGCATCCGATGTCATCTGTACATCCCTGACGAGAGATATCTTTGATCGCTCCTCTCATATCTGGCAGATTATCATTGTTTGGTCCTTTGTAGAATTTTGTTTCTTCTTCTGTTGGAATGACTGCTGGTGGAATATGCTCATCCCATGCTTTTGGTGTGATGAAATAAAGGATTCTTGTTTTCTGGTCTGAGAAGTTATGACAGCAGTGCCAAGCACCTTCCGGCATGAATAATCCTTCTCCAGTTTCCAGATAAGCAAACTGTCCGTTTCCACTTCTCTGTACTACAGGTCCGTTTAGGATGTAGTAAGATTCATCACCAGGATGGATATCTAATGGTGCGAATACTCCTCCAGGCCCTAACTCGTAAATTCCTAACATAAATGTATCAGTTGTTACTAATGTAAAAGTATTGTCAGAAGTAAATGCATTGTTTGGTGGATATAATGCTGTTGAATACTCCCATTTTTTGATCAATGTAGGTTTCTTGTTATCAGGTTCACAAGGAAAACGTCCCTGAATATCAACTAATTTTGCCATTTTAACTCTCCTGTCTGTTCTTTCTATTAACTGTTTTTTATGCTTCTTCCTGAGGTTTTGTAACTAATACAATTAAAGCTGCTGAAATTGCTCCGGCAATTAATAATGTGATGAAGAATGGAAGTACTTTATTCATAGCGAATACTACGAATACACCACCATGAGGTGCACGGATCGTAATTCCCCATAAGTAAGAGATTACTGCTCCAGCTGCTGATCCAACCATGAAACATGGAATATATTTAATATTTTTGGCAGCATATGGGATTGCAAATTCTGTGATCATACATAATGCTCCAGCGAAACATCCTGGGATTCCGGATCTATCTTCATCTGTAAATTTCTTAGGTGCGATCAGCATTGCTAATGCCACTGCTAATGGAGGTGCACAGCAAGCTACGAAGTTTGCGGCCATTGGTGCATAATTTCCTGTTTCCATACAAGCTAATGCAAAAGCATAAGCAACTTTGTTACATGGACCACCCATATCAAAGGCAAGCATACATCCTTGTACGATTCCGAGAAGGATTAAGTTTCCAGTTCCTAAGTCATTTAATAATTTTGTTAATGCCTGTGTTAATGCTCCTAAAGGTCCTCCAATAACATAGTGCATTAATAAACAGATAGCTGCACATCCGACAACTGGAATGATCAATGTAGGAAGTATGATCTTATTGCATTTGGTAATGGAATTTTCTTTAATGCGTTTACTAAATATCCAGCAATAATACCTGCGATCAGTGCTCCGATAAATCCTGACTGGTATCCAAGCCCCAAGTCCGTAGCCATCCAGCCACCGAACATACCTACACAGATACCTGGTTTATCAGCGATTGAATACGCTACATATGCACCTAATACTGGTACCATGAATGTTCCTAAACCAATTTTACCAATCCAGAAGATTGTGGATGCGAATGTGGAACCATAAGGTTCTACGCTAGGGATATTATATCCTCCTAATAAGAATCCTAATGCTACTAAGATTCCTCCTGCAACTACGAATGGCAGCATGTATGAAACACCTGTCAAAAACGCTTCTTTGATATCATCAATTACATCTCTCATTTGTTTCCCGTCCTTTCATAAATATTTTAAGGTTTCTCTTTTCTTATTTTCCGCTAAAAATAATATTCGGGTCTTTGATCACTTCGTGTGGTTTTGTCTGGAAGATCTTGTCTTTGTATGGTTCGAATCTTTCTGCTTTGTAAGCCCTACGTCATTTGCAAAAACGATCAGATCCGCTTCTTTAATATCACGATCTCTTAACTTGTCTTCCAGTCCGAGAGCCCCCTGCTTCTCGACCTTACACTTGTAACCTCTCTCTTTACATACTTTCATAATAGCTTCCGCTGCCATATAAGTATGAGCGATTCCAGTTGCGCATGATGTTACTGCTACTACTTTCATAGTTTCCACCTCCTGTAGCTTTTATAGTTGTAATTGTTTTATGCCATGAATCAGATCATCATAGCTTTCTGCCTTCTCTAACAGTTCTAAAAACTCTTCGTGTGCTAACATTCCTGCTAATGTTGCTAATACCCTTAAATGGTAATCATTCTCTTGATTTTCAGATATTGCCAATACAAAGATGTATTTAACTTCACCAGATTCCCCTGAGGACTCATAAATGAATGGCTTCTTACATCTACAAAATCCAATTCCTGGTTTCAGAACTTCTTTGCATTTTCCATGAGGTATTGCAACGAAGTTTCCCATATATGTTGGCCCTAGGGATTCTCTGTATTCCAGAGCATCTTTGTAGGCCTTTGCGTCTGACACGAATCCTGCTTCTTCGAATTTTGCAGTCATCACATCAAACATATTTTCTTTGTCCTTAAAAGGCTCACAATCAAGAATTACCATTTCATCGAGTAGTACTTCCGCTAAATTTACACCACTCATGAAATATTCTCCTTTTTATGATTTATCTTATTTTCCGTTTTTGAACGCTTTGATTACGTCTTTTGCATATCCTTTCATGAATTCATATGCTGCTTCCTGTAATTCATGATATGCAATCTTACCATCTGTCTCAGCTACTTTGTCTGCAACAAATTTTGTTGTAGCTTTTGCCATATAAGAATAGTAGTTAACTTTTGAGCATCCTGCTGTGATCGCATTCTGTACCTGGTCAAATTCTACTCCTGATGCACCATGCATTACGATTCTTGTATCATCAGGGATTGCTTCTCGAAGTTCTTTGACTCTGTCAATATCAAGTACTGGTGGTTCAGCATAGATTCCGTGCATTGTTCCGAAGCATACCGCTAAGGCATCACATTTTGTTCTTTCTGCAAATTCTTTTGCTTCTGCTGGTTCTGTGAAGAATTCTCTGATATCTTCATTTGTCAAAACTCTCTTTTCTGGATCATCATCATGTGTATCTTCATCTGTAGATGCCATGATTCCAAGTTCTGCTTCTACTGTGATTCCTGCAGCATGTGCGAATTTAACGAACTGTGCAACTTTTTCAACATTCTCTTCAAAAGGAAGTGCACTGCAATCGTACATGATAGATGGGAATCCAACTTTCACTGCTCTCATTACGAATTCATAGTCACTACCATGATCTAAATGAACACAAACAGGTACTCTTGCTTCTTTTGCATATTTTAACATGATCGGCCCGATTCTCTCGATTGGAATCAAAGAGTCATGTACCTGAGCATGGTCAATGATGATCGGAGTATTTAATTCTTCTGCTGCACCAATGACTGCACGAACTGTTTCTTCATTTGGTGTGTTGATACATGGGATAGCGTATCCTTCTGCTTCTGCAATCTCCAAGATTTTTTTCATGTTTACTAGCATTTGTTCTTCCTCCTGTAACATAAGTTTTGTTGGTTATTACGTCTAATGGAATTCTTCCATTAGTAGTTCATAAATTTCTCCGGAACTATTTGCTTCCAGGATTTTTTGAATGTCTTCTTTGTTATCGATCAGTGCATATAAATATTTGAATAATTTTAAGATCTCGTTTGATTCTTCCATATTAATTGCTAAGAAAAATACTAATTTAACCTTTGATGATCTCGACCATTTCACTGGATATTTCATTCGCATGACTGCGATGCCGCTTTTCTTTACGGAATCTTTATAAACATGTGCCATTGCGATCTGACTTCCAATTGTTGTCGGTCTTCTTTCTTCTAATTCAAATACTTTTTCTGTGACATCTTCACTAAGACATCCTTGTTCCAGTAATAACTTACTAACCTGTGCGATAGTTTCCTTTTTAGTTGTTGCCAGTGCATCAATCACAATCAATTCTTTCTGAAATGCTTTCTTCACAGTTTCTATAACTTGTTCATTCTTCATTTCCTGTGCGTACTCATCCATCTGACTGATGATCTTATTGATGTCCAGCTGCGTAACATGTTTTGTGATTTCTATGACATTATTTCTTTTTTCTTTGAGTGGAACGGTTGATATTATCAGTTTCCCTTTTGTTAATTCTGGTTTAAAATCGTGAATATGTACGATTTTTATGATTTCTAAATTACTGATTTCATTCTCAATCTTCATTGCTTCATATTTTGCTGAATAAGGATCTGTTGCCATAACAAAGATTCCTTGTTTTTCACTTCCTGTTTCCATGGATGCCTGATGGATCAGTAATGCGAGCCAGGCAATCTCATCCTGTGTCAATACAAATCCAAGTTTTTCTTCCAAATGGAAAGAGTAAGTTAAACAAACCGCATAACTGCTCTGAATCTGTTGCTGTACGTCCTTGTGAAGATCGTCCCATTCAACTAACATGTATCATGTCTGATACTTATCTTCTTTAAAAAAGATAGCAATTTTGTTTTCCAGTTCCCGATAGTGATAGGTACTTTCTTTTTTCCATCGCCCTAAAAACTGTGTAGATGTAATCTTCTGCAATATTCATCAGATAATCATCCTGAATCTCGGCTTCTACTTCACAAGTTTTTGCTACGGCAAACTTTGCTGCCAAGAACTGGTATTCAAGTTCCATCTCATCTTCATGTGGGAACATGCGGTCAAGAATCTTCTTTGCTGTTTCTACATATATATCATCGAGCTTTGTCATTGTTCTGTCTGCTTTATTTCTAATCTTGTTTCCTTCTTCCATTCTTCTCTTAGTTAATAGAAGGTATTCCGTCAATCTGCAGAAAGAAATGTCTACAAGCACAACTCCTAATTCTACTTCACTATCCGCAAGATATTCCTGAACCATCATGATATCTTCTTTGGAATAGTAATCTGAAAAATATGTAAATGCTCTTTTACTGATCCTGTAATCTAGTTCCTGTGGAAGTTTTTCAATGTACGTGTGTTTCCAGTATTTCTTATTCTGTGTGTCAACAATTGCCTGCCTGATATCAAACTCTCTACCTACAATACTGATTCCCTGATTTTGAACTTTTGATAATTCCAGATGAAAGGTTGCCAGATATTCTTCTATCATTTTCAGATCTTTTTCTACCATCTTTCGGCTAACACATAATTCCTCGGAAAATAATTGAACTGTGTAATTTGCCGGATAATTGAATAAGATATCTAAAATGTAATTCTTTCTGTAGTAGAAAGATTCTGGGTTTCCATTTGCATAGGAATCAAGTGCTTCCAAAATATTTTCTCTCTGCTGATCTGTCACCACCATGCAGATTCCTTTTTTTGGTACTCTTAGTAGTTTTCCATCATAGTCTTCAATAAATTTTGTAATATCTTTTAAGGATCGTTTGATACTGCTTATGGAAATTTCAGTCATCTCCGATAACTCTTCGATGGAATAGAATCCATACATATCAACCATTGCACGGATTACTTTTTCCTGTAAATTATTCATGATAGGCCTCCTCAATGAATAAAACACTAAAAAGTAGCTTTTCATCTGCTGTATCTTTTTATTTGTTTTTTGCTCTTGCTACTTTATGGTCTTATTGTATCAATTGTTTTTCTACTTGTACATAGTTCAAAACTTCCGTTTTTGCAACTAAATTGTTCAGATAAAAGTGCAAAAAGTTCAAAGAAACGCTGAGAATTTGTTTAAATATAGTTTATTACAACAAACAAAAAAGAACCCTACATAATCTAATCTGATCATGTAAAGGTTCTTCCAATTCTTTATGTAATTATTCTACTACTCGTCTTACACAAACAATTCTACGGTAGTTTGCTCTTGGTGAAATTTTGATTCCTGTTCTTCGGTTACTTGCATGTACGATCTTTCCATTTCCAATATACATCGCTACATGTCCATTATAACAGATAATATCTCCTGGCTGTTTCTCATTATAAGAAACTTTTCTTCCTGCTCTTCTTAATTCAGAAGAAGTTCTTGGAAGATTATATCCGAATGATCTGTAAACTGATCCGATAAACCCTGAACAGTCAGCTCCTCTGTTTAAATCTGTTCCACCCCATACGTAGGAGTTTCCAACAAAACGCTGTGCAAATTGTGCTACTGTCTGTCCTTTGTCATATGTTGTTCCTTCTAATGTAGGAGCATCTGTGTTAATATAAACATATTTCTTTAAGACATATCCTGTCTTACCGTTTACAGAAACCTTTCTCCACTTTCCACTTGTTGAATAGACTGTGACAGGTGTTCCAATCTCTAATCTCTTTAAAACTTTTGATCTTTTTGATTTGCTGGCTCTTAATTTGCACCAGTGTCTGAAGATTTTTCCATTATATCCATCATCAGCCTTAACCTGCTGTTTTGGTGTTGTTGTGATTGCTGTACCAAATATAAATAAAAAGACTAATGAGAAAATTGTTATTTTCTTTAATCGTGATTTCATTGATAACCCTTTCAATTGTTACACTTCTGTTACATACTTGAAGAATTTTACCATATAACGACACAAATGTAAAGGAAATAGTGTATTGTTTTGAATTTTATAATTAACAAATGAAATAATTGTAAAATTTGTATCATTGTGTTCTTTTTTTACATACAAAAAGAGACCTGATATATCAGATCTCTTCAGCGTGGGCGAGAAGATTCGAACTCCCGGCCTTCTGGTCCGTAGCCAGACGCTCTATCCAGCTGAGCTACGCCCACATATTCAATTGTCATATTTGACAATTCAGATGTTATTCACATCTAAATGCCGCAGACCGGAATCGAACCGGTACTCGATTTAACTCGAACAGGATTTTAAGTCCTGCGCGTCTGCCAGTTCCGCCACTGCGGCTTAGTGGTGGGAGAAGGATTCGAACCTTCGAAGGCGGTGCCAACAGATTTACAGTCTGCCCCCTTTGGCCACTCGGGAATCCCACCAAGTGTTTACCTGACAATTAAAGATTATACGGCATTGTCAGGTAAATTGCAAGTGTTTTTTTAACTTTTTTTATATTTTTTTATGCCTGTGTTTCAACTTCTGTTTCAGGCTCAAATAATGCTTCGAATTCTGCGCGGTTAATGCGTTCTTTCTCTAATAATAATGCGGCACATTTGTGAAGGACATCTATGTGTTCTTCAATCATTGCTTTCGCATTCTTTGTAGCATTTATTTACAATCTTCTTCACTTCCTGATCGATCACAGTCTGTGTGTTTTCTCCGTATGGACGCTGCTGTCCAATTTCTTTTCCTAAGAAGACTTCGTCTCCTTCACCACTGTCATAATTGATCAGTCCGAGTTCATCTGACATACCAAACTTCGTTACCATAGCTCTTGCATACTGGGTTACCTGTTTGATATCCTGTGATGCACCAGTTGTGATATCATCTAAGATCAATTCTTCGGCAATTCGTCCTCCGAGACTTACCATGATATCCTGAATCATCTTTCCGCGTGCATAAAGACATTATCGTTCTCAGGAAGCGGCATCGTATATCCAGCTGCTCCTGTTCCTGTTGGAATAATAGATACAGTGTAAACCGGACCTACATCTGGTAACAGATGGAATAAGATTGCATGTCCAGATTCATGATATGCAGTGATCCTTCTTTCACTTTCTGGTACCACACGACTCTTCTTCTCTGTTCCGATTCCTACTTTGATAAATGATTTATCAATATCTTCTTTCATGATATAGGCTCTGTCATCTCTTGCTGCCTGAATGGCTGCCTCATTCATCAGATTCTCAAGGTCTGCTCCCACAAAACCTGCTGTTGTTCTTGCGATCTCATGAAGATCAACATCATCTCCTAATGGTTTCTGACGACAGTGAATCTTTAAGATATCTTCTCGCCCTTTGACATCTGGTCTTCCAACGCCAACCTTGCGGTCAAATCGTCCTGGTCGTAAGATCGCTGGATCTAAGATATCCACACGGTTTGTAGCTGCGATCATGATGATTCCTTCATTCACTCCAAAACCGTCCATCTCAACTAACATCTGGTTTAATGTCTGTTCACGTTCATCATGTCCACCACCAAGTCCAGAGCCTCTTCGTCTTGCAACTGCATCGATCTCATCGATAAATACGATACAAGGAGAATGTTTCTTAGCTTCTGCAAATAAGTCACGTACACGAGCTGCACCAACACCGACGAACATTTCCACGAAATCAGATCCTGAAATGCTGAAAAATGGTACATTCGCTTCTCCTGCAACTGCCTTTGCAAGTAATGTCTTACCTGTTCCCGGAGGTCCTACAAGAAGGACGCCCTTTGGAATTCTGGCTCCGATCTTTATAAATCGTCCTGGATTCTTTAAGAATTCCACGACTTCTTCTAATTCTTCTTTCTCTTCTGTCAGTCCTGCAACATCGTTAAATGTTACTTTCTTACCATTTGGATTGGCAAGTTTGGCACGGCTTTTTCCAAAATCCATCATCTTGCCGCCACCGCCACCATTCTGGCGCATCATCATAACCATGAAAAATATGACAACTCCGATTGGTAGTACTATCCCGATCAGATTAGAAATCATATCCCCACTGTGATCGATTCCCTTAATACTGATCTTATTGGCAAGAGAGCTGTCAGCTTTCTTAATATCATTGATCGCCTGATTGACATCTGTAACTTCACAGCTCTTATAATCATCTTTTCCAAACTCTGCTGTGATCGTCCCAGTTGGTACTTCTTTATTCTGTTTAATAGTTACCGCAGTTACTTTGTCAGACTTTACATCCTTCATAAACTGCTGATAGGTGTAATCACCTGAACCTGGCTGGAACACGCTGATAAAATAATATGCTCCGATCACCAAGATCAGCAGGACTACTAAAAATCCACTGTTACTTTTCTTCGGGTTCAACGTTTAGTCTCCTCTCTACTCTTCCTCTGCTACTCCAATGTAAGGAAGGTTACGATATTTCTGTGCATAATCTAGTCCATATCCAACAACAAATTCATCTGGTACTTCAAAACCAATATATCTGACTGGTACTTCAACTTCACGACGATCTGGTTTGCTTAACAATGTACACAGATGAAGTGACGCAGGATTTCTGCTCTCAAGCATTGGTTTTAAATGATTTAAAGTCTTTCCTGAGTCAATGATATCTTCTACAACTAATACTTCTTTATCTAAGATTGGCTCATCTAAGTCTTTTGCGATCTTAACGATTCCTGAGGATTCTCTGGAATTTCCATAACTAGACACTGACATAAAATCAATTGTTACTGGAATCGTGATTCTCTTTGCAAGTTCACACGCAAAAAAACACTTCCTTTTAAGATGGCGATCAGATGGATTTCTTTTCCTGCATAATCTTCACTGATCTGCGCTCCCATCTCCGCGATTCGTTTGTTTACATCTTCCTCTGAAATCATTACTCTGATATTCTCCATTGGAATCACTCTCCTTCTCTTTTGAACTTCAAGCTTTAAATAACGCTTGGTTGATTCTTTGATCTTATAATATTCGCTGATTCTTCTGCCAACGATC
>ENA-OQMZ01000758-OQMZ01000758.1-human-gut-metagenome-genome-assembly--contig:-NODE-758-length-13123-cov-3.453293_pt1 | contig 13123 bp, 21 predicted proteins | sample MGYA00242621_ERZ504862 | MGnify/ENA primary metagenome ERZ504862 (study PRJEB26092, sample SAMD00036393) | human gut metagenome | host: Homo sapiens | study: EMG produced TPA metagenomics assembly of... | reverse complement strand
CGCGCCTGACGAGGATGGCGCTTCTGCGGCGGATACCACCGAGGTCGAGGTCGCTGCCGACCCCGAGACTTCCGCAAAGGACGACGACAAGTGATGAAGCACGTGCTTCGTGTGATCAACGTGCTGGCGACCGTGGTGATCCTGGTCGCCTTTGTGGTGCTGCTGCGCACGGTGTTCACGCCCGCCGGCGAGATCCCCACCATCATGGGCTACGGCTTTATGCGTACGCTGACCGGCTCGATGGAGCCGGCGATTCCCGTGCATTCGTTTATCGTCGTCGATACCGACAACAGCCAGGTCTACCAGGTGGGCGATATCATCACCTTCCATTCGTCCGATGACGCGCTGGAGGGTTCGCTCAACACGCACCGCATCGTTGCCGTGGAGGATGCGGCCGACGGCACGCCGGTCTACCGCACCAAGGGCGATGCCAATCCGGTCGAGGATGCCGCGCCCGTACCCGCCGCCGATGTGGTGGGCCGCGCGGTCTTTGTGTCGGCAGGCCTGGGCGTGGTGGTCTCGTTGCTCACCAACCGCTGCTGTTCTTCCCGCTTATCGTGGTGCCGCTGATCGTGCTGCTGGTGCTCGAGATTCGCCATATGGTCAAAACCACACAAGAGGTGGCACGCGCCGAGGACGAGGCCGCCCTGCGTGCTGCCGTGGAGCAGATTCGCGAAAAGCGTCGTAGCGAGCAGGAGGAGCAGAGCGACGCCGGTGACGAGGACGATGCCGACGGTGACCATATCGATGGAAGCGCGGAAGCCGATCCCGGCGCCCTAGACGATTCCAACCGATCGGCATAGCTCTTCGGTGCCTTTCGTCCCTGCAATTGGGACGCCCGTAGATGTTCCGAATCGTCTGCTTTTTCATACCAATATTCGTGCTACAGTTTGAGCGCTTTAGTTGCCAAACGATTCTGGGGGAGCGGAATGAAACAAGAGCGCTCGGCACGGCATGCGTGCGAGAAGCCCTCGGTGCCGATGACGGCGGCGTCCGATTTTGTCGTACCGGATGGCACCGACGAGCTCAGCCGCAACACCCGTCGTGCCTGGCGCGACCGTCTCAACGACGCCCAGACGCGCAAGATGATCACGGGCGTTTTAGCCACGCTGGTGGGCGGTTCGTTTTGGGGTTTCTCGGGTACCAGCGCGAGTTTTTTGTTCGATACCTACCATGTCGATACGCTGTGGCTCATGAGCGTGCGCCAGATTCTCGCCGGCCTGCTCTTTATGGCCGTGGTGGTCGCGCGCGACCGTGCGCGCCTGGTCAAGCTTTGGACGACGCCGGCCGACCGCAAGCAGCTGTTGCTCTTTACCGCCTTTGGCCTGCTGTTCAACCAGTTCTGCTATCTTTCGGCCGTGCGCCTGACCAACGCCGGAACTGCGACGGTCCTTCAGTGCCTGCAGCTGGTCATCATCATGGGTTACGCCTGCGTGGTCGATCGCCGCATGCCGCGCGCACGCGAGACGATCGGCATTGGTCTGGCCCTCGGCGGCACCTTTTTAATCGTTACCGGCGGTGACCCCACCAGCTTGAGCATCTCGCCGCTCGGCCTGGTTGCGGGCCTTATGTGTGCGGTCAGCGCCACCTGCATGGCGGTGATTCCCGCCAAGATTCTGCCGAATACGGCAGCCCCATCGTTACAGGCTCTGCCATGCTCGCAGCGGGCATGGTCTCGTGCGTCTTCGTGCAGCCGTGGGCTCATATGCCGGCGCTCGATGCTGCCGGTATCGAGGCGCTCGCGGTGTTTGTGGTCATTGGCTCGTTTTTTGCCTACATGCTGTATATGCAGGGCGTGAAGGACATCGGCTCGGTGCGTGCGAGCCTCATCGGAACTGTGGAGCCGGTTTCGGCGACCATCACCAGCGCTGTTATGCTGGGCACGGTGTTTTTGCCGACCGACCTTATCGGCTTTGCATGATCATCGTGATGATGTTCCTGACGGTATAGCTCACGCCGCTGCCTAGACGGACGCGGTGTTGCACCACAATTCCGCGAATTGGTGCCTGCATCTGGAGTTTAACTGACGATGCCAAATATGTCATAAACTAATAGCGTTATTGACTTTTAGTATTGCGAGGACTCCTCTATGGCTGGTAACCACTTTAAGAACGGCGACGGCGAGCGCCCTGCAGTTCCGCCGCGTTCAAATGGGACTGGAAACGCTGGCGTACCGAGTGGATCCAGCCAAAACGGTGCTGGCAACCGTACGTCTCCGGGCGAAACGGCGATGTTTACCGCTCTGTACGAACAGTCTCAAAAGGCAAAACAGGCTGGTCGCGTAGGCAGGCAGACATTTTCGGGCGGGGCGGGCTCTGCGGCTTCGTCGGCCGGGGTTCGTCCGGCGCCAACGGGCGGTGCAAATGTCGCCGGCCCCGCTGACCCCGCTAACAACGCTCATCGCGCCCACAACGCCGGCCCCATCAACTCTGCCAATCCCGCCAATAGTGCTTCTTCTGCTGGAGACGCAGGGCTTACGGGTAACCTAGGCACTATCTATACGGGCGCTTCCGAAACCGGCACGTTTGCCCGTCTCGATGACGACGGTGCCGAGTTTAAGGGCTCGGGCTCTAAAGAAGATTATTACGATTTTGGCTTGAACTACGGCGGTGATTCCTCGACGAGCCCGACCTCGAACGGCCTGGTTCGCCATCGCCATCGCAAGGGCGAGCGCAAGAAGCGCCGCGTTGCGGCTGTTGTCGCTGCCATCGTCGCGGTGGTTCTTGTCGCTTTTGGCGTGAGTGGCTTCATGCTGTTTAACTCGGCAAAAACCGTGAAGAGCCAGGCAAAGGAAACTGTCGAGATCGTCGGCGGCCTTAAGGACAAGGTCACGTCGGGCGATTTTTCGACCCTGCCCGACGATGCGAAAAAGATCGACGAGCTCTGCAGCAGCATGAAGAAGGAGACCTCGAGCCGGTGTGGACGATGGCCTCGTTCATTCCGGTGTACGGCGGCGACATTAATGCCGCCCGCACCATGGTCGACGCTCTGTCCGATGTTTCGAGCGGCGCGCTGGTCCCCATGGCCGATAATCTCGCTCAGGCAACGCCCGGCAAGCTGTTCCAGGACGGGACAATCAACGTGTCCGCGCTGCAGGCGGTCGCCGATTCGCTCTCCGATAGCTCGAAGGCGTTCAAGAGCGCCAACAAAAAGGTGCAGGGTATTGGCGATACGCATGTCGCCCAGGTGACCGAGCTGGTCGATAAGGCAAAGAACGGCTTTGCCACCCTGAACGGTGCGGTCGACGCGGCGGAGAAAGTCGCCCCCGTTCTGCCCCAGATGCTCGGCGCCAACGGCCAGACGCGCAACTATCTTGTGTATGCCATGAACAACGTCGAGATTCGTGCTTGCGGCGGTTTTGGTGGTTCGCAAGGTTTGATCTCAGTCACCGATGGCCAGATGTCGATCGGTGACTTTGTTCCATGTATTGCGCTCAGCAAAGACGAGGCGGTTGAGAGCGTCGACGAAGAGGACGAGGCACTGTTTGGTGACCACAGCAACCTGTACAACTCTGGCAACGCGTATTCGCCCGATTGGCCCGCAACTCGCAGCGTGTTGCCGCGCTGTGGAAGTCCCAGTATGGGCAGGACGTTGATGGCGTCGTTGGCATCGATCCGGTGTTCTTGCAGTACCTGCTGGGCCTTGTCGGTAATGTCTCGCTGCCCGATGGTACGGTCGTCGACGGTACCAACGCGGCGAAGGTTCTCATGCACGATGTGTATTGGAACTATCCGGTCGAAGAATCGGACGGCATCTTTGCATCTGTTGCCAGCGCCGCCTTCGACAAGATTCTCGGTGGCATCGGTGACGTCGACGTTACGAAGCTTGTCGGTGCATTCGAGCGCGGTGCCGAAGAGGGCCGTCTGATTGCTTGGATGAGAAACGATGACGAGCAGAATGCCATCAAGGAGACGGGCATTGACGCTTCGCTGCCCGATCCGGATGATCCGAGTGCCGATCCCGTTGCCGGCGTTTACTTTAACAACCTGAGCTTCTCCAAGCTCGACTGGTATCTGAACGCCGACACGCAGATTGGCCAGGGCGTGAAGAACGGCGACGGCACGTGCTCCTATCGCATCACCGTTACCCTGACGAACATCATGACGCAGGAGGAGGCTGGCAAGCTGCCCGACTACGTTGCGGCGGGCGCATCCGATGCCGCGCGTGACGACGAACGCCTGAATGTCTCAGTGTTTGCCCCGACGGGCGGCAACATCAGTGACCTTACGGTTGAGGGCACCCAGTTTGGTCTTGGCGCCGCTACGTGGCATGGAATCCCCTTCTATTCGGGCACCGTTGACCTGCATGCTGGCGAGACGACGACGATCACGTATACGCTGACCACGTCGGCCGAGGCGGGGGACAAGCCGCTTACGCTGCGTCAGACTCCTACATGCCAGGCGGCTCGCGACAGCGCGTCGGCGTAGGGTTTTTCTGGTAGCGCAGATAATCGAGTACCATTTGGGGCGGACGGGCAATCTGTTCGCCCCTATTTTGTAAGGAGAGCGCATGAAGTACTTTGGCACCGACGGCTTTCGCGGCGAGGCCAACGTTGGACTGACGGTAGAGCACGCTTATAAGATCGGCCGCTTTGTGGCTGGTATTACGGCGCCAACCGCGGGACCAAGGCGCGCGTGATCGTGGGCAAGGACACGCGTCGCTCGAGCTATATGTTCGAGGCGGCGCTGGTGAGCGGCTTGGTCGCGAGCGGCGCGGACGCTACATGCTGCACGTGATCCCGACGCCGGGCGTGGCGCATCAGACCGTGGAGGGCTGCTTCGATTGCGGCATCATGATCAGTGCGAGCCACAACCCGTTTTGCGATAACGGCATTAAGCTCGTCAACAGCGACGGCTATAAGATGGACGAGGACGTGCTGGAGCTCATCGAGGATTACATCGATGGCAAGAGCGAAGTGCCGCTGGCCACGGGCAACCACATCGGTGCCACGGTGGACTACATGCAGGGTCGCAACCGCTATATTGCCTCGCTCATTGCAAGTGCGAACTTTTCGCTGCAGGGCGTCAAGATCGGTCTCGACTGTGCCAACGGCTCGGCATCCTCGGTGGCCAAGCCGGTGTTCGACGCGCTGGGTGCCGACGTACGCGTGATTAACGCCGCGCCCGATGGCTTTAACATCAACGTCGACTGCGGCTCCACGCATATGGAGCGCCTGCAGCGCCACGTGGTGGAGCAGGGCCTGGACGTGGGCTTTGCCTACGACGGCGATGCCGACCGCTGCCTGGCCGTGGACGAGCGCGGTCGCGTGTCGACGGCGACCAGATCCTGTACGTGTGCGGCGTGTACCTGAACAAGCACGGGCGCCTCTCGGGCGGTACCGTGGTGCCGACGATCGCCAGCAACTTTGGCCTGGTCAAGTCGCTGGAGCTTGCCGGTCTGAGTGCCGTGACCAGCGGCGTGGGCGACCGTCATGTGTATGCCAAGATGCGCGAGGCGGCTACAGCCTGGGCGGCGAGCAGACGGGCCACACGATCTTTGGCGATATCGAGCGCACGGGCGACGGCATTATGACCTCGCTGCGCGTGATGGAAGTGATTCGCGCTGAGCGCGAGACACTCTCGCAGCTCACGGCTCCGTGCAAGCTGCTGCCGCAGGCTCAGGTCGCCGTGCGCGTGGCCGACAAAGATGCCGCGCTCGAGAACATGGGCGTGCAGAATGCGATCGCCGAGGCCGAGGCCGCGCTGGCGGGTGAGGGCCGCGTGCTCGTGCGCAAGAGCGGAACCGAGTCAGTGATCCGCGTGCCTGGCCGAAGCCCCCGACCAAGCCGCCGCCGACGCCGCCATGAAGCGCATCGCAAGTGCTCTGGAAGCCCTTTAGTTACGCGATTTTACCAAACCGCGTAACTGCTCGACGCTGCAAACGGCCCCAATGACTAGGTGAAAAAGGGGACGCCGCGGGATAGATCCCGCGGCGCCCCCCTTTTGCGTTGACGTGTTGCCTAAGCTTTACAGCTCGTACAGCGTGGTGAACTTGTCCTGCAGGTAGCTGCAGTAGTAGCGGGCGTCAAAGTCCATGCCGCAGGCGCCCTTGATGAGCTCCGGCGCGTCTTTGGCGCGGCCCCACTGCCAAATGTGCTCGCCCACCAGGCGCGGACGGGCGCCAGATCGCCGCTCGCGCAGGCATCGGTAAGGTCGACGCCGTCGCGGCACATGGCCGGCACAAACATGGCGTCGTAGGCGCTACCCAGCGCATAGGTGGGGAAGTAGCCAAACGAGCCGCCGCTCCAGTGCGTATCCTGCAGGCAGCCGTGCGTGTCGTCGGGAACGGGAATGCCCAGGTACTCGTTCATAAAGCGATTCCAAAGCGCGGGGATGTCCTTGGCCGTGGCCTCGCCGGCAAACAGCATGTGCTCGATCTGGTAGCGCACCATAACGTGCAGCGGATAGGTGAGCTCGTCCGCCTCGGTGCGGATCAACGACGGCTGCGCGATGTTCACGGCGCGGTAGAGCGCGTCCTCGTCCACGTTGCCGTAGACCTCGGGCGCGTGGCGGCGCAGCACCTCGAGCAGCGGTCCCATAAAGGCGCGGCTGCGACCCACGGTGTTCTCAAAGAAGCGGCTCTGGCTCTCGTGGATGCCCATGGAGGTGCCGCCCTCCAGGCAGGTGCGCGCATAGGCGGGGTTCACGCCCAGCTCATACATGGTGTGACCGGCCTCGTGGATGATGCTGTAGACGTTGGAGATGCAGTCGTCCTCATAGATGTGCGTCGCGATGCGCGCGTCACCCACGGCAAAGCCCTCGCTAAACGGGTGTTCGGTAAAGGCAAGCGTGGTGTCGTTCAGGTCCAGGCCGACGAGCTTCATAAGATCGAAGCTCATGGCACGCTGGCAGCCTCGGGCAGCGCGGGCGTGCAAAAAGTCGGCAGCGGGCTGCTGGCCGCGCTCGCCGATGGCGTGCACGAGCGGCACGACCGTAGCCTTGACCTCATCGCAAAACGCATCGAAGCTCTTGGCGGAAAGGCCGCGCTCGTACTGGTCAAGCCAAACATCGTATGGGTCGCGCTTGGGTCCATGAGCTCGGCCTGATGCTTAAGCTGGCCGACGATTCTATCCACATAGGGCTCAAAGCTCGCCCAGTCATTGGCCGTCTTGGCCTTGTGCCACACGGCGTCGGCCTCGCAGGTGAGCCTGGTCCAGGCCTCGGCCTCCTCGGTGGGAATGACGCTCGCTTCGCGCTGGTCGCGGCCGAGTACGCGGATCTCGTCGAGCAGCTGCGGGTCGTCGATCTTGCCGCCGGCGACGGTTTCGCGTGCCAGCGAGCGCACAAGTTCGACAGACTTTTCGCTGGTCAGGAGCTTATGATGCTCGCCGGCAAGGGTGCCCATGGCGTCGGCGCGCGCTGCGGCGCCGTTGGCGGGGGCAATGGTCGCGCCGTCAAACTCGGCAATCTTGAGCAGGTACTCGCGGGTCCACAGCTTGCCCTCGAGCTTGCGGAATTTTTTGACGGCCTTATCGACCTTCATGCCTTTGGGCGTCTTGCCCGCTGCGGGCTCGGCCTTCTTATCGTGCTTCTTTCCCATACCATATCCTTGATCTCGCAGGTCGCCCGTCGCACGCGGCGGCGCGGCCAGTTTGCACAGCTACCTGCCTTGTACCCAGCACGAACAAAACGGAACGCGGCGATGCACACGCAGAATGTGCTATCCTATAGCCCAATGCGTTGACGGAGAGGGTTTTGCCCGCCGCGTCGCCGGCAAGAGAGGGAAGGTCATGGGCTGCAAGCCTTCCTGCGGTGACAAGGGCCAAGCGTTCACTCCCGAGCAGCGACCTCAACGGGCGCGCGGCCAGCGGCGGCGATGTCCCCAGTAGGGAAGCCGTGAGCCTCGCGACAAGGGGCAAAGAGTGGGCGCGGCGGGCCAGACATCCGTCGGGTCAAACAAGGTGGTACCGCGGAATTCAACCGTCCTTGGGCAATGCACATGCCCGAGGACGGTTTTTTTGTTACCGAACCGGGCCGCGTTTTCGCAATGTCAGACGGCGGCAGCCGCCTCGGCAAGCGGGGAGCGCGAGAGACGAAAGGGAAGACATGAGCCTGATTGATGATCTGGTCAAACTCGAGGAAGAGGCCAAGGAGCTCGTCGCAGGCGCCGACGACGCCGCAAAGCTCGAGGCCGCGCGCGTTGAGCTGCTCGGCCGCAAGGGCCGCATCACCGGCCTGATGCGCATGATGGGCCAAGCTCGCCCCCGAGGATCGTCCATGATGGCAAGCGCGCCAACGAGATGCGCCAGCTGATCGAGGGCATGCTCGACGAGCGCACCACCGAGATGAAGGCCGCCGCCTCAAGCACGCACTCGAGCACGAGGCCGTCGACATCACGCTGCCGGGCATCCGACCGCAGATCGGTCACCAGCACCTGATCAAGCAGATCATCGAGGAGGCCGAGGACATCTTCTGCGGTATCGGCTATACCGTCGAGTCCGGCCCCATGGTCGACACCTCCTACTACAACTTCACCGCGCTCAATGCCCCCATGGATCATCCGAGCCGCTCGGCTCGCGATACCTTCTACGTGGTCGACAACAACCCCGGCAGCGTCGCGCACCCCGAGCTCACGCCCACGGCGAGTCCGACGTACTGCTGCGCACCCAGACTTCGGGCGTGCAGATCCACACCATGGAGTCGCAGAGGCCGCCCATCTACATGATCTGCCCGGGCACCGTCTATCGTCCCGACACGGCCGACGCCTGCCACCTGCCGCAGTTCAACCAGATCGAGGGCCTGGTCGTCGACGAGGGCATCACCTTTGGCGATCTTAAGGGCACGCTCGACTACTTTGTTAAGTGCATGTTTGGCGAGGACCGCAAGACGCGCTATCGCCCGCACTTCTTCCCCTTCACCGAGCCTTCCTGCGAGGTGGACGTGAGCTGCCATGTGTGCGGCGGCAAGGGCTGCAACTTCTGCAAGCACAGCGGCTGGATTGAGATCCTGGGCTGCGGCATGGTCGACCCCAACGTCCTGATTAACTGCGGCATCGACCCCGAGAAGTACACCGGCTTCGCCTTTGGCATTGGCGCCGAGCGCGTCGCGGCACTGCGCTACGACCTGCCCGACCTGCGCACGTTGATGACTGGTGACATGAGGTTCTTGAACCAGTTCTAGAACGCTTTCTTCTTAGTTGCAGTTTCCGGCTCAAAGCCGCATTTATGAAAGGAGACCAGTTAGATGCGCGTTTCTTACGACTGGCTCAAGACCATGATCGATATTCCGGAGGATCCCAAGACCCTTTCGGACGAATATATCCGTACCGGCACCGAGGTCGAGGCAATCGACACCGTGGGCGAGTCCTTCGACCACGTGGTGACTGCCAAGGTGCTCACCAAGACCCCGCACCCCGATAGCGACCACATGTATGTGTGCTCGGTCGACGTGGGCGACAAGAACCTCGACGCCGACGGCAACCCCGCCCCGCTGCAGATCGTCTGCGGCGCGCAGAACTTCGAGGCCGGCGACCACATCGTCACGGCCATGATCGGCGCCGTGCTTCCCGGCGACGTCAAGATCAAGAAGAGCAAGCTTCGCGGCGTCGTGTCCATGGGCATGAACTGCTCCGCGCGCGAGCTCGGCCTGGGCGGCGACCACTCCGGCATCATGATCCTGCCCGAGGATACGCCCTGCGGCATGCCGTTTGCCGAGTACGTGGGCTCGAGCGACACCGTGCTCGACTGCGAGATCACGCCCAACCGTCCCGACTGCCTGTCCATGATCGGCATGGCCCGCGAGACCGGCGCCATTTTCGACCGCGATTTCCACGTTGAGCTGCCCGCCATCAAGGCCGAGACCGGCCGCGCGACCGACGACGAGCTTTCGGTCGAGATTGCCGACGAGGGCCTGTGCGATCGCTATGTCGCCCGCATCGTGCGCAACGTGAAGGTCGGCCCCTCGCCCGACTGGATGGTCAAGCGCCTCAACGCCCTGGGCGTGCGCCCGCACAACAACATCGTCGACATCACCAACTACGTGATGATGCTCACCGGTCAGCCGCTGCACGCCTTTGACCTGGACACCTTTGCCGAGCGCGAGGGCAGGCGTCGCGTGGTGGTTCGCGCCGCCCAACAGGACGAGAAGTTTACGACCCTCGACGGCGAGGAGCGCACGCTCGACGCCGGCATGGGCCTCATCACCGACGGCGAGCGTCCCGTGGCGCTGGCCGGCGTTATGGGCGGCATGGATTCCGAGATCGAGGACGACACCGTCGACGTGATGGTCGAGAGCGCCTGCTTCAACGCCGGTCGCACCTCGCACACCAGCCGCGATTTGTCGCTGATCTCCGACGCTCCATTCGCTTTGAGCGTCAGGTCGATGAGACCGGTTGCGTGGATGTCGCCAACGTTACCTGCGCGCTGATCGAGGAGATCGCCGGCGGCGAGGTTGCTCCCGGCTATGTCGACGTGTTCCCTGCGCCCAAGACCATCGACAGCATCAAGCTGCGCTTGGCCCGCGTGCACGCCATCTGTGGCGCCGACATCGAGCCTGACTTTATCGAGCGCTCGCTCACCCGCCTGGGCTGCACCGTCGAGCGCGACGGCGAGGACTTTATGGTCACTCCGCCGAGCTTCCGCCCCGACCTGCCGCGCGAGATTGACTGATCGAGGAGGTCCTGCGCCTGTGGGGCATGGGCCGTGTGACGGCGACCATCCCAGCTGCCAAGAACCACATCGGCGGCTTGACCCGCGAGCAGAAGCTCACCCGCAAGGTCGGCGAGATCCTGCGCGCCTGCGGCCTCAACGAGACCACGACCTTTGGCTTTGCCGCCCCGGGCGACTTGGAGAAGATTGGCATGTCCACCGAGGGCCGCGGCTGCCCCGTGGTGCTCATGAACGCTGGTAGCCGAGCAGACCGAGATGCGTCGTTCGCTGCTGCCGGGCCTGCTGCAGTCTGTGGCCTATAACGAGGCCCACGGCACGCCCAACGTGCACCTGTACGAGGTCGGCAGCCTGTTCCATGGCCGCGAGAACGCCAGCCTGCCCAAGGAGACTAAGTCCGTGGCGGGCGTGCTCTCGGGCCAGTGGAGCGAGCAGTCTTGGACCATGAAGTACCGCAAGCTGCGCTTCTTCTTTGGCAAGGGCATTGTCGAGGAGCTGCTCGCCCAGCTGCGCATCGAGAAGGTTCGCTTCCGTCCCGTCGAGGGCGAGGGCTACGCTTTCTTGCAGCCGGGTCGTGCGGCCGAGGTTCTGTCCGGCGGCACCGTGTTGGGCTGGGTTGGCGAGATCCACCCCGAGGCGCGCGAAGCCATGGGCATCGATGAGTCGTCGTTGCCTTTGAGCTCGATCTGGACAAGCTGATCAAGGGCGCTCGCAACCAGGAGAACTACCGCGAGTTCTCGCAGTATCCGGCTGTCGAGCACGACCTGGCTATCGTGGTCGATAACTCCGTGACCTGCGAGGATCTTGAGCGCCGCATTACCAGCGCCGGTGGCAAGCTGCTCGAGGGCGTGCGCCTGTTCGACGTCTACCGCGATCCCATCCGCATCGGAGCGGGCAAGAAGTCCATGGCCTTTGCGCTTACATATCGCTCCGACGACCACACGCTCACCAGCGAAGAGGTCGAGAAGGCGCACCAGAAGATCGTCACCAAGGTGTGCAAGGGCGTAAACGGCGAGGTCCGCGGCTAGGGCTTGCGCCGGGTATAGGCCAGCGGTGGCTGCCGCCGAGTCCTACGTGACTGCTATGCTCGATATAAGGCGCTGCTGAGCCTGCATATATGACACGCGCATTACATAACGGCGTGCTGCTTTGTCGGCAGTGCGTCGTTTTGCTATGATAGCCCGCGGCGTGTTACGAATCTGACAATACGTAACACTGGAAGGTAATTCAGGCGGCGTTGCAATTCTGTGCGCCAACAACCGGGAGGCGTATATGCACATTCCAGATAATTATCTGTCCCCACAGACCGATGCCGTCATGGCAGTGGCGATGGTGCCCGTTTGGGTTCACTGTATTAAGAAGGTACGCGCCACGCTCGATCGCGAGCACATGGCGTTCCTGGGCATCTGCGCCGCGTTCTCCTTTTTGCTCATGATGTTCAACGTGCCGCTGCCCGGCGGCACCACTGGTCACGCCGTTGGCGGCGCGCTCATCGCGCTGCTGCTGGGCCCCGAGCGTCCGCGGCTATCGCTGTCTCGGTCGCGCTGGCGCTGCAGGCGCTGCTGTTTGGCGACGGCGGCGTTCTGTCGTTTGGCGCCAACTGCTTTAACATGGCCTTTGTGCTGCCGTTTGTCGCTGCTATCGTGTTCCGTGCGCTCAACAGCCGTCTGCACGACAAGAGCTGGGGCACCTCGGTTTCTGCCATCGTAAGCGGCTGGGTTGGCCTGTGCCTGGCGGCCCTGTGCGCGGCGGTCGAGTTCGGTATTCAGCCGATGCTCTTTACCAATGCTTCGGGCGCGCCGCTGTACTGCCCCTTCCGCTGTCCGTGGCTATTCCGGCCATGTTGATCCCGCATATGCTGGTTGCCGGCGTGGTCGAGGGCGTGGCGACGGCTGCGATCTACGGTTTCATTAAGAAGACGGCGCCGAGCATTATCGTCGGGCCCGAGGCCGTCGATGGCCAGCTTGCCGCCGATGGTACCGCCAAGAAGACTTCCCTGATTCCCACGCTCATTCTGGTCGCCGTGCTCGTGGTGGCCACGCCGCTGGGCCTGCTGGCCACCGGAGACGCCTGGGGCGAGTGGGACGCCGAGGGCGCCGCGACTGCCGTTCAGGAGCTGGCGACGACAGCCTGCAGCTTCGGTCGGCCTCGATACCCCGACCTTTGCCGACGCGCTGCCCACGGGTGATTACCTGCAGGCCTATTCCGAGGAACAGGGCCTTGGCTTTGCCGGCCAGGCTGCCATGTATATCCTTTCCGGTGTGATTGGCGTGGCGGTGCTCACCATCGCATTCCGCCTGATTTCGCTGACGGTCAAGGAAAGCGGTGCTCATGGCAATAGCCGAGCTGCCTAGCTGGCTTGCGGCGAGGAGCGATACGAGCCCGCGGGGTTTCGGCATCGTGTGATGCAAAAGAATGTCCTGCACCTGGCGAGCTGCTTGAGCGGGTTCGCTGGGTGGAGGTGCGCACGAGGGCGGGTCGATGGTCGACCGCGCCCTTTCTTGCGTTTCGGCTCCGGTG
>ENA-OQMZ01000757-OQMZ01000757.1-human-gut-metagenome-genome-assembly--contig:-NODE-757-length-13124-cov-6.683619_pt1 | contig 13124 bp, 11 predicted proteins | sample MGYA00242621_ERZ504862 | MGnify/ENA primary metagenome ERZ504862 (study PRJEB26092, sample SAMD00036393) | human gut metagenome | host: Homo sapiens | study: EMG produced TPA metagenomics assembly of... | reverse complement strand
CACCGAACGAAGGCAGCCCGCTGACGGCCGCCGTCAACATCGTCAAGCACGATCCAAAGCCAGCTGCCGGAAGGCGCGTGGGATCGCCCGATCCTGCGCCACCGGCTACGGCGAAGGCCTCATCACCACCGGCCTGCACCTGGACGAGGGCGTGGTGGAGACCATGGCGCACTATCGCGGCGCGGAAATGGTTTCACCTGGCGTCACCGCCGTCATCGACATCGGCGGCCAGGACATGAAGTATCTGGCGATTTCCGACGGCGTGATCGATTCGATCGCCGTCAACGAGGCATGCTCGTCCGGCTGCGGTTCATTCCTGCAGACGTTCGCGCAGTCCATGGGACTGACGATCGAGGAATTCACGCAGGCCGCGCTCAACTCCACGCATCCCGTCGATCTGGGCTCGCGCTGCACCGTGTTCATGAACTCCTCCGTCAAGCAGGCGCAGAAGGAAGGCGCCACGATGGAGGACATCGCGGCGGGCCTGTGCTATTCCGTGGTGCGCAACGCGCTGTACAAGGTGATCAAGCTGCGCGATTCCGGCGAGCTGGGCGACACCGTGGTGGTGCAGGGCGGCACGTTCCTCAACGACGCCGTGCTGCGCGCCTTCGAACTGCTCACCGAACGTGAGGTGACCCGACCGAACATCGCCGGCCTGATGGGCGCGTACGGCGCCGCGTTGACCGCACGCATGCACTATTCCGACGTGGCCGACGGTCTCGACGACGGCGATTCCGCCGCTACGGAAGGTGCGAAGACGGTCGATATCGCAGGCGTCACGCACACCGCATCCAGCATCGTGTCCGGCAGCGACCTCGACAACCTGTCCATGACGTCCGAACGTGACGTGTGCAAGCTGTGCCAGAACCACTGCAAGCTCACCATCACCACATTCCAGGACGGCTCCCGCTACGTGACCGGCAACCGTTGCGAACGCGGCGGCGATTCCAAGAAGCAGCGTTCCGACAGGCCCAACCTGTACGACTACAAATACAAGCGTTGCTTCGCCTACCGTCGTCTGACCGACAAGAAGGCCACCCGCGGCGAAATCGGCATTCCACGCGTGCTCAACATGTACGAGAACTACCCGTTCTGGTTCACGCTGCTCACCTCGCTCGGCTTCAAGGTGATGATCTCCGGCCGCAGCTCGCACGAACTGTTCGAAACCGGCATCGAATCGATCGCCTCCGAAAACATCTGCTACCCGGCCAAACTCGTGCACGGCCACATCAAGTGGCTGCTCAACAAGGGCATCAAGACGATCTTCTACCCGTGCGTGAGCTATGAGGAGAACTTCGTTCCCAACACCGACAACCACTACAACTGCCCGGTCGTGGCCAACTATCCGGTGGTCATCGGCGCGAACATGCCCGAACTGCGCGAGGAAGGCGTGCGCTACATGCGCCCGTACTTCAACATGGCCAACCATGAGCTCATGGTGGACCGCATCGTCGAGGAATTCGCCTGGGCCAACGTGACCCGCGAGGAAGCCGAAACCGCGGTCAAGGCCGCCTACGCCGAAAACGAAGTGTTCAAGCACGACGTGCAGATGGAAGGCCTCAAGGCCCTCGCCTACATGAAGGAACACGACTGCAAGGGCATCGTGCTCGCCGGCCGCCCATACCACGTCGACCCGGAAATCAACCACGGCATCCCGGAGACCATCTGCGCGCTCGGCATGGTGGTGCTGTCCGAAGACTCCATCTGCGAACTGCAGCCGGGGGAGAAGCTCAACCTGAGCGAATTCCTCGCCGAAGGCGAAGAGGATCCGCGCAAGAAGAACGCGAACGGCTTCCGCCACGTCGACGACCGCAAGGTCACCAAGATGCCATTGCGCGTCACCAACCAGTGGGCCTACCATGCGCGTCTGTACGCGGCGGCCAACTTCGTCGCATCCTATCCGGGACTCGAGCTCGTGCAGCTCAACTCCTTCGGCTGCGGCCTCGACGCCATCACCACCGACCAGGTGTCCGAGATCCTGGCGGACAAGGCCGACGTGTACACCATGCTCAAAATCGACGAGGTCTCCAACCTGGGTGCGGCGAAAATCCGTCTGCGCTCGCTTAAGGCGGCCGTCGAAGAGCGTGAACGCAACAAGAAGAACGACGGATTCCGCAAGACCGGCACCGAAGCGCCGACCCCCGGTCGCCAGGTCATGCTCGACACCGTCATGAAAGCCAATCCGAAACTCACCGAAGCCGTCACGGCCGCATCCAAGCGCGCGGCGGAAAACGGCAAGGGCGAATCGCAAGAAACCGCCAAAACGCAGACAAATGGCAAGGGCGCGTCCGCACACAACTCGGCGACCCTGTCCAAGTATGCGAACCGCATCCCGTTCGGCAAGAACATGAAGGACTACACCATCGTGGCTCCGCAGATGAGCCCGATCCACTTCTCTCTGGTGGAATCCGTCATCCGCTCCGGCGGCTACAAGTTCGACATTCTGGAGCACGCCAGCCGTGAGGACGTCGAAACCGGCCTGAAATACGTCAACAACGACGCCTGCTATCCGGCCATCATGGTCATCGGCCAGCTCGTGGACGCGATTCTGGAAGGCAAATACGATCCGGACCACACCGCGCTCGCCATCACGCAGACCGGCGGCATGTGCCGTGCCACCAACTACTTCGGCCTGATTCGCAAGGCGCTGGTGGACGCCGGTTATCCGCAGATTCCGGTGATCGCCATCTCCACGCAGGGCATCGAGGACAACCCGGGCTTCACCGCCACGCCGGCTTTGCTGCATCGTGCCATCAAGGCGCTTATCGTTGGCGATCTGCTGATGAAGTGCCTGTACCGCGTGCGTCCGTACGAAGTGACACCCGGCAGCGCGAACCAGCTGTACAAGACGTGGGACACCATCGTGCGCGAGACGCTCGAGAACCACGGTCGTTCCAAGACGGCACGCAAGTTCATAGGCAAGGAATACCTGCCGTATCCGACGCTCGTCAAGGAGATCGTCAAGTCGTTCGACGCGTTGCCGTTGAAGGACGAGCCGCGCAAGGTGCGCGTCGGCGTGGTCGGCGAGATCCTCGTCAAGTACCAGCCGGACGCCAACAACCATGTGGTCGACGTCATCGAATCGCAGGATTGCGAGGCCGTGGTGCCGGGCATCATGGAATTCATGACCACCCGACCGTACATTTCCGACTGGAACGAGCATTACCTCGGCATGGGCGGCAGCAAGCTCGGCTATGCGCTGATGCGCAAGGGCCTCGACCTGTATAACGCGCCGGTACGCGAGGCGGTCGATCTGGCTCACGGCAAGTTCTCGCAGGATCTGCCGATGCCTGAACTGGTCAAGAAGGCCGACGAGGTCACGTCCGTGGGCGTGCAGGCCGGCGAAGGCTGGCTGCTGACCGCGGAAATCCTGGAACTCATCGAATCGGGATGCCCGAACGTGGTGTGCGCGCAGCCGTTCGCCTGCCTGCCGAACCACGTGACAGGCCGAGGCATGTTCGGCAAGATCCGCCGACTGCATCCGGAAGCCAACATCGTGTCCATCGATTACGATCCGGGCGCTTCGGAAGCCAACCAGCTCAACCGCATCAAGCTGATGATCTCCGCTGCCAAGAAGGCGCACCGCGCAGCCGAAGAGGCGCGCAACAGCGAGAAGGCCGCTTGAATCGCCATTCTTATTTCCGTCGAACCGACGTTGGGAAACTTTCCGACGTCGGTTCGACGGTATCTGAGCCGCCAAATCGACGGCTGATTCGGCGATCGTAAAATCGATGGTCGTCGAATCGGCATTCAAATCGCCAGCCAAATCGATGGGGAATGATGGTCGGTTATCGATTTTCCGTATAGCGTAGCCTGCGTTGCGAATGGCGCTTTTCGTTAGGATGGCCACTATGACAACGCCAAAGATCACGTACGCGCACCTGCTGACCGAGCCGAATCCGAAGCATGTGGAAAGCCTTATCAAATTCTTCGAATCCGGCTGCCAACAGCGCGGCACCGGCGGTTTTGGCGTGGAAATCGAACACCTGCCGGTACATAACAGCGACGATACCGCGGTGACCTACTACGAAAGCAACGGCATTGAAGCGTTGCTCAACCGCATCCGCCCGTATTACGACGAAAACAAGGAATACTGGGAAAACGGGCGACTGGTCGGACTCGCCCGTGACGGCATCTCCGTATCTTTGGAACCGGGCGGACAGTTGGAAACGTCCATCGGCATCCTGCACAAGCCGGAGGAGCTCGCCACATTGTACGGCGCGTTCCGCCGCGAAGTCGACCCCATCCTCGAAGAACTTGGTTTCCGACTCGTCAACTATGGTTACCAACCGAAATCCAGTTACGCCGACATTCCCGTCAATCCGAAGGACCGATACAAGGCGATGACCGCCTACCTGGGACGTGTCGGACAGTTCGGTCCGTGCATGATGCGTTGCTCCGCTTCGACACAGGTCAGCATCGACTACGTTTCGGAACAGGACGCGATCGCCAAACTGCGGTTGGGCACGGTGATCGGCCCGATTCTGGCATGGTTCTTCCGCAACACCCCGTATTTCGAAGGCAGGAGAATCCGTATCCGCTGCTGCGCCAACGCATGTGGGATTATCTCGATTTCCAACGCACGAACGTCATCCCCGGCCTGTTCGACCCGCGTTTCGGTTGGGAGGATTACGCGGTGGACGTGCTGTCCACGCCGATGATGTTCGCCGACCTGACGCACACGCCCGAAGCGCTGGCGGTGCCCGGAACCGATCTGCACCATCCGGCGTTCTACGAGAACGCGAACGACGTGTACCCGGACCGCGAGCTCAACGCGTACGAGATCAACCATGTGATCTCCACGCACTTCAACGACGTGCGTTTGAAGAACTTCATCGAATTCCGCCACTGGGATTCGCTGCCGGTGGCCCGCGCCGAGCGGCTTACTGAAATCATCGGCTCGCTGTTCTACGATCCGACGAATCTCGAACGTCTGGAAAGCTACTTCGACGGCATCCGCGAGGAGGACGTGTTCGAGGCCAAGGCGAACCTGCAGGCGCGCGGAAGCCAGGCCATCCCATACGGCAATTCGTTGGAATTCTGGCAGGAGTTCCTCGGCCTTGAGGGTGTGCTCGCCGACGAACCGGGCGACCCGAAGCATCCGGACGTCTTCCAGGCGTGACCGGCCGAGGGTCCGTCCGATGGTACGCTGTTCCATATGGTTACCGAGGGGAAAAAGCGGGTTCGTAAATCGCCCGAAGAGCGCAAACGCGAAATCATCGCGGCGGCGGGCAGCTGATCGGCGAGAAGGGGTACTACGGTACGTCGCTCAAGGACATCGCCGACGCCATCGGCATGAGCCAGCCCGGACTGCTGCACTACATCGGCAACAAGGAGCGGTTGTTGTCGCTGCTGGTCACCGATAGCTACGACCAGCAGGGCACACCCGCCGACTTCGCTAAGTCGGGATTGCCCGGCAGCGATTCTGACGGCATGCTGTTTCCCGCATATCTGCGGTTTCTGGTCCGCTACAATGCGCAACGCCGCAGTCTGCTGCAGCTGTACATGGTTTTGGAAACCGAATCGTTCAACGCGGACCATCCACTGCACGAGTATTTCGAAAACCGACCGGACTTGACGTGGGATCATTATTCGCGGTTCGCATGGAAGCTGCCGCCGCAGATCGGCGGATGGGATAATATGCGGCCGATCGTGCGGCAATGCATCGAGGCGATGGACGGTATCCAGCTGCGGTGGACTCGCAAGCCGCCGATCGACCTGTACGACGAATGGCTCGCCTTCGAACGGATGATCTTCCCCTCGCCGGTGTGGGACGGATACCGGTAGACCGTCCCGTGACGTGCGTATCTAATGGCTGTTAGTTAAGAAACGCCTGAAAATCTGCGGTACTTGACGATTTGTTTCGGAAGATATATAGTTCCTATATCTAATAACCGTTAGATATAAAAGTCAACGAGGACGATGGAGGATTCATGGGCCGTTACGAGACAGACCACATTCTGTTCGGCGCCGCATATTACGACGAATATCTCATGATGAAGGGCATTGACCGCATCGATGAGGACATGGCGATGATGAAGGCTGCGGGACTGAACGTCATCCGCATCGCCGAATCCACATGGAGCACCTGCGAACCGCAGCCGGGCGTATTCGACTTCACCTACGTGGACCGCGCGCTCGACGCAGCCAACCGCGCCGGCATCGACGTCATCGTCGGCACGCCGACCTACGCGGTGCCCAGCTGGCTCGTCAAACTCGACCCGAGCGTGCTCGCGGTCACCCCGAGCGGCCAAGGCAAATACGGCGCACGCCAGATCATGGACATCGTCAACGCCACCTACCGTTTCTACGGCGAACGCGTGATCCGCAAGCTCATCTCCCATGTCGCCGACCATCCGGCCGTCATCGGCTATCAGGTGGACAACGAGACGAAATACTACGATTCCGTCTCCGATGACATGCAGCGCCTGTTCGTCAAGTACCTGCGGGAGAAGTTCCACGGCGATCTGGACGAGCTCAACCACCACTTCGGCCTCGACTACTGGTCCAACCGCATCGACTCCTGGGAGGACTTCCCGGACGTGACCGCCACCATCAACGAGTCCCTGGGCGGCGAATTCGACAAGTTCCGCCGCGACCAGGTGCGCGCCTTCCTGCAGTGGCAGGCCGACATCGTGCGCGAATACGCGCATGACGACCAGTTCATCACCCACAACTTCGATTTCGAATGGCGCGGATACTCCTATGGCGTGCAGCCGGCCGTCGACCACTTCAAGGCCTCGACCGCCGTGGACATCACCGGCGTGGACATCTACCACCCCACCGAGGACGATTTGACCGGCAAGGAGATCGCCTTCGGCGGCGACATGACCCGCTCCACCAAGGACGGCAGGAACTACCTGGTGCTCGAAACGGAGGCCCAGGGCCAGCACGGCTGGGTGCCGTTCCCGGGCCAGCTGCGCCTGCAGGCCTACTCCCACCTCGCCTCCGGCGCCGACATGGTGGAATATTGGCACTGGCACTCCATCCACAATTCCTTTGAAACATATTGGAAGGGCCTGCTGAGCCACGACCTCGAACCGAATCCCACCTACCGCGAGGCGGGCATGTTCGGCCGCGAGATCGCCAAACCGGAAGTGGGGAGCGGCTCGTCCACCTGAAGAAGCACAACAAGGTGGCCATCATGGTCAGCAACGAATCGCTGACCGCGCTCGACTGGTTCCTCATCGAGGCCGGCTTCCCATTCGGCGGCACCCTCAAGTACAACGACGTGGTGCGCAACATCTACGACGCGCTGTTCGAACTCAACGTGGAATGCGATTTCATCCCGTCCGACGCGCCGGCCGAACGCCTGGCCAAATACGAGATGATCGTGACCCCGGCACTGTACTGCACTCCGCAGGAAACAACCGACCGTCTGCGCGAATTCGTCTCCAACGGCGGTCACCTTGTCTCCACCATGCGCTCCTTCGTAACCGACGACGAGGTGACCGTATGCACGACCGCGCGCCGCACAACCTCACCGACGTGTTCGGCATGACCTACAACCAATTCACCCGTCCAAACGGCCACGTGTCCGTGGAATTCGCCGGAACGCTCGCCAAAACCCCGGCAAGCGACGCGCAGGCGCTCATCGAACTGGTCACCCCATTCGACGGCACCGACGTGCTCGCCAGCTACGGCCACTACGCGTGGAAGGATTACGCCGCGGTGACCCGACATGGCTTCGGCAAGGGCGACGCCGAATGGATCGCCACCCTGCTCGACGCCGATACCATCCGAGCTGTTCTACGCGAAGCCGTGGAGCATGCGGGCATCGCCGATGCCGGCACCGCGCTCGCCGGACAGGTGACGGTGCGTCGCGGAACGAACGCTCGCGGCGAGCAGGTGACGTATCTGCTCAACTATTCCGCCGACGAAGTCACCATCGCCAGCCCGGTGTCGGGCGATGTGGTGGTCGCCCCGGTGGTAGTGGGTTCCGACGGCACCGTTGACGAATCCGCTACCGCGGCGGTCGCTTTGAAAGAAGGCGCGAAGATCGCAGCTGGCGACATGCTGACGATTGGCCGTTGGAACGTGGCCGTCATCGCCGGCTGAGCGGCAAAGCGGTGGTGGCAACGGTGACGGCGACGTGACGGCTCGACTGGGTCAGGGGATGAGCAGGTCGATGATGGCCTTCCATTCCCCGACAAAGTCGACGTCATGCGATCCGTTGAGCCAGCGCAGCTGCAGGCCTTCCATCGCGGACAGGACCTGCAGCGCGGTGCGCTCCGGATCGGCGACACCGTCGCGCTTGGCCGCGAACGTGTATTCCTTCAGCAGATTGATTTCGCGCTGTTCGAAATACTCGTGCACGGGATGGTCCTTGCTCAACGCCTCGCTTTCCAGCAGGGTGTAGAGACGGACCATCTCCGGACGGTCGGCGTTGGTCTCCACGGTTCCTGTGGAAATGGCTTCAGGCAAGATCGCAATGGTATGCGATGCCGTCGTCAAGGACTTCGCCGGTCACGCCCTGCACGCCAAGATGCTCGGCGATGGCGATCTGATTGGTCCGATCGGCGTATTTGAGGGTTTTCTCAAGCAGTTGTTCTTTGGATTTGAAGTAGTAAAGGAGGCCGGCTTCGGTGATGTTCTGGGCTTGCGCCACATCGCGGATGGTGAAGCCCCAGAAACCGAACTGGGAGATGAACGAGATGGTGGTTTCGAGAATCGCCTTTCTGCGGTCCTCGGCGCTCATTCGTTTCTTGGGTCTGTTCTCGGTGCGGCGACGCATGCAATCTCCTTTATCTTGTGCTTACTAAGGTACAGGACGAAGTGGGGAAGTGGGTGCAAAACCATTGGAACACGCCGAAAATGACAGAAAAATAGAAATGTAATATCATTTAACTAAGCAGCTACTAAGTAATAAAAAACAAGGCGGCTGTCCGATAATCAAACAGTGTGAATCGCCTTTATGAAAACCGGTGAGCGCGTTGGTGACGGACCGATTTGCGTTTTCGGGAAAGATGATTTACGCTATGGATACGTTAATTACCAAGTGGTAGTTAACGGAGGGGCGAAGCAGCCCCCTGACCTAAATCGAGATACACAACCACAAGCAAATTCACTACTGAAGCATGATTCAAAGGAGAGTTTCATGAGTGAGGCAATTGCAAGCAAGGAAGAGCGTCTGGCCGCGTACAACGCCAACGTCGCCGCCGCGGAGAAGGATCCGCGTCTATCGCCTGAGACCGGCAAACCGCTGGACAAGGTGACCATGTTCCGCTTCGGAGCCGGCTTCATCGTCTTCGGTCTCCTGTGGATGTCCGGCCTCGGCATCGTCTCCGCAGTGCTGCTGCCGATGCACTACAAGACCATCCCGGGCGTCAATCCGGACGCTTTGGTGGGCGTCGTCAACGCCTTCACCGCCGTCGCGTCTCTGGTCGCCAACCTGATGTTCGGCAACTTCTCCGATCGTTCCCGTTCCAGGTTCGGCCGTCGTACCCCGTGGATCCTCTTCGGAGCCGTGCTCGGTGGCGTCATGCTGTTCCTGACCGGCACCACGCATAACGCCGTGCTGTTGACGATCTTCTACTGCGGCTGCATGTTCGGTCTCAACTGCATGATCGCTCCGCTGGTGGCCATCCTGTCCGACCGCGTGCCGTCCGGCATCCGCGGAACCATGTCCGCCTTCTACGGCGCCGGCTCCACCATCGGCGCTCCAATCGGCACCATGCTGGGCGCCCTGTTCATCGAAAACCTGGTTCCGGGCTTCGCCGTCGCCGGCGTGCTCATGTTCCTCGGCGGTGTCGTCGCCGTGATCATCCTGCCGAAGGAGCAGTCCGCCGACTTCCTGCCGAAGGACGAAGGCTCCTTCAAGGACATCCTCGTCTCCTTCCGCCCGCCGAAGTTCTCCACCGCCCATGACTTCTACAAGGCTTTCGCCGGCCGCTTCTGCATGCTCATCAGCTACCAGATGATCAACGTCTACCAGCTGTACATCATCCAGAACTACATCGGCCAGTCCGTCAAGGAATCCGCCGTCACCGTGTCCGTCGTGTCCATGATCATGATGGTCATGTCCCTGGTTGGTTCCTTCATCTCCGGCCCGGTGTCCGATTTCATCGGTCGCCGTAAGGTTCCGGTCGTCGTGGCTCCGTGCTCTTCGCCGTCGGCATCGCCATGCCGTGGCTGATTCCGTCTTCGCTGGGCATGTACCTGTTCGCCGGCATCGCAGGTCTCGGCTACGCCGTCTACTCCGCCGTCGACCAGGCCCTGCTCGTGGACGTCCTGCCGAACAAGGAAGAAGCCGGCAAGGATCTGGGCATCCTGAACATGGCCACCACCCTCGGCCAGATGTGCGGTCCGGTCATCATGTCCACCATCGTCGTGGCACTGGGCTACAACTTCGCGTTCCCGGTCGCCATCGCATTGGCCATCATCGGCTGTATCTTCATCATGGCCATCAAGAAGGTCAAGTAAGACAGCTGCTCCAAACCGGGGAGATGGTCGTTTTCGTAGACTGTCTCCCTCCGCGGGGCCAAATCGCCCCGCATCCCATCCATACCAAACATCAACGCATATTCGAATTATCAACGACGATACCAAGGAGCATCATGACCACCTGGATTGCAACGACGCAAGACGACAAGCTTGCCGACCGAACCTCCGACATCGAATCCACCAACGCCACCACCGCGGCCGACCTGCAGCTCGACGGCAACGAATACCAAGCCCTGCGCGGCTTCGGCGGCTGCTTCAACGAACTCGGCTGGCTGCCGCTGCAGAACGTCAGCGAAGCCGAACGCGACCAGATCATCAAGGAACTGTTCAGCCCCGACGAGATGAACTTCACCTTCAACCGCGCCCCCGTCGGAGCCAACGATTTCGCCGACCACTGGTACAGCTACGACGAGGCCGACGGCGACTACGAGATGGAACATTTCTCCGTCGAACACGACGAACAGACCCTGATCCCGTACATCCACCGCGCGCAGGAATGGCAGCCGAACATGCAACTGTTCTCCAGCCCGTGGAGCCCGCCGACGTGGATGAAGCGCCCGAAGGCCTACAACTACGGCCGTCTCGTGCAGACCCCGGAGAACCTCAGAGCCTATGCCAAATACTTCGTCAAGTACATCCGGGCCTACGCCGAGCACGGCATCACTGTGAACCAGCTGCACGTGCAGAACGAGGTGTTCGCCGACCAGAAGTTCCCGAGCGCCTGTGGGATTCCGAAGCGCTCAAGGTGTTCATCCGCGACTACCTCGGACCGGCGTTCGACGAGGCCGGACTCGACACCGACATCTGGCTGGGCACCCTCAACGGCCCGGAGGACATGGCTTGGACCGGCGGCGGCTATGGCATGACGCTCAACAACTACAACCGCTTCGTCGACAACATCCTCTTCGACGACGGCGCGCGCAAGTACATCAAGGGCATCGCCTACCAGTGGGCCGGCCAGAACTGCATCGCCCGCACGCACGAATCATGGCCGGAGATCGAGCTGATCCAGTCGGAGTCCGAATGCGGCACCGGCGACAACAGCTGGGAGTACGCGGAGTACATCTTCCATCTGATTAACCACTACTTCCGCAACGGCGCCACCGCATACACCTACTGGAACATGATTCTTGACGACCAGGATTCCACATGGGGCTGGTGGCAGAACTCCCTGTTCACCATCACCGCCGACACGCATGAGGTGCGCCGCAATCCGGAATACTACGTGATGCGTCACTTCTCGCATTTCGTCAGGCCCGGCGCGAAGGTGCTCGGCACCACTGGCCATTTCAACTCGATGGCCATCGCCTTCCGCAATCCGGACGGCACGGTGGTGGTCGTGGCGCAGAACGCCCTCGACGAGGAGCGCCCGTTCGAATTCGCCGATCCCGATGCCGCCGAACGTGGTTTCAAGGTGACGCTTGCTCCGCGATCGTTCAACACTTTCGTGCTGGACTGAGCCGGAGTGATACGGCGTCGGCTCGCGCGTAATGCCGGTTTTCCCCTTTTTCTCGGCGATATGCCGATCACCGACGTCCTGCCCATGAGGTGCCCGCCGCGATGGATCCCCTCCATGCGCGGCGGGCACCTTTGTTTGTATTGGTGGTTTTTCTTATCCGAGCAGTCCTTCGCCGTGGGATGCCGACGAGATTGGGTTGCGTGTGGAACGGAAATGTATTAGACTATAACTAAGTAGTTACTAAGTAATAGAAACTGCATGACGTACGAAGGAGTGCATATGAACCTCGACTACATCAAAGGCGTGAACCTCGGCAACTGGCTGGTTCTGGAAAAGTGGATGAACCCGGCATTATTCGATGGAACCACTGCCGATGACGAATACTATCTGCCGACGCAACTCGATCCGGCCGTGTACGAGGCGCGCATCAGGACCCACCGCGCCGAATACATCAACGAGCGCGACTTTGCCACCATCAAATCGTGGGGGCTGAACTCCGTGCGCATCCCCGTGCCGTACTTCATCTTCGGCGACCGCGCGCCGTTCATCGGCTGCATCGACGAACTCGACAAGGCCTTCAACTGGGCCGAGAAATACGGTCTGACCATCCTCATCGACCTGCACACCGCGCCGATGAGCCAGAACGGCTTCGACAACGGCGGCATCTCCGGCGTGTGCAAGTGGGCGCAGCTGCCCGACGAAGTCGAATTCGTGCTGTCCGTGCTCGAACGCCTCGCCAGGCGGTACGGCCATCGTCGGGCGCTGATGGGCATCGAGATCATCAACGAGCCGAACACCACCACCTCCTGGCCGATGATGAATGTGACCGAACGCTACAAGGCGGTCGACCCGGAGCTTGCCGAAGGCACCGGCCCGATCGGATTCGACTGGCTCAAGGACTTCTACGTCACCGCCTACCACCGTCTGCGCGACGCCGACAAGGGCGCGCTGCCGGCGGACAAGGCCGTGGTGTTCCACGACGGCTTCGACATCGAACAGTGGAAGGACTTCATGCGCGGGGATGACGGCAAGCTCGCGCCGGAATTCGAGAACGTGGTCCTCGACACCCACCAGTACCTCATGACCGCCGAAATGATGGGCTGCCCGCAGACCGTGGAAGGCTACGACGACTTCGTGAGGAACACCTACGCGCCGATGATCGCCGAGATAAGCGAATACTTCCCGGTGATCGTGGGGGAGTGGTGCCTGTTCAACTCCGTCG
>ENA-OQMZ01000755-OQMZ01000755.1-human-gut-metagenome-genome-assembly--contig:-NODE-755-length-13143-cov-1.636678_pt1 | contig 13143 bp, 20 predicted proteins | sample MGYA00242621_ERZ504862 | MGnify/ENA primary metagenome ERZ504862 (study PRJEB26092, sample SAMD00036393) | human gut metagenome | host: Homo sapiens | study: EMG produced TPA metagenomics assembly of... | reverse complement strand
TTATCTTTCTCTTTATGCTCTCCAAATACAGACCAGTGTTCTTTCCTTGAATCATAAATCGGTATTCCAAAAATCCTGATCCCAAAATTCAGCTCTTCTTCATAGAATGCTTTTGCACGTAAAAATATAACTGCCCATGATACCTTTACCTGTGCTTTGGGATTCTTCCCATCAAAATCTCCTTCGATCTGATAACAGATTGGGAAGATCAAAAGGATCAACAATAACACAATCGGTATCAGGATCAGGATTCCTATGATCTTTAATATTAAAAATAGTATACTCATTTATCTTCCCCACAAAAATATGTTGTTACATCCTCAAGTTCTCCTTTATGATACAGATCATTGATCATGCGTCTTAACATAACAACTGCATCATCTCGTCCTGCTGCCATTCCTACGATCGTGATATCTTTCCTTCGTGGACATCGGATAATAGTTCATTATATGGATATATTTCCAGAAATGCACTGTTCCAGAGCGGCAGTATAATACAGTACAATCTTGAAATTGATTTCTTTTCTTTGTATTTTACAAAATAGACGTTTCTTTTGTAATTTTAATATCTCTGATATGTATACACGTTCTGAAACTTTCACTCATTTTTCCTCCTGAAAATTCTCCCCATTCATTCCTGATAAAATTCCTGATAAAACAAAAAGGGATGTATTACTACATCCCCATTTTAACATATATTGTTGTCGATTACTCGCCAAATTCGCCGATTTTTATAACTTTCAGCATGTTTGTAACACCTTTTCCACGATGGTTAGCTGGTCCACCACCTGTTAAGACTAAGATGTCATCTTTCTCAGCAAGTCCTGCATCTAATACGATATCTGTTGCTTCATCTAACAGATCTTTTGTTGTCTCAGCTTTGTGAGATTTGAAAGGACGTACTCCCCAATAGATCTGCATCTGACGTACGATCGCATCATCTGGTGACAGACCGATAATCTGTGCATCTGGTTTGAATTTAGATACGATTCTTGTTGTGAATCCTGACATACTTGATGCTAAGATACATTTTGCATTTACATTGTGTGCTGTCTGTACTGCAGAATAAGCAACTGCTGCTGAAATTCCACGATTGATATATTTAGATCTGTAATCTTTGATCTTTGTGCTTAAGTGAACTTCTGTTGAGATTGCGATCTGATTCATCATCTTAACAGCTTCTACTGGATATTTACCTTTTGCTGTTTCTCCAGATAACATGATTGCATCTGTTCCATCATAGATCGCATTTGCCACGTCTGTAGCCTCAGCTCTTGTTGGACGTGGGTTACGGATCATAGAATCTAACATCTGTGTAGCTGTAACAACTGGTTTGAATGCATCGTTACATTTTCTAATGATCTCTTTCTGTAAGAAAGGTACTTCTTCAGCAGGTACTTCAACACCAAGGTCACCACGAGCAACCATGATACCAGCAGATGCATCGATGATCGCATCAATGTTTTCAACACCTTCCATGTTCTCGATCTTAGAGATTACACCAACATGCATGTTATGTGCACCGATGATATCTTTGATCTCTTCTACAGCTTCTGCATTACGGATGAATGATGCTGCGATGAAGTCGATTCCATTCTCAAGACCGAATTCGATATCTGCTTTATCTTTTTCTGTGATAGATGGTAAGTTAACTCTTACGTTAGGTACGTTAACACCCTTACGGCTTCCTAAAAGTCCTCCGTTGATAACGTCACATACGATATCTGTTCCATCTTTGATTTCTTTAACTTTTAACTCAATTAATCCGTCATCGATCAGGATTGTGTTTCCAGCTTCTACATCCTGTGGAAGTTCCGCATATGTAATGCTGGTAATTTCATTATTTCCTTTGATGTCTCTTGTTGTCAGTGTATATTCCTGACCTGTTACTAATTCAACATCATCATCTGTTTCTAATAATCCTGTACGGATCTCTGGTCCTTTTGTATCAAGTAAAATAGCGATTGGTAAATTCAGTTCTTCTCTGAACTTCTTAATTCTCTTGATACGTCCTAACTGCTCTTCATGATCTCCATGAGAGAAGTTTAAACGGGCAATGTCCATTCCTGAACGCATCAGGTCTTTTAATACCTCATCGTCATCTGTTGCAGGTCCCATTGTACAAATGATTTTTGTCTTCTTGGTTAGCATAATTTTTCTCCTTTGGTTTCAAAAATATATTTAAATAATAAACAACTCACCTTTTCACATGCTTATGGGTAAATAAATGATCTTGACAATATTCATAATTCCCATCGCATTTTGAACAATAACGAAATTCCAATTCTGGATCGTCAAGTTCTGTTCTGTGGCACACTGCACATTCGTGCATCGCACCATTCTTCTTCTTTGGCGTGATCGTCTTAGCTTTGTACGCTCTCGCCTTCTTCTTATGTATTGTTTTAGCCTTGAAGTTTGCTCCCATTCTTCGAATCTTCTTCATAGAGAAGAAAAATAGTAGAAAATTTAACAAAGCTGCAACTATAGATACTTTAACCGAAATTCCGGCAACTGTAAAGCCTGAACTTAAAAAAATGTAGATTAAATATAATCCATCTAAGTATCCAAGCCATTTTACCTTGATTGGAAGGATCATATACAAATATACTTCCATCTCTGGGAACATAGACGCATATGCTAAAAATAACGTCATGTTCAGATAAAAAGTATCCATGTTAACAAACGCTCCATAGCCTTCTCCATATGCGAATGTAAGGATCGCATAAGTTAAAAATGCCCCAACGATCGTTCCTAAAACTCCGATCAGATAATACATATTGAATCGGAATGTTCCCCATACCTGCTCTAATGAGCTTCCGATCGAGTAATAAAATAACAATACAAATATTACAAAGATCAAATTCGTCTCTGGTCCGATCAGCAGGAATGTCACAATTCTCCAGACTTGTCCATGCAAGATCAGATACGGATTCAATTCCAGTAAACTATATAATCGTGGTGATATATTGGCGATCACAAAACCGACTGCATACAATAAAACAATGATCTTAGGGAGATTCGGTATCGCATATCTGCCAAACTTCTCTTCCAGTTTCATTAAGCCACATAAAAAACCTTTCTTATCATCAAAAATTAAAACATATTTTTCTTTCCAAGGATATATCCTCCAAAGATCGTAAGGATCAAGGATACGATCACAAGGATCAAAAATCCATGTGCTGAATGTGCCAGTGGTACTGGAACATTCATTCCCCAGAAACTCGCGATCATCGTCGGAATCGACATAACGATCGTTATGATCGCAAGAACCTTCATTACAATATTCAGGTTGTTTGAGATAACGGATGCGTATGCATCCATCGTACCACTTAAGATATTGCTGTAGATGTCTGCCATCTCAATCGCCTGTTTATTCTCTATAATAACATCGTCCAGTAATTCCTCATCTTCTGGATACTGTTTGATCTTATCAATCTTTAACATCTTCTCAAGCACCAGTTCGTTTGATCTCAGGGATGTAGAGAAGTAAACCAAACTCTTCTCTAATTCCAGAAGCTCGATCAGTTCCTGATTCTTTGTTGAAATATGAAGCTGCTTCTCAACAGAATCACTCTTCTTATCAATGATTCGCAGATACTGCAGATACAAGGATGCATTCCGATAAAGGATCTGCAAGATAAATCTTGTCCTTTTAAATGTCCAGAAATTTCGAACCCTTCCATTCTTAAAGTCTGCTAAAACTGCTGTATCTTCCAGACAGACCGTAATGATCACTTTCTCTGTCAGGATGATACCACATGGAATCGTCAGGAAGTATTCTTTTTCCTTTCTCTCTTCTGTTGTCGGAACGTCTACGATAAATAAAGTATAACCTTCTTCCACTTCGATATGAGAACGTTCTTCTTCATCCAGTGGTGCTCTTAAGTCATCTATATCAATCTTATAGTCTGTTGCAATCTTCGCAAGTTCTGCAGCTGTGGGATGAATTAACGATATCCAGGTTCCTTCCATAGGTTCACTGATTTCATGAATCTGGTGATCCATCGTGCGATAATACTTGATCATTGTCCGCTCCTTTCTATGGAAGTACCTTGTCCATAAGTTTCCCACAAACAGGACTCTATGAATCCTGTTTTATCAATCTGAAATATCTAAAATTCCAAACTTTTACCTATTCCATTATAAATAACTCATTTTGCTTTGTCAATTAACAGTACTGTACCAACTGGAAGTGTTAACTCCCTAATTTTTTTGTTACTTTTTGCTAAATTTTCCACTGTTGTTTTGTGCATCTTGGCTATATCAAGGATTGTTTCTCCTTTTTTTACAACATATGGAATGAAAACTCCTTCGATCACGTTTCGTAAATCCAGGCACACATAATTCATCTCCAATCTGTAAATTATATACATTTACAAAAGGATTTTGTCTCATGATATCTTTTACCCTGACACCATGTGCTTTCGCGATCTTATATAAACTATCCTTTTCCTTTACAACATACACTGTCCCTTTACACGAATTTGTCTGCATCATTCTTGGCATTCCTTCGCTTTTTTATAGAATATGCAGCAGCATTCCCTTGTTTCCATTATTTTCTCCGATTTTTTTAGATAATATTCCTATTTGCAATTATTTTGAAAATGATTATAATAGATATAATGTCCATGTATATTGGACAGATATGTTTTTTAACATTATTTTAACGCTTGAAATTATAGTACTTTTATAGAAAGCAGGTATACGAGAAGATGAAACGATTAGGAATTGATATTGGCTCAACGACAGTCAAGGTCGCTGTCATCGACGAACAACATAATATACTTTTCTCTGATTATCAGAGACATTTTGCCAAGATTCAGGAAACTTTTATCTTCCTTATTAAAAAAGGCAAAAGACCAGAATTGGGGAAATGACATTTGCTCCAACCGTTACCGGTTCCGGAGGACTTTCCATTTCTTCTTACTTAGATATTCCATTCTGTCAGGAAGTTGTCTGTGTATCAAGTGCACTTCAGGATTATGCACCTCAGACAGATGTTGCCATTGAGCTTGGTGGTGAAGATGCTAAGATCATTTATTTCACAAATGGGATCGATCAACGTATGAATGGTGTCTGTGCCGGTGGTACCGGATCATTTATCGATCAGATGGCCTCTTTATTACAAACAGATGCTGGCGGATTAAATGAATATGCGAAAGATTATGATACGATCTATCCGATCGCAGCCCGCTGCGGTGTATTCGCCAAAACAGATATCCAGCCCCTGATCAACGAAGGTGCTACAAAACCAAACCTTGCTGCCTCTATTTTCCAGGCAGTCGTAAACCAGACGATCAGTGGTCTTGCATGTGGTAAACCGATCCGTGGAAATGTTGCTTTCCTCGGAGGACCTCTTCATTTCCTTACAGAATTAAAAGAAGCATTTATCCGTACATTAAACCTAAAAGATGATGAGATCATCGCTCCTACACACTCTCATTTATTTGCAGCTGTCGGTGCTGCTCTGAATGCTAAAGAGGAAGTTACAACTGATTTTGAACATCTTTTAAAACAGTTTGAGAAGAAGATCGAACTTCAGCAGGAAGTTGACCGTTTAGAGCCTTTATTTAAGAGTGAACAAGAATATAAAAATTTCGTAAAAGATCATAACCGTCATGTTGTGAAACGTGGAGATCTTGCTACATATAAAGGAAATTGTTACTTAGGGATCGATGCCGGTTCCACTACAACAAAAGTTGCTTTAGCTGGTGAGGATGGAGAACTTCTTTACAGCTATTACAATAACAATAACGGAAGTCCTCTTCACGCCGTTGTTGAAGCGCTTCATGAGATTGACGCACAGATGCCAAAGACAGCTAAGATCGTATCTTCCTGTTCCACAGGATACGGAGAACATCTTGTAAAAGCTGCCTTAAATCTTGACTTTGGAGAAGTTGAGACGATCGCACATTACTATGCAGCTGCATTCTTTGATCCTGATGTGGACTGTATCCTTGATATCGGTGGTCAGGATATGAAATGTATCCGTATCAAAAATGGAGTTGTTGATGATGTACAGTTAAACGAAGCATGTTCTTCTGGATGCGGTTCATTTATTGAACTTTCGCGAATCCTTAAATCATTCTGTACAGGAATTTGCCAAAGTTGCTTTAACAGCACAGAATCCGATCGATCTTGGTTCACGTTGTACGGTATTTATGAATTCTAAAGTAAAACAGGCACAGAAGGAAGGTGCAACTGTCGGAGATATCTCTGCTGGTCTTGCTTATTCTGTGATCAAGAATGCTTTATATAAAGTTATTAAGTTAACAGACCCATCTGACCTTGGAAAACATATCGTTGTACAGGGTGGTACATTTTATAATGATGCGGTTCTTCGAAGCTTTGAACGTATCTCCGGATGTCATGCTGTAAGACCTGATATCGCAGGTATCATGGGTGCCTTTGGTTCCGCACTGATTGCGAGAGAACGTTACGAAGATGGTATGGAAACTTCTATGCTTCCATTAGAAGAAATCTTTGCGATGAGTGTTGATACTTCCATGACACGATGCAAAGGCTGCACAAATCACTGCCTGTTAACGATCAATAAGTTCTCTAACGGACGCCGTTATATCACTGGTAACCGTTGTGAACGTGGTATTGGGAAAGAACCGAATGCTGAAAATATTCCAAACCTTTACGATTACAAACTTCATCGTACCTTTGACTACGAACCTTTATCTGATGAGAAAGCCACTCGTGGAGTCATTGGTATCCCTAGAGTTTTAAATATTTATGAGAACTATCCATTCTGGTATACATTCTTTACGGATCTTGGATTTAAAGTTGTGGTATCTCCTGAATCTTCTCGTAAGATTTATGAGTTAGGTATCGAATCTATTCCAAGTGAATCTGAATGTTACCCTGCAAAATTAGCCATGGTCATGTGATGTGGCTGATCAAACAGGGAATCAAGGATATCTTCTACCTTGTATTCCTTATGAACGTGACGAAATGGAAGGTACAAACAACCATTATAACTGCCCAATCGTTACTTCTTATGCAGAAAATATCAAAAATAACATGGAAGAACTTGCAACAGAGCATATCAACTTTATGAATCCATTCTTAGCACTGGATAATGAAGAAGCTTTAAAATCCCGTTTATTTGAGGAATTAGAGGCTCAGTATCATTTGACTGCTGACGAAATAAATCACGCGGTTGATAAAGCTTATGCAGAACTTTCACAGGTTCGTACAGATATCCAGAATAAGGGTGAGGAAGTCCTTGCTTACCTTGCTGAAACTGGCAGAACTGGTATCGTTCTATGTGGTCGTCCATATCATATCGATCCTGAGATCAACCATGGTATTCCAGAATTGATCAACTCTTATGGAATTGCTGTTTTAACTGAGGATTCTATTTCTCATTTATCAAAGGTTGAACGTCCATTAAACGTACAGGATCAGTGGATGTATCATTCCAGACTATATGCTGCAGCAAACTATGCAAAAGCAAATAAACAGTTAGAAGTCATTCAGTTAAACTCTTTCGGTTGCGGACTGGATGCTGTTACAACTGATACAGTGAAAGATATCTTAACAAAATCCGGACGTATCTACACAGTATTAAAGATTGATGAGGTTAATAACCTTGGAGCGGCAAGAATCCGTATCCGCTCACTGATCAGTGCTGTCCGTGTCCGTAAAAAACATAAGATCGAACCAAAACCTGTATCTCCAGCGATCAAACGTGTGGAATTTACAAAAGAGATGCGTAAGAACTATACACTGTTAGTTCCTCAGATGTCTCCGATCCATTTTGAATTCTTAGAGCCTGCTCTGCAGTCTTGTGGATATAACGTTGAAGTTTAAATCAGGGTGGTATGGAAGATGTTAACACAGGTCTTAAGTATGTAAATAATGATGCCTGCTATCCATCTCTGATCGTTATCGGACAGTTAATGAACGCATTACTTTCTGGTAAATATGATCCTCATAAGATCGCACTTGTCATCTCCCAGACAGGTGGTGGATGCCGTGCAACAAACTATATCAGTTTTATCCGCCGTGCGCTTGAGAAAGCTGGTTACGGTTATGTTCCTGTTGTTGGTTTAAGTGCCCAGGGAATCGAGAAAAACAGTGGATTTAGCTTTACACCTGGTTTATTAAACAAAGCAGTTCAGGCGATCGTTTATGGTGATGTCTTTATGAGAACGGTTTATCATACACGTCCTTATGAAGTAAAACCTGGTTCTGTCAACAAATTACACAGACAATGGGCTGCTAAATGTAAACGTGATATTACCAAAGGTAACTTCTATACATTCCAGAAGAATATCCGTGGAATCATTCGTGACTTCGACCGCATTCCATTAAAGGATATCAAGAAACCTCGTGTCGGAATCGTTGGAGAGATCCTTGTTAAATTCCTTCCAGACGCAAACAATCACTTAGTAGAGCTTCTGGAACGTGAAGGTGCGGAAGCTGTTGTACCTGATCTGTTAGACTTCTTCATGTACAGCTTCTACAACAGTAACTTCAAATACCGTTATCTTGGTAAATCCAAGAAATCTGCGATCGTCAGCAACTCCGCAATCTGGATCGTTGAACGTTATCTCAGACTCTTCGTAAAGAGCTAGCCAAGAGTAACCGTTTTGAGCCGCCTGCATATATCAAAGACCTTGCAGAATATGCAAAACCATTCGTATCGATCGGTAACCAGACTGGTGAGGGTTGGTTCTTAACTGGTGAGATGGTTGAACTGATTCACAGCGGTGCTCCAAATATCGTATGTACACAGCCATTTGCATGCTTACCGAACCATGTCGTTGGTAAGGGTGTTATCAAAGAAATCCGTCAGGCATTCCCTGATGCGAACATCGTGGCGATCGACTATGATCCGGGAGCTAGTGAGGTTAACCAGATCAACCGTATTAAGCTGATGCTTTCTGCGGCTGAGAAGAATATGAATAAATAGTTATTTTTCTATTGTTTAGAATCAAATGCTAATAAAAAGAAGCCATGTTCCGGCATAGATAAATCTTGTCTATGCTTGTAACATGGCTTCTTGTTTGTTTCTTTCTATTTCAATTAGATCATTCTGCTAAAATTTCTTCCAGAATGGCTGTTGCATCTTCAATGCAGCCTGGACAGGATCTTAAGACTTTTCCCGTTTCAATCCCTTTTAGGTCCTTACATTTTGTTGCTTGATTCTTCTCCTGAAAGCGTTTTACAAGCTCTCCTGATAGTTTATAGGTTGCTGCCTTAGAAACTGGTTTCTCGATGTCTCCACAGCTTTTTATGGCACCGATGACTGCAACGGCTCCTGTGATCGCTCCACATGTTCCTTCCATGCAGCCCATTCCTAATCCGTGACCTTCCATCATCTTAAAAATGATGGATTCGTCGATTCCCATTTCTTCAGCAAATGCACAGGCAACTGCCTGGCACAGTTGTAGCCTTTCTGGTGGTTTTGTGCTGCTTTGTCTGTTTTGATACTCATTTGTAATGTCCTCCGATTTTTATTCATTATTAATTAGATTGTAGATTTCTTCTTGTATCCTTTCCATATATCTATTACCTGCTGATTCCTGCGCAACCTCTTCCCATGTCGTTGCGGCGATCAGTCTTGCCCAACGGTATAGAGGATGCTTTCTTGCTTTGCCTTTGGTTGTTTTGGTTTTCTTTAATTCTACTTCTTTCCTTAATCATTCATACTATTTTGAATACATCACATCATTTTTCGAAAGTAAATAAACACAGTATTGATTCATACTAATTCCTTCTCTCTGTGAATGTTCTGCTAATGATCTGTGTAGACTTCGTGGTATTCTTAATTTGAATTGTCCAGAATAATTTTCCAAGCTATCTGGTTCATAAATTTCTATTCCCTCTTCCAATGCTGCTCTGATCCACTCTCTTTTTGCATCTTTTGCATTCTGCATTGCACTCTCTATCGTTTCTCCACATGTAATACAACCTGGTAAATCAGGATAAGATATTACAAACCCACCTTCATCTTGATCTTCTATGATTTCCATCTTATATGACATACTCATATACTCATTCAGCGTTTTCATTTTCTCTTTCCTCGCTTTCTACAACCTTTCTTACCATTTCTACATATACTTTTTTAATTGGTTCATGCTTTGGTATTGTAATTGGACTTTTCCCTTGTTTTCTTAAATGTATAATGACTACTTCCACTTCTTGGGGCATCCATCCTATACCTATAAGTTTCTAATACCTTTTGTAATTGTGTAAATCGAAGATCCTTCGACAAATTACAAATACGTGCGATTAGTTTATCCCATTTTAACATTTGTATCTTCCTTTCTTTTATTATATTTGGTGTCGTATTTGTGTCAATATTTTACAATAACATTGTATTAAAAAAGAAAGACTCCTCACAAAAAAGAAGTCTTCTTTCCTTATCATCAAATGATATAATTCTATCTTCTGACACTGATCCCTCTCTGATCCAGATATTCTTTCAGATCAGATATCTTCAACTCATTGAAATGGAACAATGAAGCAGCAAGTGCTGCATCTGCTTTTCCTTCTGTCAATGTATCATAAAAATGTTCTTTATTCCCCGCACCACCAGATGCGATCACTGGAATATCAACATTCTCTGCAATGATTCTTGTCAGTTCATTGTCATATCCTGCTTTCGTTCCGTCACAGTCCATGCTTGTTAACAGGATTTCTCCTGCTCCGCGGCGGTTTGCTTCCATGGCCCATTCTACAGCATCTAAGCCTACATCGATTCTTCACCGTTCTTGTATACATTCCATCCGCTTCCATCGGCTCTGCGTTTGGCATCAATCGCTACAACAACACACTGGCTTCCGAATTTGTCTGCAGCATCATTGATCAAATCTGGGGTATTGATCGCTGAAGAGTTGATGGAAATCTTATCTGCTCCTTCTCGTAAGATTGCCTTAAAATCATCAACGGTAGGTATTCCTCCACCGACTGTAAATGGGATAAATACCTTTCTGCGACTTTTCTTACCATATCGATCATGATATTCTTGCATCGGATGATGCTGTGATATCTAAGAATACAAGTTCATCTGCACCTGCTTTGTCATATGCTGCTGCGATCTCTACCGGGTCTCCGGCATCGATCAGATTGACAAAATTGACACCTTTTACGACGCGTCCTGCTTTCACATCTAAGCATGGGATAATTCTCTTTGTATGCATAGCCAATTCCTCCTATAGTGAAACGAAGTTCTTTAAAATCTGTAATCCTACGGTGCTGCTCTTTTCCGGATGGAACTGGCAAGCAAAGATGTTGTCTTTCTCTACTGCTGCGTGAATCTTCACACCATATTCGGTTGTTGCTGCTACATATCTTCATCGTCTGCCTGAAGATAGTAAGAATGTACAAAATATACATAAGGATTCTCTGGCAGTCCTTTGAATAATCTTGAATCTTCTTTGACTTTGATATTATTCCATCCCATATGTGGAATCTTTAAATCTCCACTCTTTGGAATTCTTAAGATCTTTCCTGGTAATAATCCAAGTCCTTTGACTCCCGGTCCTTCATCGCTGAATTCAAACATCAGCTGTAACCCAAGACAGATTCCTAAAAATGGAATATTCTTCTCTACAACTTCATGGATCGTTTCTTCTAATCCATAATGACGGATCTTCTCCATCGCATCTGCAAATGCTCCAACTCCCGGAAGAATCACTTTATCGCTGTTTACGATCTCATCGTGATCTCTTGTGATGATTGCTTCTTCTCCAAGATAATTGAGTGCTTTTTCAACACTTTTGATATTTCCTGCATCATAATCAATAATCGCTATCATAGGTGCCTCCTATTCGTGTGCTATGTTTAAAAAGTCACGGCTGTCCATCTTGATCCCGATTCCTTTTTCTTTGATCTCTTTTCCAATCTGGTATAGTGAATGATGAACTCTTACAAACGTTGCTTTCTCATTGTAGAATGCCATCTTCTCAAAAGGCCAGCGGAACAAACTTGGAACTTCAAAACCTTCTCCTAATTCTAATATTAAAAAGCTTTTTATTTAAAGTGTTTTGCAGCCATTTTGTGTAACTTGCCCATGAATTTAAGTAAGCTCCTTCGATATAGATAGATTTTGTCTCTTCTGTGCGGACATTAAAGATCAATTGTTTTCCACATTTTGGGCATTCCAGATGTTCGATCTTTCCTGTTTTTCATAATAGTTAATCAAATCTCTAAGTCCTAAGTTCGCAGGATAGAGCTGCTCATCACATGGTGCACTGCACTGGAAGAAATCTCCATTTCCACATGGTGCTGTCACGTGATCTTTCTTTAAATGGGTATGATACAATAATCCATCATCGTTACTCGTCACTACGAAATATTCTTTTCCTTCCAAAACTTCTTCTAATTCTTTAAACAGAACTGTCTCTTTCATGGATAATAAATACTCTCTCTCGTAAACAGTTCTCATCCATTTGGAATCTTCATCTTCTTTATCGATGAGATTCTGGTAATGTTCATTTGTGATCGCTTTCTTAAAATCGATCACACGGTCTGCACGCAATTCTCGTCCGATTCCCACTAATACAAGGTCTGCATCGTGAATCTGTTCTTTGTAATCTTTTAACATATTTCTTTTCATCCTTTTTATCCTATTATCCAAAAGAAACCAGTTACACTGATTTCTTTTTGCTTACACTATTTATCTATCATACCACAAAACTCATTTCTTTGTCTGTAGCATTTTTACTTCCATACACAACACAATGAAAATGCTTTTTTAACATTGTACAGATTCAGAATCCGCAGATTCCACATCAAAGTAAAATTCTACACCACCTTCTACATTGGCAACTCCATAATCTTTGCCATGTGCTTTCATCGTTGCTTCTACGATAGACAATCCGATTCCGCTTCCACCGTATTCTCTTGTTCTTGCTTTATCGACTTTATAGAATTTTACCCACAATTTATCAATATCTTCCTGTGGAATATGGTCTCCCGTATTAAATACTTTGATCCTCACGTCATTTCCATGACGACAATAGCTGACTTTGATGATTCCACCGTCTGTCACGTGATTTCTGGCATTGCTCAGATAGTTGTTCATCAACTTCTTCGATCATAAATTCATCTGCCCACACATGAGTCTCTGGCTCATCAAATATGATCTTGACTTCTTGCTTTTCCACAAGGATCTTGCTTGATT
>ENA-OQMZ01000753-OQMZ01000753.1-human-gut-metagenome-genome-assembly--contig:-NODE-753-length-13145-cov-1.409126_pt1 | contig 13145 bp, 16 predicted proteins | sample MGYA00242621_ERZ504862 | MGnify/ENA primary metagenome ERZ504862 (study PRJEB26092, sample SAMD00036393) | human gut metagenome | host: Homo sapiens | study: EMG produced TPA metagenomics assembly of... | reverse complement strand
GGTTTATTTCAAATTGAACTGTCCTATAAAAAGGAAGTGTTTCTGAACGTTTCAGAAACACTTCCTTTTTTAGTGAGCCTCTTGTCGGATTCGAACCAACGACCCCGAGATTACAAATCACGTGCTCTGGCCAACTGAGCTAAAGAGGCATTGCTTTTTGTTTAGCGGGTGCAAAGGTAAGAATTATCTTTTAAAAGAACAAATTTTTCCTATGAAAAAATAGTTGGAAATTACCAAATGGTAATTTTTACTCCGAATAACGCTCTATCTTTGCATCCGCTAAACAAAAAAAGTGAAGTTTATGAAGGATAGTATTGATTTTGGTAGTATGGAAATTCCGAAATTATTTCGGAAATTGCTGATACCTACTGTGCTGGGGATGGTATTTTCGGCTGTGTTTGTGATAACAGATGGTATTTTTGTAGGTCAAGGGATAGGTAGTGACGCATTGGCGGCAGTGAATATTACTGCTCCTTTGTTTTTGATAAGTACGGGTATCGGACTGATGTTTGGTGTTGGCGCATCGGTGGTGGCATCTATTCATTTATCTCAGGGAAAGTTGAAAACTGCTCGTATCAATGTGACGCAGGCTGTTGTGGTTTCTTCTTTGTTTTTGGCTGTGCTGTGGGGAGTGGTATGTTTGTTTGCTCCACAAGTAGCCGTGTGGTTGGGAAGTTCGGAACGTCTGTTGCCTTTGGCGGTGGAATATATGTATTGGTTCTTGCCTTTTCTGGTATTTAGTGCTTTGCTAAGTTCAGGGATGTTCTTTGTCCGTTTGGATGGTTCTCCTAATTATGCCATGTTGTGTAATGCTATTCCGGCAGTGGTGAATATCCTATTGGATTATGTGTTCATTTTTATTCTCAAATGGGGAATGATGGGTGCGGCGCTGGCTACCAGTCTGGGGTATATTTTGGGGGCCGGAATGATTGTAGTCTATTTAAGTCGCAGAAGAAATGTGATTCATTTTTGCCGGGTGAAACTTAGCAAGAAGAGTATGCGGCTCACTTGGCGCAATGTGAAATATATGTGCCACTTAGGAGTTTCCACCTTTTTGTGCGAGGCAGCCATAGCCTGTATGATGTTTGCAGGCAATTATGTGTTCATCCATTATTTAGGCGAAGATGGAGTGGCTGCTTTCAGTATTGCCTGTTATTTCTTTCCCATTATATTTATGGTATATAATGCCATAGGACAATCGGCTCAACCCATTTTAAGCTATAACTTTGGAGCGGGTGATACCATGCGGGTACGTTCCGCTTTCCGTCTGGCACTGGGAACGGCCGTGACTGCGGACTTGTGTTTTTTGCGTTAACAGCTTTGTTCAATCATCAGATTGTGGCTATGTTTATTGATCGTCCTATCCGGCATACGATATTGCTGTGGCGGGACTGCCTTTGTTTGCGTCTGGTTTTATTTTTTTTGCTGTAAACATTGTTTCCATTGGCTATTTTCAAAGTGTAGAGCGGGCACGTCCGGCTATGATGGTTACAGTTTTGCGTGGGTTTGTTTTTATGGTACTTTGTTTATTGGGCTTGCCGTTGCTATTGAAGGTGCCAGGGATATGGCTGGCGGTTCCTTTGGCGGAAATACTTACTTTTTTTAGTAATAATGGTAATTTATTATCGTAAACATCAATGGGTTCGCAGATGATTTTTTACTTTTGTAGTAATTAATCGGGTGGATATATGGATGCATTCATACAGAAGTTTTGTGAAAAATATAGTTTGCCGATAGCTTTGAGCTTGCAGTTGTTGGATAATATGGAGAAGTTCACTTTTCATAAAGGGGATTTTCTTGTACAGGAAGGTGGGCGGAACTCAAACTTCTATATTGTAAGTAAAGGAATCTGGCGGGGGCATTACCTTAATGACGGGGTAGATGTTTCCGTCTGGTTTGCTTCTGAAGGAGAGGCCATCTTCTCGTCATGGGGATATGTGGAAAATACAGTTTCGTTGGTTTCCATCGAAGCGATGTGTGACAGTGAACTTTATGGTATTTCGAAGGCAAAACTCGAAGTATTATATGCCGGATCTGTTGAACTGGCTAATTTTGGAAGACGACTGTTCGAGCAGCAGTTTTTAGGGCTTGAAAGTTGGATGATAACGGGAGGAAGCCCCCGGGCCAAGGAGCGTTATCTTACTTTGTTGGAAGAGAATCCGGAACTGTTGCAGTATGTACCTCTGAAGCATATCGCTTCTTATTTATGGATTACCCACAGTCGTTAAGCCGTATCCGTGCCGGAACTGGGGAGAAGGAAAAAGACCAATTGACAATTTTAGCATTTACGGGGTTGGTTCTTTCGTATGGAAACGCATTGTTCTCTTTGCTTTTTCTTGTATGGTTCATCTTTGCCTTGATGGATGGTAGAAAAGTTGGCATCCGATAAATATTTATCTTAAAAGTGTCATCGTATTTTATTTTTGTGTAAGTTTGTAGTGAATCCTAAAAAACTTATGGCAATGATAGATGATATTTAGAGTTCAACAAGAAATTTGTTGAGAGCAAGGGATATGAGAAATATATTACCAACAAATATCCTGATAAAAAATAGCTATTCTTTCTTGTATGGATACCCGGTTGACGGAATTGTTACCTGCTGCTTTGGGTATCAGGAACGGTGATGTAAAAATTATCAAGAATGCAGGTGGGGTTATCTCGCATCCGTTTGGTAGTGTAATCCGTAGTCTGATGGTGGCTATTTATGAGTTAGGTGTAAAGGAAGTTATGGTTGTTGCTCATTCTGATTGTGGAGCCTGTCACATGAATAGTAATGAGATGATAGAACACATGAAAGCACGTGGCATCAAGCAGGAAACCATTGATATGATTCGTTTCTGTGGTGTAGATTTTGGAGCATGGCTGGATGGTTTTGAGGATACGGAGAAATCGGTGAAAGGAACTGTACGGGCTATTATGGAGCATCCATTAATACCTGAAGATATTATAGTGAGGGGATTTATAATTGATTCGGTGACGGGTGAACTGACAAAAGTATAAAATGTGAGTTTTTTATACACAATAATGTTCATGTGATTTGTGTATTATAAGAAAGGGAGGCATTTCTGCCTGATGCAGAATATACCTCTCTTTTTATTGAAGTCTGTATTTGTTTCAGTTTTTTATTGAGCGAAAGCATGATGATAACCATCCACTTTGTTCCAATTGCCACGGGTAAAGTCGGGTACGGCAACAGGTGCATTTCCGTTTTCTATAGAAAGACGGGTCAAGTCGGCCATACAGCACCATTCTGCTAAATCATAAACGTCCATGTCCAAAGGAAGTCCGTTGCGCAAGCAATATACCAGGCGATAATCCATAATGAAGTCCATCCCTCCATGTCCACCTATTTTCTTTGCTGTTTCTTCTAATTCTTGGTGGATAGGATGTTTGTATTGGCTCATCAAAGCTTCTTTTACTTTTTCGGGAACAGCCGAGTGCATACTCAGGTTTTCGTGATCGGGTATGCTGGTGCTGTCAATCTGATCCGGGCGGAAACAATATTGCTCGATGGGATATTTGTTGGCAAAACCTTTGGTACCGGTCAGCTGATACATACGGCTATAGGGACGTGGATTCATGACATCATGCTGTATGTGGATGGTTTTTCCGTTTTCTGTACGGATAAAAGTCATGGTATGGTCGCCGTTTTGGAAATCGGGTGCTTCTTCTTTCTGATATTGTTTTACCAGTTCGGGACCGGTTACAGCTTTGGTGTCCATGGCTACCAGTGTCTTCATGCGGTCACCGCGATGAATGTTGAGCAATTGGCAGGCAGGGCCTAGGCCGTGTGTGGCATAAACGTCTCCACGGAACTCCCGGTTGTAATCCAAACGCCAGTTGTTCCAGTAATAAGGCCAGAATTCTTCCAGATTATGGATGTATGAACCTTCTACATGGAGCACTTCGCCGAAAAGACCTTTTTGTGCCATATTCAATGTCGTCAGTTCGAAGAAGTCTAAACACAGTTTTCAAGTTGCATACAGTGTTTACGGGTCTTTTCGGAAGTATTGATAAGTGCCCAGATTTCATCCAGCGACATGGCGGCAGGTACCTCGATGGCTGCATGTTTTCCATGTTCCATGGCATAGATACCCATTTCAGTATGGTGTTTCCAGTCTGTTGCAATGTATACCAAGTCGATATCGTTTCGCTCGCACAGTTGTTTCCATGCATCTTCGCTGCCGGAATAGAGGGCAGGGGCTTCCATACCGGCGTTAGTTACAATTTTTTGTGCTTTTTCCGCATTTTCAGGCAATAAGTCGCAAAGAGCCACAATTTTAGTTCCCGGTATGTGCGTCCAACGTTCTACCGCACTGGGACCACGCATGCCCAAACCGATGAAACCTACACGCACAGTGTCAAGTTTAGGAGTTGTTAGTTCGATTACATCCTGTTGTCCCGCAGGACGTTCGGGAACTGGAACTTCAAGAGGCGCATACTCTTTTGTTGCAGTTGTTTCTTTGGGGATTGGGGTACAGCCGGCGAGGCATGATAACGCTATACCGACGAAGAAGGTAGATTAGGTTTTAATCATGGTTCTGTTTAATTGAAATTTATAGGTTAATAGCAGATTGTTGCAAAAATAGGGAATATTTTTAATATTAGTGTATTGCTTGTCGGATAAATTGATTTCACTTATACTGTATTTATAACAAAAAAGCAGTCTTGACTTTTCAAGACTGCTTTTTTATTATAATGGTAATTCAATTCCCTCAATCAAAAAGTACGGTTTTTATTTAGGTCTATAACCATACATTAATGCGGCATTAATTTCAATAGCCCTCATATATCCTTTGAAAAACTTTTTACTCTTTTCATCCTGTTACCCTTTTTTTAAAACGTTAAAAACTAATCCTTTGTATTCTTTACTTTGTATCGTACCCCCAAGCACGGAGGCGTCATTTCCCATATCTTTGAGACCTGCTTTGATGATCTCCTTCAACTTCTTCATAATGTTATCCTTTCTTTGATTAAAAAATAGGGTTGTTTTCTTACTTAATCCCTATACCCCAAGCTTTTACTTCGTTTTCACCCATCATAGCAAGGGCTTTTTTAAAAATACTTTTTTACCTTTTTCATAATCTCGTTATCCTTCTTTTTATGTTTTACAACACAAAATTTATATCTGTTTTGTTCTAAGATTGTACTTCTGATAAAGATAAAATGTATGCAAAAGTGGCAAATTCTTGACCTGCATCAAGAAATTTGCCACTTTTCATTAAAAAACTATTTCAGAAGCCCAGCTTCTGAAATTCATTCTCAAAATTAGGTGTAAATATTTCTTTCCCAATATTGCTTCTGATCTCTTCTAGTGACCAAAAACGGCCGCCATCCAGTTCCTCGCTGGGAATAATGGGACCGTCATAAGTGGTTTTATGTGAGAATACCAATTCTTTTTCCCGGGTGGATTCGAATACATAGCTAGTCAGTAATTCGGGAGTAAAGTCGGTGATGCCCAGTTCTTCTTTTACTTCACGTTTCAAGGCTGTTTCCACATTTTCACCTAAATCTATGTGTCCGCCTACGGCTGTGTCCCATTTGCCTGGTTGGATATCTTTCCAGTCAGGACGCTTTTGCAAATAGAGTTCGCCTTTACTGTTGAATACATGTAAGTGGACTACCGGATGTAGCAATTTACTTCCATTATGACATTCTCCACGGGTTGCAGTTCCTGTTATGTTTCCTTGTTCATCTACTATAGGAAACATTTCTTCTTTATTATCGTAATTCATCTTCGCTATTTTTTTGTTACTGCAAAGATATGAATTCGGGCTCGGATTATATGGATCTTATAGTCTTTAATAGTAAAAAGGGATGTGAGACCTTTATAATCCGAGTCCGAAATGCCGTTTAATAATTTACTTGATGCCGTTTTAAAAAAGCTACAGTTTTATGTATTTCCTTATACATCACAATATCTTCTTTTATAAAGAGACCTCGTTGCGGTAGGTGGCGAGAAACTTTTCAATAAACGGTGAACTGCGGAGCGGACGGCGGAAATCCAGTCCTTGGGCAGCGTTCATTAATTCGATGGCAAGTATATGTTCCAGATTGTCCATCACTTTGTAAAGCTTGGTTGCAGCATTGGCTCCCATACTTACATGGTCTTCCTGTCCGTTGCTGGATACTATGGAGTCGCTGCTGGCGGCATAACAGTACATTTTATTCTGGCTTACCATGCTGGCAGCCGCATATTGGGGAATCATGAAACCAGAATTAAGTCCCGGATTGGCAACCAGAAATTCGGGCAATCCGCGAAGTCCCATAATGAGTTGTGCCACACGCCGTTCAGATATGTTTCCCAGTTCGGCCATAGCAATGGCAAGATAATCATATACCAGTGCCAGGGGCTGTCCGTGGAAGTTGCCACCTGAAATGATAAGGTCTTCATCGGGGAAGATAGTGGGGTTATCGGTAACTGAATTTATCTCGGTCAACAGTACTGAAGCTACGTGGTTGATGGCATCTTTGGTAGCACCATGAACTTGTGGGATGCAACGGAACGAATAGGGTCTTGTACGTGTTGTTTGGGCTGTGCGATGATTTCACTGCCTTCCAGTATTCTTCGGAATGCGGCTCCGGTTTCTATCTGGCCTTTATGCGGACGCATTTGTTGGATACAGTCCATGAACGGATCGATGCGGCCGTCAAAGGCTTCCAGGGAGATGGCGGCAATGAGGTCGGCTTTCTTGGAAAGACGGAAGGCTTTGAGTATGGCATACACTCCGTTGGCACTCATAAACTGGTACCATTGAGCAAGGCCAGTCCTTCTTTGCTTTTCAATTTGACTGGTTCCCAACCAAACTCATCAAGCACGCTGATAGCTTCGCAGCGTTTGCCTTTATAATATACGTCGCCTACGCCGATTAACGGAAGGAAGAGATTGGCGAGCGGGGCAAGATCTCCTGAGGCTCCCAATGAACCGCGGTCGTAGACAATGGGCATTACATCGTTATTGAAAAAGTCGATAATGCGCTGTACAGTGATGACTTGTACGCCACTGTGTCCCAAAGAAAGAGCATGAGCTTTTAATAAAAACATCAGCTTCACAATGACATGGGGCATTTCTGCGCCTACACTGCAAGCATGGCTTTTCACCAGGTTCTCTTGCAAAGTACTCAGTTCATCGGAAGAAATATTACGGTTGCACAGGCTGCCGAATCCTGTCGTGATGCCATAGAGAGGGACATCGGATTCCTTGATCTTTTTGTCCAGGTAATCCCGGCATTTCTGAATCCGGTCTTTGGCTTCAGGAGCCAGTTCCAATTTCAGATTTTCATTGATAATACGTTCGATGATGTCAAAAGTGAGGTCACCCGAACCTATTTGATATACATTCTTCATGGTCTGATTCTTTTTTTAACCGCGGAGGTTGGGATTAAAAAATGGTTTTCACATAGTCCAGTATTTTCTGTTCTTCGGCAATGGTCGTCTGTTCTATCATATCGGCTTCTTCACTCATCTCTTTGACGAATTTTTCGTCTTTGATAGAAGTGAGGTTGATACGTACATTCAGCAAGGCTCCCAGAATGGCAGTCCGGGCACACATCATGATACACAGGCATCGGTTACAGCGTTGCTGTTCCCTTTTCTGGCTACCACATCAATCATGGGCAGAATGGAATGGACGGTACGTGCCACCTCCATAGGCACTTGGGCGGCATATTTGGTTTCCTTCTGTATGGCTTCACTGCGGATCGCCTTTTCTTCATCCGTTTCTTTCGGAAGTTTGAATGCAGAGAAAACACGGTCGTATGCTTCCGAATCACGGTCTACATCGGTTATCAGCTGGCGGGTGAGCTCTTCGAAACGCACAGAAAGATCTTCCATTATTTCGTTCACTTCTACATATTTCTTGCGGCCTATGGTAAGATTGGCTACCATAGCTGCCAGTGAGGTGGCAAGGGCTCCATTGAGTGCCGAGACACTGCCGCCACCGGGACAGGATCATTACTGAGTACTTTATTGATAAATTCTTTGATGGTAAGTTCTGTTAACATGGCTATTAGTATTTAATTGGTTAATTTGAATGTAGAATACGTCCCCCTTTGATGGTCAGCTTCACTGCGTTCATACCTGTATAATAAGGTAATATATGGGGGTTGTCGGTTCCCAGTAAAACAAAGTCTCCCTGTTTTCCGGCTTCTATGCTTCCGATGCGGTCGCGCGTCCGAGGGCTGCCGCACCGTTCAGTGTGATGGCTGTGATAGCTTCGGCAACGGTCAGTTTCATATAGATGCAGGCCAGAGCAAAAGTCAGCGGGATGGATCCGGAGAAACAGCTGCCTGGATTTAGATCGGTGGCAAGGGCTACGGCACAGCCGCTGTCTATCATTTTCCTGCCACGGGCGTAGGGCTCTTTTAGGGTAAAGGCAGTTAGTGGCAACAGAGTGGCTACTACATTATTTTGTGCCAGGGCTTTTATGCTTCATCGGATGCTTGCAACAGATGGTCGGCGCTGAGGGCCTTCAATTCTCCTGCCAGTTCTGCTCCTCCAAAGCTGACAATTTCATCAGCGTGTTAGCTTGGCGCCGAAGCCTAGAGCTTGCGCAGCTTTCAATAGCTTTCGAGACTGTTCCACAGTGAATACTCCTTTTTCACAGAAAATATCGCAATTTTCGGCCAATTGTTTCTGATGGATCATGGGCAACATTTCGTTAATCAGAAAATCAATATATGCGTCACTTCGCCCTTTGTATTCTTCGGGTAAGGCGTGAGCACCTAAAAAAAGTGGTGGCGATATCTACTTTCCGGTCGGGACATTCATTGATAGCTTGCATGACACTGAGCTGTTTCAGTTCTGTATCACGATCCAGGCCATATCCGCTTTTTCCTTCCACTGTGGTGACCCCCATCCGGCTCATGGTATCCAGAAACCATTCGGCTTTATGTTTCAGTTCCTCAAAGGAGGCTTCCCGGGTGGCACGTACAGTATTGATAATGCCTCCGCCACGTTCCATGATGCTCATATAACTGTCGCCGTTGAGCCGCCAGATGAATTCGTCGGGGCGAAATCCTCCGAAAACCAAATGGGTATGAGAGTCAACGAATCCCGGCAACAATACATTCCCTCTGGCGTCAAGCACTTTATAGCCGGGCTTTTCATGGCTTATACGGTTTTCGCCAACATAGGTAATAATGCCGTCGGTTACTCTTACCGTTCCGCAAGGAATGTTGAGAAGTTCGTTCATGGCTTCTCCTTTCCGGGCGGTTCTGCCTTGCGGAGTAACGATGTGGGCATTGATGATAATCAAGTTGTTGCTCATAGTTGTTAGTTTTAATGGAACGCAAATGACGCAAATGACACAAATATCAATGGTGACTGAATATTTTTCTTTTAAATTCAGGATGCTTTCCGAAGTTTAATAGATAGCCTATCTCTATGTCTGTGGCTTTCAGATAGTTTATCAGTTGAAATTCATGTTCGGGACGTAAAGCATCAGCCGCTTTCAGTTCTAATATGATGGAGTTGTTGATCACCATGTCGGCATAATATTCACCCACTTTATGATTTTTATAAAATACATTGATTTGCTTTTGCACTTCACATTTAAAACCTTGCTCTATCAATCAAAGTAGAGGGCATTTTGATAAACCCTTTCCAAGAATCCATATCCTAATGTGTTGTACACTAGATAAAATGCTTTTAAATTATTTTATTCTACATCTTCTTGACTTGCTATTTGCGTCATTTGTGTCATTTGCGTTCTATTCTATATTATTCCATAATCTGCGCTTCCAGCACTTGTTGCATGGAGAAGTTTTCCAATCCCAGGTAGTAAGAGGCAGTGTCTATCAAGGCTCCATAGGAACAAGTCCTACGATTTCGCTGCCGATGATGCTTACTCCGTAGCGTTTGGCTTCAAAACGTACCATTTCGAATGCCCGGTAGATAGCGGTTTTGCTATAGTCGGTAAGATTCATGGATACCTGGGTGATACCCCGGTCCTTCAGTTCTACGCCCATGGCCTTGCAATAGCGCAGTCCGCCACCGATAAAACGGATTTTCTTGGCAATGTCATGCGCTATTTCCAGGCTGGGAGTATTGAGATTTATATTGTAGGCCACTAAGGGCATACGGGCTCCGATGGCTACAGTTCCGGCAGTGGGGTGACGTTCCGCAGGACCAAAATCGGGATGCCATTCGGGTTGGTGAATCTTTTCCTTCATTCCCTCGAATTCTCCTTTACGGATGGCAGCGAGATTTTCACGATGTGGTGCACTAGCTGATTTTCATACAAGAATACAGGGAGATATATTGAGAGGCCACCCGTTGCCCCACTTCTTTGGACACCGCTATGGCATCTTCCATGGTACATCCTTTGATGGGAATGAATGGAACTACATCTACAGCTCCCATACGGGGGTGCTGTCCTTGGTGATGGTTCAGGTCAATCAGTTCTACTGCTATACCGATAGCTTCTATCACGGCTTCTTTCAAGGCGTCCGGTTCTCCAACAACGGTAACTACCAGCCGGTTGTGGTCTTCATCGTTACTATAATCCAATAATTTTACGCCTGCCTTGGCACGAAACGGAGATACAATCTCGTCTATTTTCTGTAAGTCACGTCCCTCGCTGAAGTTGGGGACGCATTCCATAATTTTTGTCCAGCTCATACTCTTTAGAATTTGGTTTATAGGGAACATCCATGGATGCGGATGAATGAAACAGTTGCATCCATGGTGTTCCGGTTTTTGGTTAGTTGATTCCTTTATTTTTCAATACCTTATTAATAAGGTCATCTTCCGCTATATGCGGCAGGGTGATGTGATAACCATCGGCATGGCTCTCGTTGAATTCCGCCGAAGTTCCATGGCATGCGGGTTGCGTGCCCACGAGCGGCGTGCCACTCCTCCCATTACATCCCATAACATGGATGAGCGGAGAATACGGTCTACCCGTTCACTGCCGTCGCATACCATTCCGAATCCGCCATTGATAGCTTTACCTATACCTACACCGCCTCCATTGTGCAAAGCGACAAGCTCATGCCCCGGCACAATTTCCGGCAAAGCATTGCACAGCCATATCTGCCATTACATTGCTGCCGTCCTTGATATTGGAGGTTTCCCGGAAAGGAGAGTCGGTACCGCTTACATCGTGGTGGTCACGTCCCAACATGATAGGGCCTACCTCGCCCCGGCGTACCATTTCATTGAAACGCAGTGCTATATTCATACGTCCCAGTGCGTCTTGATACAGAATGCGTGCTTGGTCCCTACCACCAGGTTATTCTTTTCGGCGTCGCGAATCCATATCCAGTTGTCCATATCCTGTCCGCGGCGATCTTTAGGGATACACTCCATAGCGGCATGGTCGGTCTTTATCAAATCTTCCTTTTTCCCGCTCAGGCATACCCAGCGGAAGGGCCGTAACCATAATCGAAAAGTTGAGGCCCCATGATATCCTCTACATAAGACGGCCAGATGAATCCATCCTTCTCGTCTGTTCCATTGCGTGAGATTTCTTTCACTCCGGCGTCATAAATCGCTTTCATGAAAGAATTGCCATAATCGAAGAAATAAGTGCCCCGTGCCACCAGTTCCTTGATAACATGGAAATGGCGGCGCAAAGTTTCGTTCACCATTTCATCGAAAGTTTCTCTGTCTTCTTTCAGCATACGGGTACGTTCTTCGAAGGAAATGCCTGCAGGACAATAGCCGCCTTCGTAAACGGCATGGCAGGAAGTCTGGTCACTGAGAAGTTCGATGTGGATGTTGTGATGCAATGCATACTCCAACAGATTGACTACATTGCCATGGTAGGCTATGGAACAGGGGATTCGTCGGTCTATGGCATCGGCAGCCAGCCGGTAGGCTTCAGACAAATCGGATGTGATATGCTGTACCCACCCTTGGCGGTGGCGGGTTTCTATGCGTGAATAATCCACCTCGGCTATAATGGCCACTGCTCCGGCTATCTCGGCTGCTTTGGGTTGGGCTCCGCTCATTCCGCCCAATCCGGAGGATACGAAAAGATGGCCGTTCAGGTTGCCGTCCTGCGGCACTCCTAATTTCATGCGGCCGGCATTTAATAGGGTGTTGAACGTGCCGTGTACAATGCCTTGCGGACCGATGTACATCCAGCCTCCGGCGGTCATCTGTCCATAATTGGCTACTCCCATCTGTGCGGCTATTTCCCAGTCTTTCTGGTTGTCGAACATGCCTACCATCATGGAATTGGTGATAATAACACGGGGAGCTTCGGGATGTGATTTGAATAATCCCAACGGGTGGCCGCTTTCTACGACCAGGGTTTGTTCATTCGTCATAACCTCCAGATACTGCTTGATAAGCCGGTATTGCATCCAGTTTTGACAAACTTGTCCGGTTTCGCCGTAAGTCACCAGTTCGTAAGGATAGAGGGCGATATCAAATGAAAGGTTGTTGTCTATCATTACTTGAAACGCTTTTCCTTCGATACAGTTTCCTTTATATTCGTCAATGGGCTTTGCTTTCAAGTCACCTTCGGGCCGGAAGCGGTAACCGTAGATTTTACCCCGGGTGAGCAGTTCATCCATCAATTCGGGAGCAAGTTGCTCATGCAGTTCCACCGGAATGTATCGCAATGCATTCCTCAATGCCGTTTCCGTTTGGGCGGGTGTCAAGCGGTAGCCCCGGTCGGGAGCACGGCGGATGCCTTCCGTGAATGTAGGATAGGCAGGTAAATCAGTAGATAGAGTGATAGTCATAGTATGTAAGTGTTTTGTCACAAAGATAGCAAAACGATTGGAATACTATGGGTTTGGAGATATGTTTAGTGACATAAAGTTGTTTTTTATCTATAGACTTGATGTAAAGGTAAACGCACACGGATATAAAAAGCTTGCCATAATGACAAAAGTAGGTTTCCTGTTCTTGTGTATAGTAAATAAAGGGGGCGGTAGAAATTTAGTGGAAGCTGGTTCTTATTTTCCCGTTTATATCTTTCTTTGGATTTTTTTAAGTAAGACCTACCGGCGGAATAAATGAATGTCTATCATATCACAGCCTATTGCATAAGTTTTTTCTTTCTCCAGATTAAGCCTTTTTATACGGATGTATTCTATCTCCATAGCCTTTGGAGTTATCTCATACGTTTGGAGTTAACTCCCAAGCCTTGGGAGATAACTCCAAAGCTTGCGGAGATAAAACAAGCAGGA
>ENA-OQMZ01000752-OQMZ01000752.1-human-gut-metagenome-genome-assembly--contig:-NODE-752-length-13155-cov-1.252226_pt1 | contig 13155 bp, 18 predicted proteins | sample MGYA00242621_ERZ504862 | MGnify/ENA primary metagenome ERZ504862 (study PRJEB26092, sample SAMD00036393) | human gut metagenome | host: Homo sapiens | study: EMG produced TPA metagenomics assembly of... | reverse complement strand
ATATTCTTCACTCGTTGTCGCACCGATCAGCTGAAAATCTCCTCTTGCCAATGCTGGTTTTAAGATATTAGATGCATCCCATAGCTCCCTCAGAACCTCCAGCTCCAATGATCGTATGAATCTCATCGATAAACAAAATAATAGAATCATCCTGTGTTGCTTCGGTTACGATGCGTTTCATTCGTTCTTCAAATTCTCCACGGAATTTCGTTCCAGCAATCACTTTCGTAAGGTCTAAGGACAAAATCCTCTTATTCTTAAGAATTCTTGGCATATTGCCTTCGGCGATCCTTTGCGCAAGGCCTTCAACAATCGCTGTTTACCCAACCCTGGATCACCGATCAGACATGGATTATTCTTTGTCCTTCTGCAAAGGATCTGCATCAGACGTTCCATCTCACTTTCACGTCCGATCATCGGATCAAGCTTCCCAAGCATGGCTTTCTCTGTCAGATCTGTACTATACTGAAGCAGCATATATTCTCCTGCTCCATCTTCCATATCACCGCCATCAGAGATCGCTTCATTATATTCATTCTTCGCACTTCTGAAATCAATTCCTGCAGTAACTAAAATATCTGTATAGATTCCTTCGGATGAAATCTTATGATCTTCCAGAAAACGGAATGCTTCATTATCTCCATCTTTGATCATCGCCATCAAGATATGTTCTGATCCGATCGCTTCACACCCGTATTTCATTGCAAGTTCTCCTGCAATTTCTAACAGGTATTCTGTCTTCGGAGTATCCATTACCGTTCTTCTTCGGTCTTTTGGCATCTTTGACTTCTCTTTGATCGCTTCTTCTATTAATTCTCTTGTCACTCCGTGCATCTTGAGCACTTCACTTGCAAGAGATCCGTCTGCCCCATAAAGTCCTAGCAGAACAAAAATACTGCTGACATCTTTAAATCCAAGATATCCAGCAATCTCTCGTCCTTCATTCAATGCTTTGGAGGCATATTTTGTAAATGGTAATCGGTTCATAATTCCTCCTGTTATTACTTTCTGTCTAATTTCTGGTACATATCATGAATCAACCGGTTCATCTCGTCTTCTGTAACTCCTTTACAGACAGCTTCTGCAACTAACATCCTTAAATTCTCCTGAATGCTTGCTAATTCCTGCTGTTTTTCCAAAGTTTCAACACTTATGACTGCACCTTTTCTTCGGTCTAGTTTCAGGTATCCTTCTTCTCTTAAGATCGCATAGGCTTTGTTCACCGTGTGCATGTTCACTCCAAGCACCTGTGCTAACTGCCGGACAGATGGAAGTGATTCTCCATCAGCAAATTCTGCACATGCGATTCCCATAATGATCTGATTTCTTAACTGTACATAGATTGCCTCGTCACTATTGAAATCAATCTCCAGTATCATTGTGCAACCCTTCTTTCCTCTTTCGAAATTTACAACTTATCTATGATATTTTGTTATACATAGACTATAATATAAAGCACAGTCTGTCAAGAGCTTCTCTTCCAGATGATAAAGAAAAAGATGCAGTGTAAAAAACTACATCTTTCTCGTCTATTTTTCATTCAGATCTAAAATTTCTTTGATTTGCACTTCCTCGGAATTTTTAATGTGATATCTTTCTGGGATTCGATAAACTGTCCATCAACTAGCGTATCAATATAAGATAACATCTCTTCCGTAAACTGTGTGTATACTTTACCACCTTCGAGCAAATCCTTGTCATAAGTATATCCTGTATAGCACCAGATATTCTTCTTTGGATAATTTTCTTTGATCTCTTTTAATAATCTAACCAGTTCTTCCTGATTCTCCGGTTCAAATGGTTCCCCTCCAAGAAGCGAAAAACCTTCAATATAATCTGGCTTTAACAATTCCATGATATGATCTTTTGTCTCCGTCGTAAATGGCTTTCCATAACAAAAGTCCCATGTCTCCTTATTAAAGCATCCTGGACAATGATTTCGGCAGCCTGATACGAATAAGCTGACTCTGACTCCTGGTCCATTCGCAATATCACATTTTTTAATTTCTCCGTAGTGCATATGATCTCCTCTGTCATCGTGTCTTATAAATGAAGGACTCGATCCTTGATCTCCTGCGTACGTCCCTGATTCCAGAACTGTGTTCCGATATATCCACAAGTACGTCTTGCAACAAACATATGATCCTGATCTGTATTTCCACAGTTTGGACATTCCCAGATCAGCTTTCCTGATTCATCTTCTTTGATCTGAATCTCTCCGTCGTATCCACAGCATTCACAATAATCACTCTTTGTATTTAACTCTGCATACATGATGTTATCGTAAATAAATTTCATCACGGATAAGACGGCTGGAATATTATCCTGCATGTTTGGTACTTCAATGTAGCTGATCGCTCCGCCTGGAGATAATTTCTGGAATTCTGACTCAAATGCCAGTTTGCTGAATGCATCGATCTCTTCTGTTACATGAACATGATAGCTGTTTGTGATGTAGTTCTTATCTGTAACTCCCGGAATGATACCAAAACGTTTCTGTAAGCATTTTGCAAACTTGTAAGTTGTTGATTCCATTGGTGTTCCGTATACAGAATAGCTGATGTTCTCTGCTGCCTTCCATTCATTACATTTATCATTTAATTTCTGCATAACTTTTAATGCAAATTCTTTTCCTTCATCGGATGTATGAGACTTGCCTGTCATGCGAACACACATCTCATAAAGTCCTGCATATCCAAGGGAAATCGTGGAATATCCATCGTATAATAACTTATCGATCTTCTCGCCTTCTTCAGTCCCGCAAGCGCTCCATGTTGCCAAAGGATCGGCGCAACATCAGATACCGCTCCCTTTAATCTCTCATGGCGACATCTTAATGCTCTGTGGCACAATTCCAGTCTCTCTTCTAAGATGTCCCAGAATTTATCCATATCTCCATTAGAACTGCATGCGACATCAACCAAGTTGATCGTTACAACACCCTGATTAAATCTTCCATAGAACTTATGGCTTCCATCTGCATTTCTCTGGGAATCTTCAACTGTTAAGAAGATCTGCATCCCATGCAAGGATATACTTCACCATTTTTCAGTTCTCTCATCACTTTCGCTGAGATATAGTCTGGAACCATGCGTTTTGCTGTACATTTTGCAGCTAATTCTGTCAGATACCAATACTTGGAATCTGGTGTGATGTTATCATCATCTAATGCATAAATAAGTTTTGGGAAGGCTGGAGTGATCCAGACTCCTTTTTCATTCTTAACACCCTGAATTCTCTGTTTCAGGACTTCTTCGATCACAAGAGCCAGATCGTCTCTTGTCTGTCCTTCTGGTACTTCGTCAAGATACATAAAGACTGTGACAAATGGCGCCTGTCCATTACATGTCATCAAAGTTACCAGCTGATACTGGATCGTCTGGATTCCCTGTTTGATCTCATCATACAGACGCATCTCTGTAATCTTGTCGATGATCGCATCATCCATAGATTCTCCGATCACTTTACGTTCCTTCACGACATTCTTACGCAGCTTCTTTCGACTGATGTCTACAAATGGTGCTAAATGCGCTAATGTAAAAGACTGTCCTCCATACTGGTTGCTTGCAACCTGAGCAACGATCTGTGTTGTCACATTACATGCTGTAAAAAATGAATGTGGTTTCTCGATCAATGTCTCACTGATCACCGTTCCATTCTGAAGCATATCTTCCAAGTTGATCAGATCACAGTTATGTTCTCTCTGTGCAAAATAGTCAGAATCATGAAAATGGATGATTCCTTCTTCATGAGCACGAATGATCTCATTTGGCAGAAGGACACGTTTACTTAAGTCTTTGCTGACTTCTCCTGCCATATAATCTCTCTGCGTGGAATTGATCACTGGATTCTTATTCGAATTCTCCTGATTTACTTCCTCATTAATATTATCAAGTAAAGAAAGAATTCCATCATCGGTCGTATTTGATTTTCTTCTCAGTTCTCTCTTAAAACGATATCTTACATACTTCTGGGCAACTTCATATCCTCTCATCTCCATGATCCCTGTCTCAACCATATTCTGGATATCTTCTACATTCACCGCATGAGAAGAGTTTGCTACCTGATCTGCAACCTTCTCTGCGATCGCCATGATCTGATACTGATTCATCTGATGGATCTTTGTTACCTCTTCATTCGCCTTCGTGATCGCATTGATGATCTTATCGAGATCAAAGGTTACCTCCTCACCGTTTCTCTTGATAATCTTTGTTTTTACATCACCATTCATAGTTTCTCCCTCATTTATATAAAATTACAAGATTCTGTATGTTTCCATTTTCTGACACAAAATCTTGTTGTCGTTCTACCAATCAGCACTATATCTTGTGTCATTGCCTTTATTATATTACACTCTTTTTCATAAAAAAGAAAGAGCTAATTTTTCATTTTAGAGAATATGAAGATGCTCAAACAGAATCTTAAATCCCAAAAGTATCAGTATTATGCACCTGCGAGCTCTGCCTTGGATTTATATTTTGTTCCAAAAATATTTCCGATCTTTACTCCTGCAAATGAAATCAAGAAAGTACAGACTCCAATCATCGACGCTGCGGATACAATATGCACATTTAAAAAGGCAAATGTGATCCCAACTGCTAATGCATCGATACTTGTCGCAACAGCAAGCATGAACATTTCTTTCACTGCGATCGAATCATCTGCCTGTTCTTCATCATTTGATAATGCTTCTTTGACCATATTGATTCCGATCAGCCCAAGAAGCACAAATGCGATCCAATGATCGATCGATGTGATCTGGTCTTTAAACTGTGTTCCAAGGAAAAATCCGATTGTTGGCATCAGTGCCTGAAATCCTCCAAACCATAAACCAACAATGATCCCTTTTTTCAAAACTTTTTTCTCTCATCGCCAGTCCTTTGCAGATAGAAACAGCAAATGCATCCATCGCCAATCCAACAGCCAGTGTTAATAACGTAAGTAAATCCATAAAAAACGTCCTCCATATCGTAAGTTTTTCATATCATAGGGGATTCCATCGGAATTTCCTATGATATGAAAAGACCCACAGACGAAAGCCTTGTTATAAACAAAAGCTTATCGTCTGTGAGTCTCGTTAATTAAGACAGCACCAGAATGTCGTTCATCATTATGTTGATACTGTCACAGATTCTCTGCTAACTACTCCCTCACGGAAATATCTATAAGATCATACCGGATGTGCTTCCGGCAAAATGTGCCTATGTATCATATCTCAACTGAGAATCTTTGTCAATATCTTTCCTTTAATTTTTGATTACTCTTTTCAAGATCTAACAGGTATTCTTTCATTTCCAGACCACCTGCATATCCTGTCAGTGAACCGTTCATTCCGATCACTCTGTGACATGGAACAACGATCACGATCGGATTCCTGTTATTCGCCATGCCAACAGCTCGACATCCTTTTGGAATCCCTACTGATTCCGCAATGTCTTTGTAAGTACAAGTTTCCCCATATGGAATCTTCTCCAATGCTTTCCATACTTTGATCTGAAATTCTGTTCCATGATAAGAAAGTTTCAGGTCAAACTTCTTTCTCCGTCCATCAAAATACTGTGATAATTGCAGTGCTGCTTCCCTGATCAATTCTGTATTCTTCTTCTCGCCTTCTAACATCTTCGTCCCAAAATATATCCCGCAAATGCCATGCTCATCTTCCTCAATCGTTAAATTACCGATTGGAAAACTATAATCATAATAGTACCTCATATGACAATCCTCCTAAAAATAGGTATACCATATTCTTCCATGGTTGGCAAGGACTAACTTGACATGTACATATTTCTTGCGTACAATGAAAAGAACTGTATAAAAATGAACAGAATATTTATTTTAGGTAGGAATTTTCATTGGACCCCAGTTATGATATTACAGATAATCGCAATTATCATTTTATTAATGCTTTCTGCTTATTTTTCATCTGCAGAAACAGCACTTACAACCGTCAATCCACATAGTATGCGTGCCATGGCAGAAGATGGCAATAAAAAAGCTGCTATTGTTTTAAAATTGATCGAGAATCCAAGCCAGATGCTTTCCAGCGTCTTAGTCGGAAATAACCTTGTGAATATTTCATTAACATCCCTTACTACAACGATCGCTATTCGTATCTTTGGAAGCATGGGAGCCGGAATCGCAACTGCTGTGATCACAGTACTTGTATTGATCTTTGGTGAGATCACACCAAAGACTTTTGCAACGATCAATAATACAAAACTTGCTCTAAGCTATGCTTCCAGCATTTATCTGATCACAAAATTACTGACACCGGTTGTTTACATTATCAACAAACTTTCTACAGCAATCCTTATCATCTTGCGGATCGACTCGAAACAATCCAAACGTATCATGACTGAACGTGAACTTCGTACGATCGTTGATGTCAGCCACGAAGAAGGCGTTATCGAAGAATCTGAGAAAGATATGTTAAACAACGTTTTTGATTTTAAGGAATCTCTTGCCAAGGATATTATGATCCCGCGAATTGATGTAACTTTTGTGTCTGTAGATGCTTCTTATGATGAAGTTCTTGATATTTTCCGCGAGGCCGGTTATTCCAGACTTCCTGTTTATGAAGGAAGTAAAGATCATGTTGTTGGTATTGTTTATTTTAAGGATGTTTATTTCTACCGCAGCCAGCACAGAGGCGAGATCTTTCATTTGAAAGATGTTCTGCGTAAGCCGTTCTTTACGTATGAAACTCAGAAAGTATCAAGCCTTCTTGCACAGATGCGTGAAAAATCTGTTAGTTTCTCCATTGTTTTGGATGAATATGGAGTGACTGCAGGTCTTATTACTCTAGAAGATATCGTTGAAGAGATTTTTGGAGAACTGCGTGATGAATATGATGATTCTGAGGAAGAAACTTTCAAAAAATTATCCGATGGATCTTATATGGTATCCGCTTCTTTAAAGCTTGATGATCTTGATGATCTGCTTGACGTAGACCTTGATTTCTGAGGATTATGATTCTCTTGGCGGATATATCATCGAACTGTTGATCATCTGCTTCAGAGGGCGAAACTGCAGAAGATGAACATTTTCTTTTTAAAGTTGTTTCCGTTGACAAAAACCGTATGGAAACAATTCATATCATTCCAAAAGAGCAGTAAAAAAAGAACCTTGCTTTTTCTTGCAAGGTTCTTTTTTTGTACTCTTATTTGAAATATTCTACTCCGGATTCGAAGATCTTCTGATCTTTCTGTCCGTAAATATTGATTCCTACATAGCTGTCACGACGTTCTGAATGTCCCATCTTACCAAGGACTCTTCCATCTGGACTTGTGATACCTTCAATCGCATGGTAAGAACCATTTGGATTGAATTCTTCATTCATTGTAGGATCACCATTGAGGTCAACATACTGTGTTGCTACCTGTCCATTTTCAAACAGTTTTTGGATCACATCTTCATCTGCTACGAATCGTCCTTCTCCATGAGATACTGGTATACTGAAGATATCATCTACATGTACATTGTTAAACCATGGTGACAGATAGAAGCAATTCTTGTATAAGCAACCTTAGAAATATGACGACCAATGCGGTTTGTTGTCAGTGTAGGTGATTTCGCATTCTGTTCTACGATCTTACCTTCTGGAACAAGTCCTAATTTGATCAGGCCTGGAATCCGTTACAGATACCAAGTGCCAGTCCATCACGGTTATTTAACAGATCCATGACTGCTTCTTTTAATTTTTCATTTCTAAATGCTGTTGCAAAGAATTTTGCAGATCCATCTGGTTCATCACCGGCACTGAATCCACCTGGGAACATGATGATCTGGGATTCTTTGATCGCTTTTTCAAAAAACTTTCCACTGAATCACGGATTCCCTGTGCATCTAAGTTCTTAAATACCTTTGTGATCACGTTCGCTCCTGCACGTTCAAATGCTTTCGCTGAATCATATTCACAGTTTGTTCCTGGGAATACTGGAATAAATACATTTTGGTTTTGCAACTTTATTCTTGCATACGTAAATATTTCCTTTTGTATAGTGTCTTGTTGTATCAACGATGCTCTGATCTCCTTCAGATCTTGTTGGGAATACTTTCTCTAATGGTTTCTTCCATGTATCAATCGCTTCTTCTAATGTTACAACTTCGTCACCAAATACAAATTCATGTTTGTCTGTAACCTCACCTAACATTAATCCTGGAATCGCAAGTTTATGAACATCTCTTGTGCTCATTTCAACAACAAATGATCCAAACTTAGGATCTGTTAAGTCTTTTAATTCTACTTCTTCATCAAAGATCACACCTAATTTATTACCAAATGCCATCTTGGCAACTGCTTCTAAGGCTCCTCCGCCGCCAATTGCATATGCAGATTTGATAAATTCCATCTTTGATCAGTTTTGTAATACGTTGGTATACTTTCTTCACTTCAGAATATATTGGAAGATTGTATGCATCTGTTGGGATACAGATACGGATCAGACGGTTTCCTGCTCTCTTAAGTTCTGGTGTGATAACATCTGTTGTCTTCGCTACATCGACTGCAAAAGATACCAGTGTTGGTGGTACATCAATATCATTGAATGTTCCAGACATACTGTCCTTTCCACCGATTGATGCAAGTCCAAATCCCATCTGTGCCTGATATGCACCAAGCAGTGCTGCAACCGGCTGTCCCCAGCGTGTCTTATCTTCTCCAAGACGCTTAAAGTATTCCTGGAATGTCAGGCGGATATTGCTATAATCTCCACCAGTAGCCACGATCTTCGCGATAGATTCTGTAATCGCATAAAACTGCTCCATGGAATGGGCTCCATTTGGACAGATATGGATCAAATCCATAACTCATCATTGTGACTGTATCGCATTCTCCTTTCAATACTGGAAGTTTTGCGACCATTGTCTGAATTGGTGTCATCTGGTATTTTCCACCATATGGCATTGTAACTGTTGCTGCTCCGATAGAGCTGTCGAATCTCTCTACGAGACCTTTCTGTGAACATACATTAAGATCAGATAATGTATTCTTGCACACTTCTTCAAATGTACCTGTCTCGTCTTTGCGATTAAAGTAAGATTCTACACGGTGAGGGATCTCTACAAATACTTCTGTTTCCTGATGTGCTCCGTTTGTATCAAGGAAAGCTCTTGAGATATTAACGATCTCTTTTCCTCTCCATTTCAGTACTAATCTTGGATCTTCTGTTACAACAGCAACTTCTACAGCCTCTAAGTTCTCTTCTGCAGAGTATGCAAGGAACTGATCTACGTCTTTTGGATCTACAACAACAGCCATACGTTCCTGAGATTCAGAAATCGCTAATTCTGTTCCATCAAGTCCTGCATATTTCTTAGGTACTTTATCAAGATCTACAACCAGACCATCTGCAAGTTCTCCGATCGCTACGGAACTCCACCTGCACCAAAGTCGTTACATTTCTTGATCAGACGGCTGACTTCTTCTCTTCTGAATATCTCTGGATCTTACGTTCTGTTGGTGGATTACCTTTCTGAACTTCAGCTCCACATGTCTCGATAGATTCTTCTGTATGAACTTTAGATGATCCTGTTGCTCCTCCACAACCGTCACGTCCTGTTCTTCCACCTAATAAGATGATGATATCTCCTGGGTCAGAGTTCTCTCTGATCACATTCTTTCTAGGTGCTGCACCCATAACGGCACCGATCTCCATACGTTTTGCAACATAGTCTGGATGATATACTTCATTAACATATCCTGTTGCAAGACCGATCTGGTTTCCGTAAGAACTGTATCCATTCGCAGCTTCATTTACAATCTTATACTGTGGTAATTTACCTTTTAATGTGTCTTTTAATGGAACTGTTGGATCAGCAGCACCTGTAACACGCATTGCCTGATATACATAAGAACGTCCTGATAATGGGTCACGGATCGCTCCTCCAAGACATGTTGCCGCTCCACCAAATGGTTCGATCTCTGTTGGATGGTTATGTGTCTCATTCTTGAAACTGATCAGCCATTCTTCTTCCTTACCATCAATTTCTACTGGTACAACAATGCTGCAGGCGTTGATCTCATCGCTTTCTTCCATATTGTCAAGAATTCCATCTTTTTTAAGACGTTTCATCGCCATTAATGCCATATCCATTAAGCAGACATATTTGTCATCACGGTCTTTGTACATCTCTTCAAAGTCATCCATGTAAGAATAATATGCTTCTTCTAATGGTGCACGATAGATCCATCCTGGAATCCAATGCTTGTAAGTTCTGTGGAGAATGTTGTATGACGACAGTGATCTGACCAATAAGTATCCAGTACACGGATCTCTGTCATGGAAGGATCTCTCTTTTCTTCTCCTTTATAATAATTCTGGATATGAAGGAAATCTTTGAATGTCATAGCAAGATTTAAAGAATCATATAATTCTTTTAATTTGTCTTCTTCCATATCTTTGAATCCATCCAGAATCTTAACATCTGCTGGTTCTTCAAAATCCATCACTAATGTCTCTGGTTTGTCTGCAGCTGCCTCTCTTGAGTCAACTGGGTTGATGCAATATTCTTTGACTGCTTCTAACTGTTTCGTCAGTTAAGTTCACCTTTTATCAACATAAGTTTAGTTGTCACTTCTGATCAGGGCATCTTCGTCCTCATTCAACAGTTTCATCACACACTGCTGTGCAGAATCTGCTCTCTGATCGAACTGACCTGGCAGAAACTCAACGCTGAAAGATATTTCCCCATCGGCAAGTGGTAATGTCTCTTCATACACGTCGTCAACTGGTGGTTCACTAAATACTGTAACCAGTGCTTTTTCATAACTTGCATCGGATAGATTCTCGATGTCATAGCGGACAAGGACACGAACAGATTCGACATCCAGTCCAAGATACTGCTTCAATGATGCATGCAGCTCTTTTGCTTTTACTGCGTAGTCTTTTTTCTTTTCAACATAGACTCTTCTAACTTCTCCCATGATTTCCTCCCATTTATTCATGTAGTTTCTTAATCACCTGAAATGCAGATGCATTTTCCAAAATCGTTGGCTGATCCTCGGCATAGAATATGATCCCATCTGCCGTTGAACGGATCTCTGATAAAATCTCTCCATTATATGGATTAATGACTTCACCAAGCAGCTGACCTCGGTTAACTTCCTCATTGATCGTCACAAAACGTCTTAGGAATCCCGGAGCACTTGCTTTGACGGATACAAGATCCTCTTCTTCTATAATACTCGCAATATACCGTTATGGCAATTATATTTTAAAATACCCATTCGAGTCAAGAAGCGAAGCACGGCAGATACAGCCTTCCTGGCCAGATTCACATCGATATTATCTGTTTCCCCAGAATATACCGAAAATGCATCCGTCCCATTGATCTGCCAGTTATAAGTTAATGTCTTTTTATCAAAATTTCGTTGTTTGCTTGTTAATACATAAGGCAGCCCGAACAGACTTGCAAGGCTGGTGCTTTCTTTTCCTGTTGCAGGCATTCGCACATGTGGCACAAAATCCCCGCTTCTGAAAAATGATGCAAAATGATTCCATAGCGGAATCCTTTAACCCGTTCAAATAAATGTGCTGCCAGACGGCTTGTTGGTTCCCCGTCAAAATTCCCAGGAAACTGACGGTTGATATCACTGTTATCAGATACCCAGTATTTCATTCCGACATTCATTGAAAAATTATTCACACATGGAATGACCAGAATCTGATTATCTCCAACGATCGCACCACTGTTTTCCAGTTCTTTTAAACGTTTGACTAACTGAGAACAAATATATAACTGCTGATATTCATTTCCACGCATTGCTCCGACAATACATGCCGCTGGTTCTGATCCTTCACTTTGTTTTCCAAAGAGATATCCTTCGATCTTAAACTCATCTCTTAAGTAATTTCCTGAGGAATATATGATTTCTTTTTTCATAGTGCATTCCCTCCGATCACTCTGGCTACCAAGGACCCTTCCGTTACACTTGGATGTTCTCTTAATGTCATCAAAATACCATCGGTTGGGGCAACCACTTCTTCTTCCGTTGCTCCCATTAAAGGATTCTGTACGATCCCTATGATCTCGCCTTTCTTTACCGGATCCTTTAATCGCTTGTAAGAAACAAACAATCCACTGGATTCACAATTTAAATAAAAGATCTGGTCTTCGTGGATAAACGGAACCTTTGTTTTGCCTTGAACCTTTCCCTTCCAGATACCAAGTTCTGCCATCACCGAAAAAATTCCATCTATGATCTGGCGGCAGTACTCGTAACGGATACGAAATGCTGCACCGGATTCCGTAACCATAGTTGGGATTCCCATCTGGTTTAAAGTGAAAGCTAAACTTCCTTCATTCACTGTCTGAGAAGGATGGATCCAGACAAGATCCGTATTCATATATTTTGACAGATGAAGTAATGTCTCATCGTAATCGTTATTTAAACGTACTTGAGGAACTTCCTGCAAAAAAGATATTACTAGAATGAATATCAATGCAACAGGATGCTCCTTTGATATCTTCGATCAATTTAGCTGCTGTATAATCTTCCAGACCTCCATTGATGTCTCCTGGAAATGCACTGCTGTAATCGATATCTGAGATTGGTACTGCTCTTGTTCGTGCATCCAGTCCTAATGGATTGACCGCTGGATACACATCGACAATACCTGTCAGATTCTCAAATTCTGCCTTGATCCGGCGAATGATCTCTCCGCAGATATACTGTCCGCCAAGCTCATCTCCGTAGATTCCAGACACCAGACAGATTCTCTTCTCCTCTCCAGTCACCACATCCGGCATCAGACGATTTCTTTTGATCCTTAGCATCTCTCGATCGGAAGTTTTACAGATACGACTGTGTCTATCATATTAAAGCCTCTTTTCTATTGTTTTATCTGTATCGTAAATATTTTACTTTTGACCCTCACGTCTTATTTGCAATAACATTTTAAATGATCGGTGATAAGAGTGTTGTGACGAGAACATGATGACTACTGGTGCAAAGAAAATTTCTGATAATAATCCAACAGAAATTCCTTTCTGTGCAACGATCAGTGCAACTTCACCTCGGCATACCATTCCTGCTCCGATCTGTACAGATTCTCTCTTCGTATATTTGCACAACAATGCTCCAAAACCGCATCCCGCGATCTTCGAGATCACTGCGATCACACATAAAATGATCGTAAAGATGATCAACGTCTG
>ENA-OQMZ01000751-OQMZ01000751.1-human-gut-metagenome-genome-assembly--contig:-NODE-751-length-13162-cov-2.398005_pt1 | contig 13162 bp, 15 predicted proteins | sample MGYA00242621_ERZ504862 | MGnify/ENA primary metagenome ERZ504862 (study PRJEB26092, sample SAMD00036393) | human gut metagenome | host: Homo sapiens | study: EMG produced TPA metagenomics assembly of... | reverse complement strand
CGAGTATACCTGGCATAGCATCTGACCTCTCTTTATTAACTATTTCATCTTAAAATGCTTCAATGCTCCACAATTGCACTCTTCTTTATCTTCTGGACACTGCGGTTGCCTGCTATCTTCATTTTAGGTAAATTATAATTCTTTCCAACCTCAATTCCGCATTTTCTCTTTACCTGTGAGATATACAGATTGGAAACCTTCATGCCGGCTTTTGTTTCAGTTGGGACAAAAGAACCACAGTCTCCACATGTGTTGTCACTAACATAGGAACACACATCTTTTACCTCGTTTACGATATGGGAACACAATTCTTTAGCTTTGTCCCCTACGCTCTTAGACTTGTCGAAACGTTCCTTTGCGTTTCCAATTTCATTCTTAAATCCTGTTTTATATATGAAAGTTATTTTATAGGGATCTTTTTCTCCGTTTTCATCGTAACCGCCAACAATTACCTTTTCAATTATACTCTCGAATATGCCTCTGTCAAATTCTTCCAGTACCTCATTATGAGACAGTGCTTTCTTAAAGTCTGCAATCCTTTTTTGCAGCGAACTTTCTTCATCCGCCTGCTGTTGAAAATACTCCAACTTAGCCTTTGCATTACTTAAATCTGTTTTGAGACTTACGTCTGTTTCTTCATAAATATCCTGCTCAACAATGCCGCTCAAATAATTATCCAACAACTTCTTTCTCTTGTATGAAAGATTATCAATCTTTTTTTGCAGCTTGTTTAACTGATCTTCTACGGAATTTTCTCCAAGAGCCTTTTCGGTACGCTTCAAAAATTCTTCCAATACGTCCTTATTGTCTCTGCAAAGCATCCGATATGACTCAACAAAAGCTTCCTCGATCACCTGCTCAGGGATTCCTTTACTATCCGGACAGAAACGCTTACCATCTTTCGTAGCTTTCACACACTGCCATATCGTTTTCTTATACTTTGAATTGCTGTGCCAACGTCTGCGTGAAAGATTAGCTCCACAGAATCCACATTCCAGCAAACAGCTAAAAGCATACTGTCGGCTGAATTTTTCTCTTTTTCCCGGTGTAACACCATGCTTACGGTTTCCGTTTCTACGGCTTCTGATTTCCTGCGCTCTGGCGAACATTTCTTCTGAAATAATCGGTTCGTGATGATCATGTATATAATACCGATCTTCTTCACCCAAATTCTCCAACCGCCTTTTCGAGATCGGATCAACCGTAAATGTCTTTCCTAATAAAATGTCACCTTTATACTTCTCGTTGTTTATAATTCCCATAACACTGGATGACACCCAGGGATTTCCTTTAATTGTCATTATCCCCTGTTCATTTAGTTCTCTGGCGATCATAGTGCTTCCTGCTCCCGCTACATACCGTTCAAATATATAGCGGACAACTTTTGCGCCTTCCTCATTAATGGAAATGGATTTTGTTGCTACATCATAATCATATCCCATGCAGCCCTGAAAACCAACAAGTTCTCCTCGTTTCATTTTCATCTTTAATCCTTTTTTCACATAAGCAGAAGTATTTTCAACCTCCTGCTGCGCCACAGAACTTAGGATCGTCATAAGAAATTCGCCGTCTTTTAAGGTATTGATTTTTTCTACTTCAAAGTAGACTGCGATATTTCTCTCTTTCAACATACGGACATATTTTAAAGTATCCAGCGTATTTCTAGCAAATCGTGGGATACTTTTTGCGATGATTAGATCAATCTTCCCATCCATACAATCCTGAATCAGCCGTTGAAATTCATCTCTCTTATCCGTTTTAGTTCCTGTAATGGCTTTATCGGCATAAACACCTGCAAAAATCCACTCTTTGTTATTTTGAATGAGATCCGTATAGTATCTCACCATAGAATTATAACTTTTTATTTGATCTTCATCGTCCGTACTTACACGGCAATAAGCGGCAACTCTTAATCGCTCGACACGTTTTCTGGCAGAGCCTTCAGAAAATTCATTTGCCTTAATCAACTCTATTTCCATTTTCCGCTCCTTTATTTTTGTATTCCTATCATAGTGTTGATTTTATTATAGATCAGCACAAAAGATTCGTCAAGCGGTAATATTGGAAACAATGCCATAATCTTTCATCAGTCTTTTCTGTATCAACGAATACTCATTTTCATCAATCAATTTCTTTGTTAAAAGCTGTTTTAACATAGCCAACTGCATTGTATATCGCAGTAATTTTTTTATATCCATTTCATTCTCCCCTTTCGCCACTGCAAAAAATCCTGCAGGCGGCTGTCGGGGAACAGCCTCATTGGTATCTCACCATCTTTTCAGACCGGAGCAGCTCCCCGGAAGTATCATTATGAGAAACAGTGTCTTCGCCACAAAGTTCCCACACTCTGCCCGCAGCATGATATTTCTTCGCTCCTATCCATCTTCAAATTCCGTATCTGTCTATAAACATGAACTTTACGCCATAATGTCGCAAAGCGAAAATTGAGATTGAATCATCCTGGCGTATCTGCTGCCCGGCTCTACTGTTTCCTTTCGTCCTGCAGGATAAAATATTCAGTTTTCAATGTACAGTGCGTTCAGAATCAGAAATAGAAAGGGAATATTTCTGTCCTGTGGTTATAGCCGGATCTTAAAATCCAGAATTTTTGTAATCAGCTTTGTCTCCATCCGCCTTTTCATATATTCATCAGCCACATAATGAACTCTCCCAAATTCATCCTTGTATTCTCTCTTACACTCACTGTTGATAAATGGCTGAAAATAGGAAAGCACCTGATTGATTGCTTCGGCGTCACCCTCTATAGCCGCCTGGATGGTTTCAAACTCCGGCGGTTCTCTATGCTTCTTAGATCTCATATGTAGATTCACTCCATCAATTTTCTCATAAGCCTTAAAGAATCATCTTTGTGATAATGTACGGTACTCTGCACTAATTTTAGGCAGGCAGCAATTTCTTTTTCCGTCATATCCAGAAAATAAAGCATCAGAATAATTTCCCGTTTTTTTATAGGAAGTTTCTTCAATGCTTTACATATCCATTCATCACGGACTGGAACCTGCCTTCCCATCACTGTAAAATTCTCTGCCATATCATAATCATCGCAACAGTACAGCGTCTCCAGATCTTTCTGAAGAATTTCAGAAAAATTTACTTCCCGCTTTCTCTGCCGCTCCAATTCATCAAGATAATTCAGTGCCTCACCACGCAGAACTTTAATGCAGTAAGCACAAAATTTTCTCCGCACGATTTCTTTTTCCTGACGGTTCAGTTTCAAAGGGGATCACCTCCCCTCTGCTTAAAGCCGTAGTAAAAGACGTCTGATCCTCCCTTTCACAGCGAGGACAGGAGGTAAACTGAATAAAAAATCGAAAAAGCGGGAAAGTATTTTAAAAAAACTTTTCTCCAACTTCTCCAAAACCTTTCATCAGAATCTTTTTCCGATGACTGGTGGCCCACGGTTCCGTGGTTTATGGAGAAAGTTCCACAAATTTCGACAAAAAATAACGCCAGGGAGTTTTTTGAGCTTCCTGACGCTACTTTTTAGCTTTATTTCATATGGGATTTTATGCCAGTGAAATAGGTATGATAATGCTCTTTGAAGAGTGTACGGTAGTCCACCCGCAGATAAAATTTTTTTAACTGATCATCTAGGCTAAGCCTTTTTCTTTTTTTCAAAACAAAACCATCCATGTTTCTCCTGACGGCAGAACACAGATGGGAAACACAAATAAGCCCTGCCGTGAAAAGCCGTTTTTTTTTAATTGACCTTTCACCAGGGCTATAAATTCATTTTATATCAGCATAATATTGCCTATTAAATATGCAAGATAAGGTTATGTAAAAACCTTAATCGGCAAGATAGAATATATGTGATGTGAATGATTATGCCGAAAGATAAACTGAGTTATCTGGGAAACTGTATTCGCCAGGCAAGAAACGATTGTAATCTTACACAACAAGATCTCGCAGATCAATCCCATGTGGCGATTAAAACAATCCAGATGATTGAAAAAGGAAAAATAAATCCTTCCTACGAGATCCTCTATCCATTAATCAAACGTCTTGGTATTTCTGCCAACACTTTGTTTAACCCGGAAATATCTGATGCGGACGAGGAGATCCAGCGGTTCATAGGGAAATTCCAAGCCTGTATCCCTGAAAATCGAAAGATCCTATTAAACACACTGGATTATCTGGCGGAACAACTTCTAACACTTCAGCATAATCCCAGTGAGAATTTAGAGTAAAACCAGCAGTGCAAAGACTCATCTTATTACTGCTGGTTTCTTTTGCTCTATATCCCATTTTCAAAATCTTTTAGATTGCAGTTCTTACACAATCTGTCACATAACCAAACATATATTATAAATTTTATTTGTGTCCTTTCAGCGCAAAATTTCTTTAATTTCGGTATAATTCTAAAAGAACTTTTCGCAATTTTCTGTATCCTCTCTTTTCAATTAAAGAATCTGTCCATAATATACTCATTTTTTAACTGCTGCTTTCATTTTTTCAAAACTCTCTGAACTAATTACATGCTCCATCCGGCAGGCGTCCGCCTCCGCAATTTCAGGGTCAACGCCTGCGGCGATAAGCTACTCAGTAAAGAAGCAATGGCGCTCGTAGATTTTTTCGGCAACCTTGCGGCCACATTGGACAGATGGCTAAAGTGATCTTCGTCCATTGTGATAAAGCCGCCATCTTTTAGGGTATTGACCGCCACACATACACTCGGCTTCGACACTCCCATGTGCCGAGCCACATCTACGGAGCGCACCATACCGAGTTTCTTTTGGAGAACAAGGATGGTTTCCAGATAGTCCTCTCCAGACGCATGAAGTTTCATCAGTACCTCCTTATTGCAAGCTAAACGCTTAACTTCCAATTTGCAGAAGCCGTCTGCAAATCGACCAGCCTGTGATATAGCCCGTTTTCCTTCATAAGTTCCTCATGGGTTCCATTTTCGACTACAATGCCATCCGACAGTACAACGATGTTATCAGCAGCTTCAACCGTTCTCATTCTATGAGCGATAATAAGAACCGTCTTTCCCTTGACCAGCTTTGAAATTGCATTTTGAATTTCTGTTTCATTGTCTACGTCAAGAGAGGCAGTAGCTTCATCCAGGAGAATAACAGGAGCATCTTTCAAAAGGGCGCGGGCGATAGAAAGGCGCTGGCACTCACCGCCAGATAATGTTGAACCGTTTTCTCCAATCACCGTCTGATAGCCGTCCGGCAATTTTGAAATAAATTCATCACACTGAGCCGCTTTAGCTGCAGCAATCACTTCCTCGTCCGTAGCGTCTTTTTTGCCAACACGAATATTCTCCATGATGGTGTTGTTAAAAAGTACAACATCTTGAAAAACGATAGAGAAATTTTTCATCAGCATGGTTGAATTGAGTGGGGCAATATCGGTTCCGCCTAAAAGTATTCTTCCTCCATCCAGCGGATAGAATTTTGCTGCCAGCTTTGCAACGGTACTTTTGCCGCCGCCGGATGGGCCGACTAATGCTGTGACTTGTCCCTGCTTTGCGGTAAATGAAACATCCCGCAGCACTGGCTTGTCTTTTTCATAAGAAAACCGGACATGGTCGAAAGTAATATCGTATCCGTTTGTGTGAATCTCAATCTCGCCGGTCTCTTCTGGGTATTCTTCAATTTCTTTCAAGCGATCCACTTGAAGTTGTACGGAAAACAGCTCTGCCATATTTGCCATTGCCCCGGAAAGCGGATCATACAGGCGGGATGCAGCAATCAAAAACAGGATATAGGTAAACAGGGATGTATCTCCATTTACCACAAGACTGTTACCCACAACAATTACCGTTGCCAAACCAAGCCGCAGGAACATCTGTCCAGTTGTCAGCAGGCTTGCTGTCGTCATTTCAGAGGAAATCTGTGCCTTTTCCGCAGCATCCATCTTCGCATCCAGTTTGCGGAGATAATCTTCCTCCTGATTGCAAGCTTTTATATCCTGTACGGTTTCCAAACATTCCTGAATGCCTTCGGCCAGTTCTAATCTAGCGTTCATGTGCTTTTTGCTAAGTTTTTCCTGGCATTTCCGGGACAGGATTACGATTGCAAAGGAAATCGGAGCTACCCAAAGAAGGGCCAGACCCATTTGCCAGTTAAAGATCAACAAGCCAATACAAACAATGCCTGTTGAGATAACAGCTCCAAAGAATTGCGGAACTGTATGGGAAAATGCGTGTTCAAAATTTGCACAGTCCCCCATAATTGTACTTGTCAGATCAGCAAGATCGCGCTGATGGAAAAAGGTCAGCGGAAGGGTACGCAATTTTTCCGCAAGGCCAATACGCCGCCGTGCGCTTTCGTCATAGGTTCCGAGATATGTTGCAGTGTACTGGCAATAGTGGAATATAAAACTACGGCTAAAATCACTATTCCAATCACCGTGTAAACGACGGCGCTAATCTCCGGTGCAGTTGTTCCAAAATGGGCGCAAGAAGTTGATTAAGGACGATTGCCAGCAGAATAACCGGAAACATAAGACTGATATTTGCCAGTACGGAATAAATAATTCCTTTCAGCAGGTCTTTTGCACCCTGATTGCTTAACGCATACTTGTTCTTCAATGCTTTAATCATGCTGTTCGCCCTCCTTTCCGACCTTCCATGCAATTGATGTCTGGTAATCCTTCCACATGGAGGAATAAATTCCATTTAAGTTTAATAGTTCTTCGTGTGTTCCCCTTTCTGCAATCTGTCCATCCTTAAAGACCAGAATGAGGTCTGCATCCTGTATTGTAGAAAGCCGGTGGGCTATCATCAGAACAGTTTTATTTTGGGTCAACCGCTCAAAGGCAAGCTGTATCTGATGTTCGTTCTCGGCGTCTGCAAATGCTGTGGCTTCGTCAAGCACGATAATAGGAGCATCTTTTAAGATAGCCCTTGCCAACGCAATCCTCTGGTTTTCGCCGCCTGAAAGATAAGTACCTCCTGTTCCAACGAGCGTATCAAGTCCATCCGGGAGCCGGTCAATAATATCTTTGCACTGTGCTTCATTGGCCGCTTTCATCACTTCTTCCCTGGTGGCGTCTGGACGGGCCGCCTTAATATTATTAAGTAAGGTATCTTTGAACAGGCGGGTATTCTGAAACACAAAAGCAACTCTTTTCATCAGTCTCGTTTTTCAATATTGCGGACATCCACGCCGCCAATCGTAACGGAACCTGACTGAACATCATAAAATCGGGGGATGAGCTTGCCGCCGTACTTTTACCACTGCCAGAAGCTCCAACAAGCGCAACCGTTTTCCCTGCTGGAACCACAAAGCTGATATGGTCTAAGGCTTTTTCTTTGGCACCTGGATAGGAAAAAGACACATCCGAAAACACAACCGAAGCGTCTGCCGGAATCATAGGATGCTCCGGCTCCTTTAATGGCTTTTCCTGCAAAATTTCGTCCACTCGGCTGACTGCGCTTTTTGCGGCCATAAGCTGCTCACTGGCAAACATGATACGGTTCATCATAGTTGCACAGACCGGGGTAAACAGACTATAAAACAGGAAATCCAGTACAACATTTTCATAAGCCGCCTGTCCGCTGATCCCAGATAGAATAAACATAACCACCGGAATGAGCAAAACAAATGTGCCGTTCAGCGTTACTGTAAATCCGGTAAGAGGAATACGACATTTCAAAGCATACCCGGAAGCAAATTTCTCATATTCTTCTATCGCTGCATGGAAATTTTTGAAGGAGTAAATTGTCTGCTGAAACACCTTTACAACAGGGATACCGCGAATGTATTCCACGGCCTCTTTGTTCATTGTTTCCAATGCGGTCATATACTTGCCCATAAACTGTGCATTATCTCCACCCATCATCTGTTTCAAAAAGATGACGCTGATCCCCATAGGTATCAGACAGCAAATTCCCAGCCGCCAGTCAAAGAGGAAAATCAAAACAATAACCGCAACCGGCATGACGGCTGCACCGGTCAAATCCGGGAGCTGATGGGCCAGGAACCCTTCTGTAAGTCCTGCATTATCATCAATGATTTTCCGCAGCTGTCCACTGGCATTTTGGCTGAAATAGCCCAACGGCAGTGTCACAATATGGTGAATTGCTGTTTTCCGCATATTGGTCGCTGTACGAAACGCCGCCAGGTGGGTACAGTTCAAAGCGATGAAATAAATTAAAATACTTGCTGCTGCAAACACGACTGCTATCCACGCATAACGAGTACTTTCCGTTGCACGAGATATATCCCCCGCAGCGAATGCCTGGATCAAATCACGGATAACAAGCCATATACAAACAAAAGGCAGCATAGAAAAAATGGTACTAATCCCGGAGAGGACACAGCCCAAAATGGTCAGAACATGGTAATTCCCTGCGTAACTGAACATTCTGGGACAGCTCTCCATTTTTTTGCTTATCCATAAGCAAGGCTCCTTTCGCAATAATAGGTGGGTTAGCATTTTCTAACTCACCTATTATTATAAAATCATTCAGTTGTTTTTGCCACTCCATACAGGGCGCGCTATCCAATCAGACACATAACTCACTGACACATGAGACAGGAATATAACCGGGGCAGACTTCCTTGCAAGGGAAATGTTTCTGCATGACCTTCATCAATGAAGTGAAGAACTCGATTACAAGTCATAGCGGCAAATTCATAGTCATGGGTAATGATTAAAATTGTCTTTCCTTTTTGAGCCAGCGCCTTCAAATGCTCGGATATTCGCACCATATTTTTGTAATCAAGACCGCTGGTGGGTTCATCTAAAATCAAAATGGGTGTATCTATCCAATCAGATACAGCAAGAGTGAGCCGTTGCTTCTGCCCGCCGGAAAGGATAGCTGGGTGCCTTTCTTTCCACTCAAACAGACCATACATTTTCAGCAGATCATCCCTCTGCTCCTGCGTGCTACCTTTTCCGTTCAAGAGTAATTCTTCCTCTACACTGTCCCCAAATAACTGGCAATCTGTATTCTGCATAACAAAATAGGCAAAGTTTTTTCGTCTGCCTTTAGAAACATCTTTCCCGCTATATAAAATCTGTCCTGCTTTTTCTTTTTGCATTCCGCAAAGGATGTTTGACAAAGTGGTTTTTCCTATTCCATTATGTCCTATAATCGCAATCAGATCACCGGCATACGCCTGAAAAGATATGTCATGGAAAACCGGATGTTTACGGTAGGAAAAAGCCAGTCCCTTTACCTCCAAAGTCACATCCTTTTCTTTCCTGGAAGGAATGTCTACTTCAATGTGGCGTAAATCCGCAGCCCGTATTCCGATATCCTTTCTTTTTGCCTCTGGCATGGAAAGCAGTTCTTCAGGTGTCCACTCTGCTTTTATGCTCCCGTTTTCCATGTAGAGGAAGCGGTCAGCAAGGCCAGTAAGATAATAAAGCCTGTGTTCAGCGACAATGATTGTGTGACCTTCTTCTTTCAGTTCACGCATCAGATTTTTCAGCGCCTCAACGGAATACATATCCAGATTGGCTGATGGTTCGTCAAACACGTAAATTTCCGGATCAACAGCGTTGACGGAGGCCACCGCTATTTTCTGCTTTTCACCGCTGGACATGGGATAAATCTCTTTCCCACGCAGCATATCTCCGTTAATGCGTTTGATGGCATTTGAAACTCGCCCATCCAATTCCTCATAAGGAACGCCGTAATTCTCACAGCCGAACGCAATTTCATCCTCTGTAATACTGGCAAAAAACTGGCTCCTGGGATCTTGAAAAATCGAGCCTACTTTTTTACCAATTTCATACAGAGGATATTCAGATATGCTACGCCCCAGCAATGTAACGCGCCCTTTCAGCTCCCTTCGTAAAATTGTTCAGCCAATCCGTTTATCAGCCGTGTTAGTGTTGTCTTTCCACAACCACTTCCGCCAGTCAGTACAAGAAACTCGCCTTCTTTTACATCAAGGTCAATATGATGGATGCTTTCTGTTTCCGCTCCCGGATATTCAAAAGATACATCTTCAAACTGGATAACGGATCGTCTTGTCTTGAAATTTTCCATTACGCTACCGTCCTTTCCAGCACAAAATAGAGTGCTGTTACGCAAACAGCAATCACGCTCATGATCCAATCCCGTTTTTGAAATTCTATCTTTCTGCGGCAGGTATGTTTCCCTGGATTGGATATTCCCCTGCTTTCAGCAGAAGCAGCAAGTTCTTCTGCTATTCTGGATGAGCGGAAAATAACAGGTGTAACAATATACTCCATCGCGTCCAGAGGGTGTTTCCATGACAGTAGTTTCCGCAGCCGAAGGGCGGCAAAAACATCGGCGAACTCGCTACGGACGGTGGGAAAGAAGCGCAGCATAAAGGTCACGGGTAAAGCAATTCCATCGGGAGCATGTATTTTCTTGAAAACGGCCACTACTTCTCCTGGCGACATACCAATCACAGGCTGCGCCGCCATAACCATCATTAAAATACGAAGTACCATGAACAAGAACATTTCTGGCATAAGAATCGTAATGCCTTGTCCTCCTGAAATCAGCCTCAGTACAATAAAAACACCGCAGACAATCAGATATTTTATAGTCTGCCTGCCAAAGCCCTGAATAATCAGATACACACTTAAAACTCCCAAAAGCGTGTATATCAAAATGTCGCTTGTGAGCACCGCCACAAGCGACATAGTAAGAACTATGACAAGCAATTTGGTTCGGAAATCAAATTTCATGTTCATAGCTTATTTAATCGCGCCACTCTTTCTGAAGTGCTTCACAATCAGTTTGTTGCTAATCATACAGCCGAGGACGGCTAGAATAGCGGTAACAGCCAGGCTCAAAAGGACGTACTTCGGATCGGTGTAATACTGGGTCTGGACCTGAACCTGCTGCTCGCTGACACCAGTGGCAAGGAACGCATCTCTGAAAAACCAGATTTCTGACATACCATGTGCAGCACGAACCAACGCCGTGATTACCCACGAAATAGACACACGCTTAATGTCATGGTAAGCATTCTTTCCGCACATGGAAAGTTCTGCAATGATGCCGCCGCCCAAAAACCACGGAATCATAAACGGCCCCATCATCAGTCCGGCGATAATCGCCCACATGATATTGTAAACAAGGGCAGGGCCATGCTTGCCGACTTTCATGCACATGTAAATATAAAACGGCGCGAGGATAAGTGCTGCGCCAGCGGCATTGAAAATCATGGAGTAGAACAGAGAAGCGCCGGTCAGGGTTGAGTAAACCATAAATACCACGAACATAACCGCGCAGAAGATACCGATGATAGCCGCATCTTTGACAGTATATTTGTTACCTGTCGATTTTTCATTTTCCATTTGGAAATCCTCCTTTGTCTTTTAGAAAGTTAGCACTATCTAACCGGCTATTCAAAAAATAGGCCAGCTTCAAGCGTTCTTTCTGCTTTTATCTGACAAAGGATAGTTTAATATAGCTCAGACTTCTTCGCCACTCCATATAGACCGCTTCTATCCAAACGGACACTCTTTCTGAACTCTGTTGGAGAACAGCCATACATTCCCTTGAAGGCAGAAGTGAATTTGTTCGGATTTTCATATCCGATTTTGCTTGCAATCTCCGTCACTGACAACTCTGTCTCCAGCAGCAGCTTTTGAGCGACTTGAAGCCGGTAGGTACGGAGATAGGAATAAACAGAGGTTCCATAGACACCCCGGAAGCATTTTTTCAGCGCAGTTGTAGAAATCCTAAATTTTTGAGAAAGCTGCTCAATCGTGTGGTGTGTCGTTAAATCCTCCGTGATATATGATGCTACTGCCTTAATCAAGGCAACTTGATTTTGATTGAAATAATCCGTCTGCAAAACCTCTTCTGCTGTATTGAGGTCACTTAAAAACAGAAGCAGTTCCAGCATTTTAATTTTCATGTATCCCGGTTTTCTCTTTTCCCGGACATGATAGAGTTCCGAAAAAATATGTTCAATAGACGGGTTAGCCCGCATAATGCAGCAGCGGTTACCTTCACATATATACTTTTGTATGTAGTGCAAATCAATATTTAGTAACTCCATGATTCGCCGCACCTCCGGCAACAACTCATCCAAATTGATGATAATGGAAATGCCGTGATAGTGGTTCAGCGGAAAACACGAATTTGACTTTTTCTTCATCATTGAGCTGATGGATAGATCGCCTTCCGCCATATAACAGCAACTGTTTTCACCAAAACTGCACTCGAAACGTCCAATCAAACAGTGGTTAATCTCTATCATATTTTTTACGGTGGCCTGGTTTTGGTTGCAATATTCCATGTGCATATCGTTATAGTAAAGCTCTATTCCTGTAAACACTCTATAAACCGTAATTTCCCCATGTCCAGTTTCATTTGAAAGCTGATAAGTCATCCCTGTAATATTCTTTTTTCTACCTTTGTATATTTCCATATATTTTTTTCCTGACATATCTTGACATTTGGTGTTATTATGAATTAACAGTTTAAGTGTGTCAGAAATTTCTTGTCGATCTTCATTTTGCATGATACCATTCCTCTCTTGGTATATTTTTCAATTTTCCAATAAAATTTTTGCAACTACTTCTGGATGACTAATCATAACATCATGTGGCGCCGTAAGTTTAATAATGGATTTTATATTTCCAATGTTATTCATATATACTCTTTGCTGTTTTGGATTTAGAGCCCTATCTTTTGTTGGCAAAATCCATTTTATTGAAGTTTCTAGTTTACACTCATTTATTCTTTCAAAAAGCAGATTTGTACTTTCTCCACATAAGCTACTATACAACTTTTCTCGTTGCTTTTTATTCATCCCATTTCCAAAAATGGCTAATGCTAAAATTTTAGGGAACCTTTTTACCACCTGAATTTTTCCTGCACAAAATGAAGCGAATGAATGTAACGGTCCCTTCAGAATATCTGACATAGTTTCTCCAGCAGCTGGTATACAACAAGCAACACAATAGATACTCTCTATTTGTTCTTTTCCAATCTTCTTATATGTATCATATATAAAAATTCCCGCCATGGAATGAAATACTAATGTTAATTTTTCATCAGTTTCTCCTATTTGATTAATTATACTTTCTACACAAGCTGTCACGTTGATGTCTTTTAAACAAAATAACGTAGCCCTATCTGGACGTATTTGATTATAATTTTTTACTAATTTAATGTTCATCGGCACTCCTTATTCAATAATCTTTCATATTAACAATCAGCATGTTCGAAGCAGCTAATTTT
>ENA-OQMZ01000750-OQMZ01000750.1-human-gut-metagenome-genome-assembly--contig:-NODE-750-length-13190-cov-4.757177_pt1 | contig 13190 bp, 20 predicted proteins | sample MGYA00242621_ERZ504862 | MGnify/ENA primary metagenome ERZ504862 (study PRJEB26092, sample SAMD00036393) | human gut metagenome | host: Homo sapiens | study: EMG produced TPA metagenomics assembly of... | reverse complement strand
GCAGATTCCCATCGGGGAGCTGTTCCCTTTCAAGAATCATCCATTTAAGGTTTTGGATGATGAATCCATGCAGCGCACGGTGGAAAGCGTGGAACAGTACGGCGTGCTTTCTCCGCTGATTGCCCGCCCTCGCCCGGAGGGTGGCTATGAGATCATCTCCGGGCACCGCCGTCAGCACGCTGCACAGCTTGCCGGGCTGGAAACCCTGCCGGTCATTGTCCGCAATATGGATGATGATGCTGCAGTTTTGCTCATGGTGGATAGCAATCTCCAGCGTGAGAGCATCCTGCCCAGTGAAAGGCTTTCGCCTACAAAATGAAGCTGGAAGCCTTAAAAAATCAAGGTGCTAGGTCAGATTTAACTTGTGGCCAAATTGGCCACAAGTTAAATGGTGCAAAAGCGCGAGATATTGTCGCTGATGAATCAGGTGACAACGCTCGAAATGTCCAAAGGCTTATCCGTCTGACCAACCTTGTTCCTGAATTGCTGGACATGGTGGACGAAAAGAAAATCGCCTTCAATCCCGCTGTGGAGCTGTCCTATCTGGACGAAAGCCAACAGCGGGATTTTTTGGAAGCAATGAACGACACCCAGAATGCACCGTCCTTTCCCAAGCGCAGCGGCTCAAAAGGCTGGCGCAGGAAGGGCACTTCTCGTATGACGTTGCTTTTGCCGTCATGGGAGAAGAGAAAAAGGACGAGCTGGACAAGGTGGTCATCAAAAACGACACCCTGCGGAAATACTTTCCCCGCAGCTACACCCCGAAACAGATGGAGGACACCATCATCAAGCTGCTGGATCAGTGGCAACGTAAACAGCAGCGGCAGAATGAACGCTGATACACCTTTTGAACGTAAGACCCGACCGGGTCTTTCTTTTTTGCAAAAATTTGGAGGAAACCCACTATGAATACTACCATTGATCTCAAGACCGCAAAGACCATCGAAGCTATGAACCAGAAAATCAACCACATGGACAATGCTGTGACCGACTTCTTCAATAAGATGAGCGATGTGCTGGAGCGGCAGTTCGGTGATGATGAAGTTTACGCCGCTGTGATTGCCCCGGAGATCGAACTGACTATCACTCCGCTGGCGAACGTTCGCAGTTACCTGCCTTGCTTCGATGAAGCAGATTCCTGCTACAGCATCAGCGAAGATGTGCCGCTGGCTCTCTGTTACGACCCTCGTCAGGTCATCACACTGGCTGGCAAGCGGTATCTGTCCGGTGCCGTTGTCTTTGTACGCTACGACACCGATGGCAATTTTGTTGCACTTACCACCGCCGACCTGTACCTGATCCAGTGTTATCTGGGCGAGAACAGTGTTCCTCTGATGGCTGGCCGCGAGAAGATGGTCTGCATCTGCATTGACTGAGAGGTGCAGTATGGATACTGAAATGACCTGCTATGCGAGTTTCGCAGAAGTCACGGAGGACTTTTACTGTTCCGCCGTTGATGTTTTGAAGATTCTGGTTCTCCGTCTGCACGACTACCATGCTCGTTGCTTCCATTCTCTGCGGGATGCTCTGTACGACTATTTTTCTACCGATGCCGCACCGCATACTCATGCCAATGTTTCCACTAAGCATACCGTCACCGCGTCTAGCGCTCCTCGTCCTCCCTGAGAGGATTCTTCTCACAGTTCAGTCAATGTAGGAGGTTCGCTTCGCTATGAATTATATTTATTCGTTAATCATTTTTGAAGCTGGTGCCTTTTCCGGCTTCTTTGTGGCAGCTCTGTTGAACGCCGCCCGTGCTGGGCAGGAAATCACTATCAAATTTGAGGAGGAAGATAATGGAACAGAACGAGAACACCCTGTCGGTTCTGAAAATTGCACCGGGACAGTATCCGCAGCAGGTCGAGATCGATAACGACCTGAAAGCCTTGCAGCAGGCGGTGGGCGGTTCCATCGGCGCAAGCTACCCTTTTGAAGATCCGGTTGCCATCGTTTATAACGATGACGGCAAGCTTATGGGTCTGCCGCTGAACCGGGCCTTATGGGACGAGGACGGGCTGATGTACGATGTTATTGCCGGAACCTTTCTGGTGGTAGGTCTGGGCGAGGAAGATTTTGTATCGCTCTCCCCGGAGCTGGCGCAGAAGTATGAAGAAGAATTCCATCAACCCGAAGCCTTTCTCCCTCTGGGGCATCGCCTGATGGTCATTCCGGTTCCGGATGAATCGGTTCAGAATGACGCAGAAAAGGCTGTGAGTAAGCCCCGGTGGAACATGACCGTTAAGCTGAGTTTCTCTCAGGGAGGTGGTAACGATGCAGGAAGAAATCGAGCATAAGACGGTCAACCTTGCCATCTCGACCACAAAATTGTCTGCCCGCACCCTGCTGCGCGGGATGCAGTTTCTGCTGCGGCAGTACGACAAGCACGCTTCGCAGGGCAAGCAGTCCATGAAGCGGCTGGTACGACAGAACCATGGCGTGACCAATGTGGAGATTCAGAAAACCGGCATCAAGGATTTTGACCGCTATGCTAAGCGGTATCACATCGACTACTCCATCCAGAAAGATCTGTCCTGCACGCCGCCCCCGGTATCTGATCTATTTCAAGGCACAGGACACGGACGCTTTGAGCGCAGCATTCAAGGAATATTCGGCATCGGTGCTGGATAAAACCAAGCGTCCTTCCGTGCTGGCAAAGCTGCATGATCTGGCGCAGTCCGTTGCGAGCCTGCCGGACAAAGTGCGGCACAAGCAGGAGGAGCGCGGCCTATGAGCAAAAAGAAGCTTTCCAAGCTGCTGGCGCTCTATCTGCTATGTGGTAATTGGCTTGCTAGCCACCAATCTGGGCGAGGCGTGGCGGCTGGCCGTGGGCAAGGAACTGGGCGATAAAATCGTATCGCTGATGGATACTCTCCCGGCTGCATTTTCAAATCCGCTGCCCAGCCTGCACCCATTTGACTTATTCATTGGTCTGTGCTGCGGTGCTGGAATGCGGCTGGCGGTGTACCTGAAAGGTAAAAACGCCAAAAAGTACCGGCATGGCATGGAGTACGGCTCTGCCCGGTGGGGAACTCCGAAGGACATTGAGCCGTTCATTGCACCAAAGTTCGCCGACAACATCATCCTAACCAAAACGGAACGGCTGATGATGTCCAACCGCCCACCTGATCCGAAGAACGCCCGGAACAAAAATGTGCTGGTAGTCGGCGGCTCCGGCAGCGGTAAGACAAGGTTCTTTATCAAGCCGAATCTGCTGCAATGTGATTCCAAGAATTTTCCGGTATCATTCGTGGTTACAGATCCGAAAGGTAGTATCGGCGTGGAATGTGGAGAAGCCTGTTAAAGCACGGCTACAATCTAAAATTCTTCAACACCATCAACTTTTCCAAGAGTATGCGCTATAACCCCATGGCGTACATCCACAGTGAAAAGGATGTTCTGAAACTTGTCACCGCGCTGATGACCAACACCAAGGGTGAGGGTCAGGGCGGCGACCCATTCTGGGACAAAGCGGAACGGCTTTTGCTCGTTTCGCTGATTGCTTACCTTCACTATGAAGCCCCGGTTGAGGAGCAAAACTTCGCAACATTGCTGGAAATGCTAAACACTATGCAGGTTTCGGAAGATGATGAAACCTATCAGAATCCAGTTGACCTACTGTTTGAGGATCTAAGCAAGAAGAAGCCAAAATCCTTTGCCGTGCGGCAGTACAAACTTTACAAGCTAGCTGCCGGCAAAACGGCTAAGTCGATTCTTATTTCCTGCGGTGCCCGGCTCGCACCCTTCGATATTCAGGAAGTCCGGGATGCCACCATGTACGATGAGCTGGAACTGGACAAGCTGGGTGACCGGAAAACGGCGCTGTTTCTCATCATGAGCGATACGGACAGTACCTTTAACTTCCTGATCTCCATGATCTACACCCAGCTTTTCAATCTGCTCTGTGATAAGGCAGATGACCAATACGGCGGCAAGCTGCCTGTCCATGTGCGCTGCCTGATCGACGAGTGCGCAAACATTGGCCAGATTCCGCAGCTGGAAAAACTGGTGGCAACCATCCGCAGCCGTGAGATCTCGGCGTGTCTGGTCTTGCAGACCCGCAGCCAGTTGAAAGCTATCTACAAGGATAATGCGGATACCATCGTGGGCAACATGGATTCGCAGATTTTCCTCGGGCAGGCAGTGAGCTACTACCCTGAAAGATCTTGCCGAAGCACTCGGCAAGGAAACCATCGACAGCTACAACAATTCAGATACCCGTGGTAATAGCCCAAGCTATGACACCAACTATCAAAAACTCGGTCATGATGTGCCATAATTACTCGTGATGAATTCAGTTGCCCTAAATTCACACGAGCAGGGACACGACCAACTGGATTCGAACAACGAATACATACAGGAGGTTTTCGCATGAACAAACTGCTTTCCTGCCGCTACAATATGGACACCAACCGGGTGGAAGCCCGGTTCGCAGATGGCACTACCCTTTCCATTGATTGTATCGCCATTGAGGACGAGTACGGCAACACTCCGGCACAGCGGGCAGAACTGGACTGGCTACTATACAACAAGCCCTTGGAGTACGCCCAACTTGTGCTGGGTGGTGAAATCGAGCATTATCTCTCGCTTGGCTGTGACCATGGCAGATTAGAAGATTGACCTTTAATTAAAATACCCGAAGCAAAAGAACAACCCTCTACTTGCAGTCGCTGCAGATAGAGGGTTATTGTTTTGTTAGTATTCTTTCAGATTCAAATGAGATATACTTGCTTGATACTCAAGAAAACGAATTGTCCGATGTTCGATATCAAAATCACTTACTCCTCTTGCGATGGTAAGTTCCCACTGGAGTTTAGCACAATTAGAAACCATATAACCTGTTTCCTGTTCAAAAACCACATATATGTATGAATCTGAATCTGGAATATTGTAATATGGAGCATTTTGATCGGTATTTCGCAAATGATACAAATGAAACTTCAATTGGCTAGAATCAGTTATAGCTCCATTATTGAGAAGACAATTTAGTGCATTGTAATTCAACATCTTGGCAAAAGCATCTGAAAAATCCGTCAATTTCACTTCTTCTATATCTGCTTTTTTATTTAGCCATTCTTGAAGTTCGCCAACACTAAGAACATTATGATTAGAAGCCATCGTTATTTAACCACAACCATTCCAGAAAATTCGATGCTTGACTGCCATGTTGCTTTGGTTAAGTTATAGCTTGTAAGCCAGAAGACTTGACAATGACTTTGTTTATATCGCTGCTCAGTTTGAAATCACCAATTTTGACACTTCCGGTCATTCCCGCAGTCGCAGGACGTGTCACAAAATGTCTTCCCGTACCAAAAGTCGCATACGGTTTTTCATCACCAAACATACTAGTAGTTTTTACCGTTATTTGCTTATACCGGAATGAACTATATACAGCGTTTCCATCCCACTCGATATATAGTTCGCAGTCTTCACTACTTCCGCTTCGAACAACGGCTGCATAGATAACGGCATTTCCATTTGCATGAGTGGAAACATCCGACTTCAACTGATTAAGATGCCGTTCATACGCTTCCGCACTATCAAAGTATAGCGTAGGAATTTCAACTGTGGAATTTTCTGCTGTTCTACTATCAAATGCAGCTGATGCCGCCAAAGCAGTAGAGATAGCCAGAACAATGGCCATAAGTGACGATAAAAAATTTCTTCATATTGATTTCTCCTTTTAATTTTTAAAACATATTTGAAACTTTATAATAAAATCTCATTACCATGCATCGAGGAACATACCAACGATAAGCATTAACATTCCCAGAATAACTCGTGCACCAAAAAGAGCACCATCTGCTTCATTTTTGTCGGTACTTTTAATTGCTTTCACTAAAAAACCAGGGAACATTGCGCCCAAAATCGCCATTAAAACAACTAAAACGTAGTGCATGACTTTCCTTTCTATGATATAAGTCAAACCGTTCCAGCGGTCTGATACCCTTGGCCGTTATATTTAAACGTTGCATCGCCTCTTGCAATAATTGTTGTCTTTTTTTGAGGAGTAAAGTTTATCGACATTCCAACTTGTTTCCACTGAAGCGCAACATCAGCGGAAACCGTTACGCTTACAGTTGAATGTGCATATGCAACGAAAATCTGAATTGTTTCCATATTTGAAGAATTCGATTGAGTACCCACGCCAACGGTTCCACTTATATGTTTTCCATAGGTAGATGTGTTCTGGTGATTGATAATAACAGGAGTTCCAACAACACCCCCACTTTGGCTTGTGTCCATATCCACACTACTGCTCAATTCAGCACTGTTTCCCGTGCTTGCGTAACAGTAGGATACTTCGCCTACAGCACTAGCCGTTTTCGTTGCAAGTTGATGTGAACTAGAGTCAGCCGCTATCCAACCGATGCCAAAACTATCAATGCCTATGGAAGATGAGTCGGAGGAGACCGGCGAGGAAGATACCGAACCCATCTGATTTTAAGGCGGCATTTTGCCGCCGTACATAACTATCATTTGTGTATTTTTCGGAAGCGCAATCATTGTGGCCGAATGCTATATATCGTATCAAATTGGTATGGATCTGATTGTAAAACTTTTCCATTTGAAATCACGATAATTGTTTCGCCTTCTTTAATTTGCGATAGTTGAACTTGCCCTTTCAAATAATCTGATGCTCCATGAATTATGTATTCATCATCGGCATCATACAACTGGTTTTTTGCTATTGCATAGATACAGTTCTCTTGCAAATCCACATTTGTGACTGTGAGCTTCGATTCTTTTCTATCTAAAAAATTCACTTTGAAAAACCCAAAGGAAAAAACTACTATCATTGCAGTGCAAATGCTGAAAACCACTTTCTTTGTCATTTTATTCGCCTCTATAAGAAAGAAATAGCGTATATAACGACTGCGTTATTCGCAAAGCGCCTGTATAAGAAGTTGGATATTGTGAGCCATCCACTGTGCTCCATCTTTATGAATTCCAATAGCCACATATCCAGATCCGGAAATGTATTCCACAAGTGGGCCGCCACTAAATCCACCTGTCAGATCCCAATCGCCTTTGAGATATTTAGACGTTTGACTTTTTATATGGCCGGAGGATTTACACATTTTATATTTGGCATCTACTCCGTTTATCTGACTCGGATAGCCGTAAGCATACACCAATTGTGATGACGAATAGTTATTGGATTGCCAATGCAACCCCAACCATCCGGTTTTTGATCCAAGATTATTTTTGAGTGTAATAATAGCCCAATCCTCCGAAGATTTTCCGGCAAGATAAGAACTACTAACAGTCATCGAACTTGCCGAAACATTTTCGCTTCCATAGGGTTTACTGCTGCCAGAACGTGCAGGCGCTACGTTTACCGACTTAACATATGCTTTATCCTTTATACTGTAAAGATTATGCGCCGCCGTTGCAAGCGCATTTGGCCCAATCATAAATCCAGAGCCATAATTGGTGCCGCCACTACTAGTTGTTATTTGCAAACAGACAGTGCTGCAATATGGTGATGATGCCGGATTATCAACAACTACAATATCGTTATTTCCGACAATCGCACTAGGATCCAATATATCAAAATTCGGAATTTTCCATTAGGAAAATAGCCTGCACTTGTTTCCTCATCCGTCAAGGATTAGTTTCAAATACAATTTTTTCAATTGATTCTTCTCCAGTATCAAAATCGTATTTATGGTATTCTTCCGTACGGAATTTTCTCTATCACCTGAATCGTCCGCAAAAACAGTCATTCCAGAATTAAAGCTTAATGCAGACAATGCCATGATGCTGCTTGACTTCAAAAAAAGTCTGCGAGATATTTTTTCAACTTTCATATTAATTCCTTTCGATTTTTGATTTATCTACTGGTGCTTCCTGTAATGGTCTCACTCTGCCCATCAGTATAACTAAATGTTGCAGAATACTCCAGCTTGTAAGATTTTCCCGGTTTGGTATTGTAGTTACCGCTTGCCATGCAGTTTGAGGTCGTGCTGGTATTTGAACAGTTGCTTACTCTCTGCCATGCTCCAAAGGTTCCTTTTTCATAGAGAGTACCGGAAACGCTGATACTTTTTATGCCAGTTCTCGTTTGAGCATCAACTTGATAGTAAGTCTGATAGATGGAACCGTTGACGGTGCTGTTTCCAATATACCGACCAGACTGCTCCGCAGCCAAAGCAGAGCACGCTAGGCTCAAGAGCATCACCCCTGAAAGAATGATAGACAAGAAACACTTTTTCGACATAGACAATACACCTCCAATTTTTTGCTCCCAATAGGAGCATTTGTTTAGTTAACGCGGTTTGCCGTGTGTTTGTGACAACTTTTTTTGAAAAAATTTCTGCTTTTTGTTATGTTTGTACACTTGTACAAAAAAACTCCATACCATTTGTGAATCTCAACAAATAGCATGGAGTTTCATATTAAAATACGTTTTCAGCAATTTTCATAATCTCATCTCGTGAAATGTTTCACATAATCGTGTTTGAAACGCCTCTTCGCTCCCAGCTTAAAATATAAACGGTGTCTCCGTTTTCGCTTGCACTCGTTCCCAAAGTTGCATCTGCGTCTCCAACTTTTACATTCTCATAAGTTGTATGCTCATTATCAAACGAGGACTGCTGCCCCGGCTGTATAATGGAGCAGCGAACAGTATATCCCTTGCCGCTTTCTTTTGACGAGTAAACGTGCAAAAAGTTTTCTGCTCTTTCAAATTCCTGCTCACGATCTCGTTCAAATCCATCCGGCACATAATGGTCGCTATACCCATTCGGGAGCTGCTCCAACGGCTCGCCATCTACCTGATATGTCAGCTGCATCTCAATCGGCAGGAATTTCTGAATCATCGTATAGACTGCCTTGCGGAAGTCCGCACTTACTGCAAGCGCACCGAGAGTTAAAATTACCAGCGTCAGGGCCGCAACAAGCACTCGTTTCAGTACCGGGCGGCGTTTATGCAACGCCGCTTGCAGGCGAGCATCCCATCGGGAAGTATCCGGGTAGCGTTCTTTAAGCTGGGCCGGACTTGGCAGCTCGTCCAGTTCTTTCTGTGCATCTGCACGGAGTGCCATCATCAATGCAGCATCAAAAGAAACTTCTGCCCTCTCACTCATGGCTGTTCAACTCCTTCCACAATAGTTTTCTTCCACGGAAAAGCCGCATCCGAACCACTTCGTCCGTCAGTCCAAGCGATTCGGCAATCTCCCGGTTGGTGTAGCCCATCGCCAAAAGGCGAAGAGGATCACGGTACATCGGTTTCATCTGTCTAATCAGTTCTGTCAGATGTTGGATGTTATCGGTGCTGACTGCTGCATCATCCGGCACCGGGGTGCCATCTGGTGCGTCCGGGATTTCTTCCAGCAATTCTTCCCGGCGTTTGCGAAGCATATCGTATGCACGACTTCTACTACAACTAACGAGATAAGCGGCGAGTTCGTGACAGTTTTCTCGATGAATTTTAGAAAAATTTTTCGCAACGTATAAAAACACTTCTTGCAGCACATCTTCTGCCAGATACGAATCGCCCATAATCTTGTAAGCGGTATGATAGACTAACCGCTTGTAAGTATTATATACATCTATAAATTGTTCTTCACTGCTTTGATCGTCAAGAACAGCTAAGTACAGGGAAAGCAACCCAACCACCTCCAACTGATTCGTGTGGATTGGATGTAGTGTACCATGAACCAGCAAAAATGTCGAATATTATAACTCAAAATTGCGGAAGTCTTTTTGAGTTTTTCTCGAATCATGTCAAGAGGGCTGGCATCGTCCAGCCCTCTCTCTTTTTGCCAAAGTTTCCCGCGTGTTTTCTTGCACTCTGCCGAAAGTAGCGTATTTTCAAAACTTTTTGTTGACACGGCTCGATTTTTGTGGTAATCTATCCCAACAATTTAATATAACATATTTACCTAGAGTTCCAGCTCGGCTCCTGAAGGAGCCGGAGCAAGTTTTTGACTTTCTTATCGCTACATAACGAACCCGAACCAAGGCCATCCCGGAAGGGATGGTCAGGTTCAGGTTGTTGTGTGGCGATTTTTTATTGCCAAATCTGGCACTGGACCTTGAAAACCGCATGACCGTCTGCATGGGATACCCGGCAATGACCCCCAAGTGGGAGAGCCGGAAAACGCCGCTGGAAGGGGGCAGGAAATCCACGCAGGGAGAACGGCACCCCCAATATCAACTGGTCAAAATGGCCAGTTGATCTGGTGAATGACGCTTTGTGTCATTCACCAGAAAACCTTATGTGTTACGGATGACCTCGACTTGACATTATGTCAAGCCACGGTGAAAAGTGGTAAATGGACAAATTGTCCACTTACCACTCAACCATAACAGAGAAGGTTTAGTTGGTGATCATTTTGATCACCAACCAGACAATCGTAACGCTTTATTGTGTAAAAGTGGTGGTTACCATTTTGGTAACCACCATATACCCGTAACATTTGGGGCAAATAATGCTTTTCATTATCCACCACACACCCGTAACAGCCAAAGGAGGATGCCTATGACAACAGAACAATGGAACGTGAAAATCAGGACACCCTGATGGAATATTTCATTGATGGCGACCCCAGTGTGCGCAGAATCCAGTGTGAATACTGCCGCAAGGTCATCTACACCCAGACCCGGAACCGAAAATATTGCAGCTTCCAGACCTGCGGTCACAAGATGCTGAATCTGCGGAAAAGTCTCAAAAAGCGTGTCGAACGTGGAACGTATACCTGTGCTTGCTGCGGGGAGCAGTTCTTACCGATTCGGGCAGATGCCAGATATTGCAGCAATGCCTGTCGGCAGAAGGACTACCGCCAGCGTAAAGCGAATGCTGATTCTATCCGGTAAAGTGGTGCTTCCAATTTTGGGAAGTACCACTTTACCGTAACGCCTAATCGCTTCACTCCCAAATCCCCACAGTGGGAATTTGGGCTGTCATCTAAAATCAAGTTACGCTTTCCGTAACTTGATTTTAGCCGTAACGAAGCCACCGGAGTTATCATTTTGAGAACTTCGGTTTTACCTGTAATACGGTACGCCCACTCCGTAAAAATCAGTTGGCCAAAATGACCACCTGATTCTACCTGTAACGCCTCAAGGTCGTTGAAAATCAGGTGCCGCCACCCGGCACTTGATTTTACCCGTAACGGAATCAGAGGGTCAAAATGGCCCTCTGAAAAACCGGACGAGCTGTCCATTCGAGACAGCTTGCCCGGAGCAGGAGTGCAGAGGACGTAGTCCTTTGCCCCAGTGATATGATGCTGTGCGTCATATCCTACTGGGTATTATCTGGCGCAAAACGGCGGCAGATCCAGCAGCTCCGCTGCTGCGTTCTCTCCGCCAAGCTGTTGAAACGGAGGGATGCCTATCTGAAATTAACACGTCACAACGGACGAGCCGGAACCCACGGCACCTATAACCCAAAGCACAATGACCGCAGTTTCAACCTTGCCAACAGCGAGCACATCGACCGGAACGAGCCAAGGGCAACATCTACTGGGACTGCTTTCACGGTTTCCGTTCGGCTCTCGACCCACAAGACCCGGATGATCTGGCGGCGACCTTCTCGGATGTAGAACGGCAATTCTACGAGACACACTACACGGCCTTCATCGAAAGCCAGAACGAGCGCAACGCCAAGATCCGGCACACAGAGCGCAACCGCTCCATTCCTGACCTGCTGTCCAGCCGCAAGACCTGCCCGGAGGAGACTATCTACCAGCTTGGGACGCTGGACGAACACGCTTCGGCAGAGGACTTGCTGAACATCGTCACGGAGTTCATCGAAGCGTTCAAGACCAAGTTTGGCGAACACGTTCATGTACTGGACTGGGCGTTGCATCTGGACGAAAGCACACCCCACATCCACGAACGTCATGTGTTCGACTGCGAGAACAAATATGGTGAGGTGGCTCCCCAGCAGGAAAAGGCGTTGGAAGCGTTAGGCTTCGATCTGCCCGACCCGGACAAGCCCCTCAGCCGCCGCAACAACCGCAAGATCACTTTCGATGCCGCCTGTCGAAAGATGCTGTTCGAGATTGCCAAGCGGCACGGGCTGGAATTGGAGGAAGAAGCGGAATACGGCAACCGCAAATATCTGGAAAAACAGGACTTTATCCTTGCCAAGCAGAAGGAACAGCTTGCCATTCGGCAGAGCAAACTGGACGAGTTGACCCTGAAAGTTTCGGAGATGGAGACCCTGCTGGAAGATGTTTCGGCAGCAGCCTATGACAAGGCGGTGGAGGTCGTGACGGACGTGGTACGCACCGAGACTCGCAAGGAAGATATGCGGATGATCGAGGACACGAAGAAGTGGGTACTGTCCCCTGAACGCAAGGCTCCGCAACCCACGAGAGAATATGCGGCCCATCGGTTGGATACCGTGTTGGACAAGTTTCTCAAGACCATGCAGACCACCGCTGCTCGCTTGCAGGAGAAGCTCGTGAAGCCGGAGGCCCGGCAGAAAGGCAAGGAGCAGGTCAAGGAGAAAGCACGGGATTCCGTTCTGCAACTGCTGAACCGTTTGCAGACCGAACAGACCCAGCGGAAATCCGGAGAGCAGCATACTGCGGAGAAATCAGAAACACGAGGTGATGTTTATTGAGCAAAGAAGTCAACGAAGAACGCACTCCCCGAACCATTGAGGATGTGAAGGAGATGCTGGCCAAGCACTCCAATGGTGAAATACAGCGGACGATCCAGAACTGCATCACGATTTTGCAGAATGATCATGTGCTGGCTGATGCCATCCGGCTGAACCTGTTAAGCGAGCGCATTGACATTGTAAAACCCGTGGGCTGGCCGAGATCTGGCAAGACGCTGAACGACACCGACATGAAGTATATTCTGCGCCGGATGGAGAAATACGGCATTTCCAGCGAAAAGAAGATCGAATCCGCCATCCGCATCATTGCCAACGAGAATCGCTACCACCCCATCCGGATTATCTGAACAGTCTGAAATGGGATGGGACTGAACGGATTCCCCATGTCCTGCATCATTTCCTCGGTGCTGCGGAGGACGAGTACACTTGCGAAGCTATGAAAATTTTCCTGCTGGGAGCCATCAAACGCGTGTTCCAGCCGGGGTGCAAATTTGAGACCATGCTCTGTCGTGGTGGGCGGTCAGGGCGCGGGGAAGTCCACTTTCTTCCGGCTGCTGGCGGTCAAGGACGAGTGGTTCTCAGACGATTTGCGGAGCTGGACGATGACAACGTG
>ENA-OQMZ01000749-OQMZ01000749.1-human-gut-metagenome-genome-assembly--contig:-NODE-749-length-13194-cov-1.723425_pt1 | contig 13194 bp, 18 predicted proteins | sample MGYA00242621_ERZ504862 | MGnify/ENA primary metagenome ERZ504862 (study PRJEB26092, sample SAMD00036393) | human gut metagenome | host: Homo sapiens | study: EMG produced TPA metagenomics assembly of... | reverse complement strand
CGAGCCGATGCCCGCATCCCCCGCGGCTCGTCCGCCTGCCTGGCGTGACAGTGATCCGCCCCAGCCTCGCAGTCGCGGCAGCATGTATTCAAGCTGCGCCAGTTCCACTTGGCTTTACCCTCGCGTGAGGTCGCATGTTGGGCGAAAATGTCGAGGATCACGGCAGTGCGGTCCACGACCTTCACTTTGGTGGCGTCTTCCAAGGCGCGGCGTTGGCTTGGCGGTAGGTCATCGTCCACAACGATGGTGTCGGCTTCCTCTTGCGCCACGATTCCGGCGAGTTCGCGGGCTTTGCCGGAGCCAACGTACGTGGCTGCGTCCGGTTTGATACGATGCTGCAGCAGGCCGTCGCATACTACGGCACCGGCGGTTTCGGCGAGCGCAGCAAGTTCTCGCAATGATTCTTCAGCCTGTGCCTGTGTGGTTTCACGACTGGACCACACGCCGACGAGCACGACGCGTTCGAGACGGACTTTTCGGTATTCGACTTCGGTAACGTCTTGCATTTCGCCGAGTCCGGACACATGCTTCAACGCATTGCGGGATTCGCGTTCCTGCCATTGTTCGTCATGGGATTCGTTGAAATGGTTCTCGCCGTTGGTATCAAGCAGCACTTCGGACTGGTCGGCGAGCACGCCTGACACGTCATTGGCACTCATGCTATGCTCGATGTCGTTTTCTTGGCTCAATGGCACCTCTCACGGTTAAACTATGGTGTCTTTATTATCATCATTCTCTAGAGACATGGGTATCGGGCATTCGCCACGTGGACGAGCGTGGCTTGCGTGGTGCCGTAGGCGAGCGTTTGCAAGGAGTGGGTATGGCACAGGCCGAACAGTATTTCACGGCTGATCCGCAGTCGAAGGATGTACGTAAGAGGCTGCATGTTGTGTTGCGCGGCAATGAGGCCGATGTTGAGGTTTCCAATGGCGTGTTTTCCGGCAATCGCGTGGATTTGGGAACGTCCGTGCTGCTTCGTCAGGCTCCGGAGCTCCTGAGGAGGGTACGTTCCTTGATTTGGGTTGCGGTTGGGGTCCGATTGCGTTGACACTTGGTTTTGCTTCGCCGAAGGCTGATATTTGGGCGTTGGACGTGAATGAACGCGCGTTGGATCTGACTCGTCGCAATGCCGAGCTCAATGGTGTGAGGAACGTTCGTGCGGTCACCGCCGATGAGATCCCTTCTGATGTGACGTTTGATCTAATTTGGTCGAATCCGCCGATTCGTGTTGGCAAGGATGTGCTGCATGAGCTGTTGATGACATGGCTGCCACGTTTGAATGCGGGCGGTGCCGCCTATTTGGTGGTGCAGAAGAATCTGGGGTCGGATTCGTTGATTCCGTGGCTTGCCACGCAGCTTGGCAATGGTTATGAGGTAAGTAAGTACGCGAGTTCGAAGGGCTTCCGCGTTATCGAGGTTATGAAGCATGAAATTCGAATATCCTTCCCAACTGCCGGTTTCCGCTGCACGTAGTGATATTGCCGAGGCGGTGAAGTCGAGCCAAGTGGTGATTGTGTCTGGTCAGACGGGTTCCGGTAAGACCACGCAGCTGCCGAAGATTCTGTTGGAATTGGGCCGTGGATCGCATGGCAGGCAGATTGTGCACACGCAGCCGCGTAGGTTGGCCGCTCGTACCGTGGCCGAACGTATCGCCTCGGAGATGGGCGTGCGTTTGGGCGACGAGGTCGGCTATCAGGTGCGTTTCACCGATGAGAGCTCACCGAAGACCCGTCTTCGCGTGGTGACCGACGGTATTCTGTTGGCGCAGATTCAACGCGATCCAAACTGATGCAATACGATACGATCGTTATCGACGAAGCGCACGAACGTAGTCTCAATATTGACTTTCTGCTCGGTTATTTGACTGCGCTATTGCCGAAACGCCGTGACCTGAAATTGGTGATCACGTCGGCGACGATCGATTCGGTGAAGTTTCAGGAGCATTTCGAACATGCTTTGCATACGAAAGTGCCGGTTATCGAGGTTTCGGGGCGAACCTACCCCGTGCAGGTCGTGTATGAGCCGCTGGGCACTGCTCCGGCGTTGATGCGTTCCGTACCCGGTTTTGAAACGGGCGCGATGCCGGGCGATGCCGACTATGAGGCGTTGTCGTCCGCTCCCGACGTGAAGGATTCCCGCGAGCCGAACGTTGACATGCCGACGGCTGTGGCGCGTGCTGTGCCGAGTTGGTGATTCATTCGAGTCATGACCGTGGCCCGCGTGATATTCTCGTGTTCGCTTCGGGCGAGCGCGACATTCATGATTTTGAGAATGCGCTGCGCCATCATTATGGTCCGCGTGCCATTGATATGCGTCGTCCTGATGCGATTGAGATCGTGCCGTTGTTTGCGCGGTTGTCCGCTAAGGAGCAGCATCGCGTGTTTGAGCCGCATGATCATCAGCGTATTGTGATCGCTACGAATGTGGCCGAAACGTCATTGACGGTGCCGGGCATTCGTTATGTGGTCGACCCTGGCACCGCCGTATTTCACGTTATTCGAAGAGCGCGAAGGTGCAACGGCTTCCGATTGAACCGATCAGTCAGGCGAGCGCGAACCAACGTTCGGGTCGTTGCGGACGTATTGCCGATGGTATTGCGATTCGCTTGTATTCCCGTGAGGATTTCGAGACGCGTCCGGAATTCACGGAACCTGAGATTCTGCGCACGTCGTTGGGAGCGGTCGTGTTGCATATGCTGTCGGTGGGTGTGGCTCGTACCGCGCAGGATGTTACGGATTTCGGCTTTATCGATCCGCCTGATATGAAGGCGGTGTCTGATGGTTTCAATGAGTTGACCGAGTTGAAGGCTGTGGCACGCAAGCATGGCGAGGTTGTGCTGACGCACACGGGTCGCATGCTTGCACGCATTCCAATCGACGTGCGTTTGGGCCGTATGATTATCGAGGCTGCGAAATCGACTACGCCAAACACGTTGGCCGCGGTGCTGGTGGTGGTCGCGTTCCTGAGTTTGCAGGATCCTCGCGAACGTCCGGATGAGAATCGTGAGGAGGCCGACCGCATTCATAACCGGTATGCTGATCCGTCCAGTGATTTTCTGACCGCGTTGAACTTGTGGGATCGCGTGTTCCAAGCCGATGGCGAGCCGAGTAATTCCGCGCTTCGTAGGATTTGCAAGACTGAGTATTTGAGTTGGCTGCGTATCCGTCAGTGGAAGGATCTGGTCACGCAGTTGCGTGAGATGTGCAAGGAATTCAAGTTCAAGGTTGGCGATCCGATTCCGGCTTCGCGTCCTCCGCTTGAGATTCGTCAGCTTCCGTTGAATCAGCAGGCTGCGCATTCGTTGTGTTGTTCGTGGGATGCGCAGGGTATTCATACGTCGATGCTTTCGGGCTTGTTGTCGATGATGGGCATGCAGATCGTGCGTGAGCCGAAGGCATCTGATTTCGCTGGTTTGAAGGCGCTGCCCGTGCGCGTGCCATGAAGCGTGCTCAGAAGATGGCGAAGAATGATTATCAGGGTGCGCGTGGCACGCATTTCGCATTGTTCCCGGCTTCCGCGGTTGCCAAGTCGACACCGCAATGGGTGATGAGCACGGAGTTGGTGGAAACGAGCCGCTTGTGGGCGCGATATTCCGCCCAGATCGATCCTTCTTGGGCTGAACCGTTGGCGGGTTCGTTGACGCGAACCACGTATGCGGATCCGCATTGGTCTGGTTCGCGTGGCTCCGCGGTGGCGAGCGCGAAGGTGCTGTTGTATGGTTTGCCGATGTGCAGGATCGTACGGTGCAGTGGGGTCGTATCAATCCGCTGGAGGCCCGTGATTTTCTGATTCGTCAGGGTTTGGTCGAGGGTGATATTCAGCAGCGGTTCTCGTATGACGATTTCATTGCGAAGAATCGCGATGTGTTGGAGGATGCCGCCGACGATGCGAGTCGTACACGTCAGATGGCGCAGACGGTCAGTGATGAGGATCTGTTCGATTTTTATAATTCGGTGATTCCCAATACTGTCACGTCGGTTGCGGATCTTGCGAAATGGTGGAAGTCGACGCGTGATGAGCAGCCGGATTTGTTGGATTTTGATCCGGAGAAGGTGGAGCGTCTTGCTGATGCCGAGTCGGTGTCGTTGGCTGATTATCCGGATCATTGGCATACGTTGGTACGGACGGCTCCCCTATCGATTTGCGGTTGAGTTATGTGTATGATCCGCATGATCCAAACGATGGCGTGACCGTGCATGTACCGTTGAAGGTGTTGTCTCGTTTGACACCGGAACAGTTCACGTGGAATGTTCCCGGATTGTTGGATGAGTTGATTGTCGGCATGATCAAATCGTTGCCGAAGACGTTGCGTGTGCAGTTTGTTCCCGCTCCTGATACGGCTCGTAAGATTCGTGCGTGGATTGATGAGAGGTATCCGGATCTGCCTGGTTCCGGTAGCCAGCAGAAGCCGAATCTTGCTCCTGCCAATGCGGAGGGTGTGGCCGCGTGGCCGGATTTGCCTCATGTGTTCACGCAGCAGCCATCAGCATTGTTGGTGCGCAAATACACCTGAAGTGTTGAATGGTGAATTGTGGAGCAGCTCACGCCGTATTTGCGCGTGACGTTCTCGGTGGAGCAACAGTTGCCTCCGAGTCGCAAGAGTCAGCATGGCAGGCGGTCATGCGCGGGCCCGTCAAGGTGCTTGGCACGGGCAAATCGTTGGTGGATTTGCAGCGCAAGTTTGCGGAGCAGGCCGAGGCTTCCGCACGGCAGATGGTGAAGAAGCAGGCGGAAAACGCTGGGAATCAGGGCAAGCTTGTGGAGCAGGCCAATCTGCTGCACAAGGCTGGTGCCACTACTGAAGCTCGTTCCACCATGCTGTGGCGCGGTGCGCTTGATGTTTTGCGTATGCCGAGCGAGCGTATTTCGTCGCGTTGGTTGGGTGCGGAGGCGTTGATGTTGGCGTCCGCGCCATATCAGCCACGAAGGATCTTACTGAGGATCTGCAGTTGGCTGCGGTGAAGCGTTTGCTGCCGAATGTTGACGAATTGCCGGATGATGAGGCGTTGGCGAATGCGGTGCTTGATGTGCGTGAAGTGTTCGAAGATACCGTATATGCGGTTGCGCATGATGTGATCGTTATTTTGAAGCGGTATGCGGAGGTTGATAAAGCCGTGTCAGGCAAGGCTGATCTGCCGATGTTGAGTGTTTTGCAGTCGATTCGTGAGCATATCGCCACGCTGGTGTATCCGGGATTCATTGGTAAGACTCCCCCAGATGCGTTGGCGTCGATTGAACGGTATTTGCATGCTGACGTGCTTCGTTTAAATAAGGCGAAAAACGACAAGAATCGTGATGTACGTTGGGCTTGGGAGGCTGATGAGGCCAAGCAGTTGGCTGACAAGGCCATGGCAAAGGCCGAGCGTGAGCCTGCAGGTCCGCGTCATGAGGCGTTGATGAAGCAGGCGGCCACCGCACGTTGGATGCTTGAGGAATTCTACGTATCACTGTGGGCGCAGGAACTCGGCACGCCGAAGCCGATCAGCCTGCAGCGCATCAAGAAAGCGTTGGGCTAACGCATATCATCTTTCGCATTCCATTGCCGTCGATACTTGTCAGTTTCCAGTATCGAGCAATGGAACCTAACGAAATCATCCTCAACCGAACCATGGTTAGCGATGGCTAGCGTTGCTTGAAGAAACGGAACAACTGCGTTTCACGTATCGTCATACCGACGAGCATGCTTGATACCATCACTCCAGCGAATATCGCACATGGCGTGCGCATCGCACCCAACCATACGGTCATCGCATCGGCGCTGCTCATGCGAACGCAATACGCGCTCAACAGAGCGGCTGAAGAGGCACACGCCAAACCGCTCCAAATCATCGTTTCCGCAGTGATTTCCAGCAATTGAGCACCTTTGGACTGTCCTGAATGCAATGCGCCAGCGTATTCCAATCTACGACGACGTACGCTGAACGCGCCAAACACCACGTCAAGCACGCCCAGCTGAATACGACGATCGAAAAACAGGCGGAATTGCGGCAGAAAACCAATCTTCACAATATGGCTGTTGCGCGGCAGCACCATCACCATGAGCACAATAAGTGCCATCGCAAGCACGTTCACCAAATGGAACGCCCAACGCCAGCCGAACGTGTTCGCAACCCACGTGCCAACCGGCACACCCACCACGGATGCGATAGAGAAGCCGGAAAACACCCATACGATGAACTTCGTGCGGTACCGTTCAGCTGTCACATCAGGCGCGTACGTCATGGCGATGGCCACCAGCGTGCCAGATACCAACGCGATGAGGATTCGCGCCACCACGAGCACGCCATAATTCGGCGCGAACGCGCACAACACATTGCCAGTAAGAAACACCCCAACCAGCGTCAGATGCGTGGCAAAACGCGATACAATGACGCGCGATGACATGCAAGACAACCACCACAGCAAAAAACAACCGCAAACCCAAGAAAAACAACCAGCCAAGCCTCACTAAACTCCGTAACGCCTGGGAAAAAGCAAACACCCCAAAACGCATCCTCATGGTCGGTGAAACACTGATAGCCAGTATCGTCGCGCTCGCGTTGATCGTTGGATTGGTGCGATTCGTCGGCTGGCGTGTGCAAGTAGATGAAGCGGTCGCATCGCAGGAACAATTGCAGACGAAATACGATTTCAATCCGGGCAACATCATTTCAGATGGTTTGTTCTTCAACGGGAACGCGTTGAGCGAGCAGCAGGTGAACGCCATCATCGAAAAACAGGGTGCCGCATGCAGCGGCGAGAAATGCTTGAAATCCATGACGTTTAGCACCGAATCGCAACCTGCCAACGAATACTGCGAAGCATATGAGGGAGGGCCGAACGAAAGCGCCGCGGCGATCATCTACAAATCGGGAAAGGCGTGCGACATCAGTCAAAAAGTGTTGCTCACCGTGCTGCAAAAGGAGCAGCATCTGCTTACCGCCACCGATCCAAGCGATTTCCAATTCAAGTCGGCCATGGGATTAAGCTGCCCGGACGACGCGAACTGTGACCCGGAATATGCAGGTTTCTTCAAACAGGTGTATGGCGCAGCGAAACGCTACCAGTATTACGTACAGCATGAGGATCGCTACGGATACCATGCGGGCACGCTCAACTATATTCAATACAATCCGAACGCCAGCTGCGGCGGCAGCAACGTGTACATCGAAAACAAGGCGACCGCACTGCTGTACATTTACACGCCTTATCAGCCGAATACAGCCGCATTGGATGCAGGAGTCGGCGAAGGCGACGCCTGTTCGACCTACGGCAATCGTAATTTCGCGATCATCTACAATTCAATGTTCGGTTCCCCACGCGGCTGACCAGCAATTGTAAATACAAGTTTTCAGGCATATAAAAACCCGCTGTGCGATCATTTTCGACCACTTCAGCGGGTTTTTGATATGCGATTTTCGCTTATGGAAAGCGCTACAGCTTCGGCAGGTACTTCTTCAGTTCGAACGGAGTGACCTGCTTGCGATACTCCTCCCATTCCTGACGCTTGTTGCGCAGGAAGTATTCGAACGCGTGCTCGCCGAGCACGCTGGCCACGAAGTCGGACTTCTCCATAACCTTCAACGCCTCGTCAAGAGACTCCGGCAGCGGCTGGATGCCCATGGCCTGCCGTTCCGCATCAGTAAGCTCCCAGACGTCATCGCTGGTCGGCTCACCCAACTGCATCTGCTTGTCGATGCCATCGAGCCCCGCGGCCAAAAGCACGGAGTATGCGAGGTACGGATTGGCGACAGGATCGAGCGCACGGAATTCCATGCGGGCGGAATTGCCCTTGCCTGGCTTGTATTGCGGAATACGCAGCAACGCGGAACGGTTGTTGTGTCCCCAGCAAATGTAGCTTGGAGCCTCATTACCGCCCCACAAGCGCTTGTAGGAGTTGACATACTGGTCGGTGACGGCGCAGATTTCAGCCGCATGGTACAGAATGCCGGCGGCGAACTGGCGCGCGGTGACGGACATGTTGAATTCCTGACCCGCCTCATAGAACGCGTTGGAGTCACCTTCGAACAGGCTCAAATGCGTGTGCATGCCTGAACCTGGAGCGTCGGAAAGCGGTTTCGGCATGAAGCTGGCATGAATGCCGCGCTCCAGCGAAATCTCCTTGACGACGGTACGGAAGGTCATGATGTTGTCGGCCGTGGTGAGCGCGTCCGCATAACGCAGATCGATCTCGTTCTGGCCTGGACCCGCCTCATGGTGCGAGTATTCCACCGAAATGCCCATCTGTTCGAGCATGTTGACGGTGGCACGGCGGAAGTCCATGCCAGGGCTGCGCGTACATGATCGAAATAGCCGCCCTCGTCAATCGGAGTCGGCGTCTGGGACCAATCATCCTGCCTTTCGAACAGATAGAATTCGATTTCCGGATGCACGTAGAAGGTGAAGCCTTTTCCTTGGCTTTCGACAGAGCCTGCTTCAGCACATGACGCGGATCGCCCAACGACGGCTCGCCATCAGGGGTGAGCACGTCGCAGAACATGCGCGCGGTGCCCTGCGGACCGCCGCGCCACGGCAGAATCTGGAAGGTCGATGGATCGGGTTTGACGATCATATCGTCTTCGGACACACGGGTGAGGCCTTCCACCGCGGAGCCGTCGAATCCGAGCCCTTCCTCGAACGCAGCTTCCAATTCAGCCGGTGCGATAGCCACGGACTTCAATGTTCCCAACACATCCGTGAACCACAAACGAATGAAGCGCACGTCGCGTTCTTCGACTGTGCGCAAAGCAAACTCTTGCTGTTTATCCATAGTGCCCCATCGTTCCATGCGCATGTTACGAAAGTCGTTAACACGCGCCGTAATACGATAGGACCGTCCACGTTGTGGACGTCCTATCATCATTGTCTTGTCGAGCAATGTTCAGCGTGCGACTTCGAGCGCTTCTTCCAAGGTGAAGGCGCGTGCGTACAACGACTTGCCGAGAATGGCGGAGTCCACGCCTAAGTCGCAAGCTCCTTGATGGCACGCAGGTCATCGAGCTTGGAAATGCCGCCGGACGCAGTGACCTTCGCATCGGTACGTTCCGCGACTTCACGCAGCAAGTCGATGTTCGGGCCGCTCATCATGCCGTCACGAGCCACGTCGGTGACCACGTAACGAGAACATCCGACGGAATCCAGGAACGCCATGGTTTCGAACAGGTCGCCGCCTTCCTTCACCCATCCGCGTGCCGCGAGGGTGTGGCCGCGCACATCGAGCCGACTGCCACGCGATCACCGTACTTCTTGATGACGGAAGCGGTCCAATCCGGATTCTCAAGAGCGGCCGTGCCAATGTTCACACGGGCTGCTCCTGCTTCCAAGGCCGCATCGAGCGATGCATCGTCACGCACACCGCCGGACATTTCAATATTGACCTTGTCGCCCAGTTCCTTGACGATGGCACGCAGCTGGTCACGGTTGTTGCCTGTGCCAAACGCGGCGTCAAGATCGACCAGGTGAATCCATTCCGCACCGGACTCAACCCATGTGCGAGCGGCTCCAATGGCGAACCGTAGTCGGTTTCCGAACCGGATTCACCCTGGCGCAGGCGAACGGCCTTGCCATCACGAACATCGACGGCAGGAAGCAACGTCAAAGACATGTCTGTACCTCTCTGTGATCAACCGATCGCCATTACATGGCAATCGCATGTATGTGCATCAAATAAGCGTGTATCAATCGTATATATGAAGTCATCGTCAAAACGAGCGATGACGATCTCATATCATCAGAATGTCGCAATCCAATTGCGCAGCAGCTGCGACCCCGCTTCGGCGGACTTTTCAGGGTGGAACTGCGTGGCGAACAGCGGACCGCGCTCGTAGGCTGCCACGAAACGGCTGCGTCCGTACGTACACCAGGTCACGCGCTCCTCGGCGTCACCGAAATCAAGCTGGTCGTCGGACGTGTCGGCGGGAGCGGCGCTCATCGCGGCGAAGGAATGCACGAAGTAGAAGCGCTCGTTCTCCACGCCCTTCATGAGCACGGAACCTTCCGGTGCCTCGACGGTGTCCCATCCCATGTGTGGTACCACATCGGCGTCGAGCAGTTCCACGTCGCCCTTGATCAGACCAAGGCCCGGAGTGCCGGTGCCATGCTCCATACCACGTTCGAACATGATCTGCTCGCCCACGCACACGCCAAGCACCGGTCGGCCGGCACGCAGACGATCCTTGATCACGGTGTCTCCGCTCACCGACTTGAGGCCTTCCATGCATGCACCGAAAGCGCCCACGCCGGGCACCACCAGACCGTCGGCTTCCAAGGCCTGCCGATGGTCGGAAGTGAGGGTCACATCAAGGTCGAGATTGGCCAGCGCACGAACCATGGAACGCACGTTGCCGAAACCATAATCGAAAACCACCACGGAAGTCATGGGCGTTCTCCTTCTTGTGTCATTCGTTGTTCTATGGCGTGAGTCGTCTTGTGTCGCATAACTCATGTTCAGCAGGATGTCTCACGTTTGCCGTCGTCAACTGATGCTTGATGTGCCGCGTCCGAACCGCGTATGCTCGGCGATAATGCTCATTGCCGCATCCCGATCGAGGTCGGCGGAATCGAAAATGGTCATATCCGCCTGTTCCAGCGCGTTCATATCGGTGATGCCAAGCATGAGATCCTCAACGAACGGTGCGGTGGAGGTGAATAGCACCGGCGGAGCGAAGGTTTTGCCTGCCTTGCCTTCCACGTACATCGTCGCTTCGAGCTTGTCCGCACGGTTGACGGCAAGAATCGCAGGCATGCCGGCAACGACGATCGTCATGTCTTTGACCGCCGCTTCCGGACCGTCTCCGTCGAGATTGCGCAGCACCGCGACAGCACCTTGCGCCGATCCTATGCATTGCGCGGAAATATCGGACAATTCGCAGAATGCCGACAGCAATCGTGGCGAGGTCAGTCTGGTGATGATCACCGCCACTTTCGCGCGATTGCCAAGCAGTCCCTGCAGCTCGTCTTCGAATTTCAACGAATCCTCAGCTGCGTTGAGCATGTCGTCAATTCCCGAGGATTCGGAGGATTCCGCATTATCGGAAGCTTCAGAGGAATCGAAAGCTTCCGATGACGGATTGTCTGCCCGCTCATTCTTGGTTGCTTCGGCATCTTTGAATTCCTGCTCGAAGCCGGCCATGGCCGCTTCCAATTCCTCTTCGCTGAAATGCATGCCGTCAGCGTTGAGGTCACCGAAATCTTTTGATCCGTCGAAGCCTTGGAAATCGTTGAAATCGTTATTTCGATCGTCGCTCATCACAGAGCGCCCTTCGTGCTCGGAATACCGTCGACACGCGGATCCGGCTCGATGGCGAAACGCAGCGCACGCGCCAAGGCCTTGAACTCGGCTTCGGCGATGTGGTGCGGATCACGGCCGGAGATCACCTGCAGATGCAGGCAGATTCCGGCATGCATGGCGATGGATTCCATAACGTGACGCACGAGGGATCCAGTGAAATGGCCGCCGATCATGCAGTATTCGAAACCTTCCGGCTCGCCGGTGCACACACAGTACGGACGTCCGGAAATATCGACTACAGCCTTGGCGAGCGCCTCATCCAACGGCACGGTAGCGTCGGCGAAACGACGGATGCCGCGCTTGTCTCCCAATGCCTGCTTCAACGCTTCGCCGAACACGATGGCGATGTCTTCGACGGTGTGGTGCGCGTCGATGTCGGTGTCACCGGTGGCTTTGATGGTCAAGTCGATCAGCGAATGCTTGCCGAGCGCCGTCATCATATGGTTGTAGAACGGCACCGAAGTGTCGATGTCGGTTTTGCCCGTGCCGTCGAGATTCAGGCTCAGTTCAACTTTGGATTCGCTGGTTTCACGAACGATGGTTGCGGTACGCGCCATGTTGCGACTCCTTTTGGAAAATGTTCGGTCTTGTTGTGTTGGTTCGATCCCGTATGTGCTCAATCTTGTTCCACAATACGCAACACTTCAACCAAGGCTTCACGGAAACGTGCCATTTCCCCGTCGGTGCCCATGCATACGCGCATCCAGCCGTCAGGGCCGACGGTGCGGATGAGCACGCCACGCTGGAGCAGCTCGTCGAAGATGCGGTCGCGATTGTCGAAATGCCCGCCGAATAGAATGAAGTTTGACTGTGTTTCGGCCACTTCGAGCGGCTGGCCCTTGTAAGTTTGTTCCTTGAGCCATGCTGCGGTCTGATTGCGGGTGTCGCGCAGGTGTGCCACACGGCTGAGCTGCTCGTCGGTATGTTCGAATGCGGCGAGGGCGGCAGCTGGGTGACGGCCGACAGGTGGTACGGCATGCGCACGATGCGTACGCAGTCGATGATGCCCTTGTTGGCGGCCAGGTAGCCGACTCGTGCGCCCGCGAAGGCGAACGCCTTGCTCATGGTTCGACTCACTGCGAGGTTCTCGTACTCGCCGATGAGTTCAAGCGCGGTGGGCGTGCCTGGATCACGGAATTCGATGTAGGCTTCGTCCACCACGACCACCGGATGCACGCCTTCGGCGGCACCTTCGACTTCAGCGATTTTGGCAGCGTCGAGCACGCGCTTGAGATCGTCCATCTTCAGCGGGGTGCCGGTCGGATTGTTCGGGCTGGTGAGCACGATCATGGCAGGCTTGACGTTTTCGATGGCTTTGATGGTGGCGTCGACGTTCAGAGAGAAATCCTCGTTGCGGTGCGCAAGCTTCCATGTGGTGAACGTGTCGCGGGCATATTCCGGATACATCGAATACGTCGGATCGCAGCTGAGCGCAATGCGCCCTGGACACCGAAAGCTTGGAACAGCTGCAGCATAATCTCGTTGGATCCGTTGGCGCCCACAGCTGGTCGACTTCCAGCTTGACGCCAGACTCGCGTTCGAGATAGTCGCAGAATGCCTGACGCAACGCGATATGCTCACGATCCGGGTAACGGTTGAGAGTCGGGGCGATTTCCTTGACTCGCTGTGCGATGGTTTCGACCACTGCCGGTTCCGGCGCATACGGATTCTCGTTGACGTTGAGGCATACAGCACGTCCAATTGCGGCGCACCGTACGGCTCTTCGCCGATCAGATCGTTGCGCAGCGGAAGATATGCCGGAATGGCGTTGCTGGAAGTCTCACTCATCGAAGGCCTGCCTGCTCTTCCTGTTCCTTGATGGTTTCCTTGTTGTACGGATCGTCGATGAAACGGCTCAGCACGCTTTCACCGTGTGCCGGCAGATCTTCGGAAACGGCGAAGGCGTTCACACGAGCAGCGAGGGT
>ENA-OQMZ01000748-OQMZ01000748.1-human-gut-metagenome-genome-assembly--contig:-NODE-748-length-13195-cov-1.256581_pt1 | contig 13195 bp, 19 predicted proteins | sample MGYA00242621_ERZ504862 | MGnify/ENA primary metagenome ERZ504862 (study PRJEB26092, sample SAMD00036393) | human gut metagenome | host: Homo sapiens | study: EMG produced TPA metagenomics assembly of... | reverse complement strand
CGGATTCGAACCGCCGCTCCCGCCTCCGGAGGGCGGTGCTCTATCCCCTGAGCTACGGGTGCGTATACAATTACTATATGAAATTGCCTTAGTAATATTAACACATCTTTGAGATAAAGTAAAGGAAATGCATCCCACTTTTCGATCATTTCCTCTACTTTTTTTAATATTTTTCTTTAATTTTCCTTTTTAAATCTTACAGCGCAAGTTTTCCACTCTCCCGGTCATAATAATATGCCCTGTCCGAAAGTACTTCTTCCGCCTCTACCTGTGTCTCATTGATCTCCTCGATCATGCTTCCCAGTTCTTCTCTGCCCGGCGCTTCGCTTTCAGCCACAATAATGGTCTCATGCACACTGCTTGGGATCACAAAGAAATTTTCTCCCACTACACCGGCAATCTTTCTCAGACAATCCGGATAGATCAGTGCCGCAGCCCCATAGCTACGCATTTCATTGCTCAGGATATACATTTTTTCTGCCGGTCCCTCTTCCATCCCAAGTCCCAGCAATTCTTCGATCACCGTGCGCATCGGTGCAAATTCATACGGCAGTAACTCCTGGGTATTCTTAGAGGCCCGGTAATATAGATCTTCTTCCGTTACTTTCCACATATCCATATGTTCTGCTCTGACCATCATGGATGCCATGCCATATTCATCTACCTCTAACAGTACATAATAAATAATTGCAAGATCAAGATACCTTTTATATGGAATTTCTTTTAAAAGCTCCTGATTCTCCTCTCTGCCTATCAGACGGTATATGATCTTATCTTTGACAAATTCATAGTCTTTTACCTTTTCACCGTCCTCCCATGAATTCTGAAACCGGATTTTCTCATATAATCCGACAATATCTTTTGCAATCTGTTCCAACGGATACCCCATCCGGAACTGATGAAAATACTCCTCCAGATAAATCGTCGGTGAAATATTGATTCCTTTTTCCGAAATCATAATACCGCTTCTCCTCACACCATTATTCTTCACATTGGTATGAATGCTTACTGTTTTTTCTTCTTCCACCTCTTTCTTTACTTTTGTCTCTACTGCATGGATAAACTGAAAATATGTCATAAAGCTCCTTCCTATCCAGCAATATACAAAAATCATCTTGAAAATCTGCGGTGATATTACCGCCTGAGATAACAGAACATCTCTTGAATTGTTTCTGAAATATTATGGTAATTAGATTATAAAAAAGCCCTGCACAAAATGCAAGGCTTTTTATAATTATTTAATTTAGAATTCTTATGCTCTTGAAAGATATGCTCCTGTACGGGTATCAATCTTGATCGTCTCGCCCTGATCAACGAAAAGCGGAACGTTAACTTTCGCACCTGTCTCAACGATAGCCGGCTTTGTAGCACCTGTAGCTGTGTTACCTTTTACACCTGGCTCTGTCTCTGTTACAACCAGTTCAACACTGAGTGGCGGCTCAATCGCAAATGCATTTCCCTGATAGAAGCTGATAGATACTTCTTCGTTTTCTTTTACAAACTTCATAGAATCTGCTGCATCATCTGCGCTGATCATAATCTGCTCAAATGTCTCGTTGTCCATGTAGTTATAGAATTCTCCATCGTTGTACAGATACTGCATTTTCTTTCTTTCAATGTGAGCCTGTTCAAATGTCTCTGTAGGACGGAATGTTGTCTCTACCACACCACCGTCGATAATATTTTTCATCTTAACACGCACAAAAGCTGCACCTTTACCAGGTTTTACGTGCATGAAATCAATAACCTGACATACTTTTCCATCAACTTCAATTGTTACACCATTACGGATGTCTCCTGCTGAAACTTTAGCCATTACCTTATCCTCCTTAAATCGCGTATACACGCTTACGTAATTTCATCTCATATTATTCTATAATACATGATATTATTTTTCAACCTTTTTTTCATTCTGGTTCTTCTGTAACATACTTATGTAAACTTATTGGTTTACATAAAGTTATCCACATTTTGGGGATAACTTGGGGATAACTTCGTGTGTAACTTTTGCATATTTTCTACATTTTTCTCACAAACGCCCATTTTATCGCATTTTTTGAGTGTGGATTATTGTCGAAAAGTTATGCACATTCAAAAATAAGCATTGATAATTTTCCTGTTTTAGTTTAATATTAAATAAGTAAAACTGGCCTTAAAAGGAGATCCTCATGAATATCATAGAAGAAAAGTGGGACAGTGTTGTGGATACCCTCAGTACAGAATTCGGATTTTCCCCAATTTCCATCAACACCTGGATCAAACCACTTCAAGTACAAAGATATGACAGTGACGAAGGCACTCTTTTTATTTATGCCCGATTGATGAAATGGGTATTAACGAGGATTTCATTAATTCCTATATAAATAAGAAGTTTACAACTCCGCTTCGTTCTACGATTGCAGAGCTCACAGGACTGGACTGCACCAAGATCGTGTATACTGTAGAACAAAATGTTGTAAAAGAAGCGGATTCTTCTTCGAATACTGACAATTCTTTCAATAATATATTAGAAAAAGCAAATTTAAATCCGGAATATACCTTTGAAAACTTCGTTGTCGGAAGCAACAACAAATTTGCACACGCTGCATCTTTGGCAGTTGCTGAATCCCCGGGCGAAATCTACAATCCCCTCTTCCTCTACGGAGGTGTTGGACTGGGGAAAACCCATCTGATGCACTCGATCGCACACTTTATCCTGGAAAATAATCCACAGACCAGAGTACTTTATGTAACGAGTGAATCCTTTACGAACGAATTGATTGAAGCGATCCGAAACGGCAATAATACTGCTATGACAAAATTCCGTGAAAAGTACCGTAATATCGACGTTCTGCTGATCGACGATATCCAGTTTATCATCGGAAAAGAGTCCACACAGGAAGAGTTTTTCCACACGTTTAACGACCTGCATGGTGCGAAAAAGCAGATCATCATTTCATCCGATAAACCGCCGAAAGAGATCGCAACGCTGGAAGGAAGGCTGAAATCCCGCTTTGAATGGGGCCTGATCGCAGATATTTCTTCCCCGGATTATGAGACAAGGATGGCAATCCTCCGCAAAAAAGAAGAACGTGATTCCAAAGAAAAAGGTTACCATCTGGATGATGAAGTCATTCAGTATATTGCTACCAATATCAAGTCCAATATCCGTGAACTCGAAGGTGCACTGAACCGGATCACTGCAATGAGCAGTCTTGAACACCGCGAAATTACAGTAGAACTGGCACAGGAAGCCTTAAAGGATATGATTTCACCGAACGCAAAACGAGAAATCACCCCGGATCTGATCCTTCTGACCGTTGCAGAACACTTTCATATCAAAACAGATGATATAAAAGGTTCCAAACGAAGTGCTGATATCGTGATTCCAAGGCAGATTGCCATGTATCTGTGCCGTGAAATGACCAGCACACCGCTCAAAGCGATCGGAAAACTGATGGGAAACCGCGATCATACAACCGTACTTCATGGAGTTGAGAAAATTTCGAAAGAAATTGAGACTTCCGATGATCTGAAAAACACGATAGATATCATTAAAAAGAAACTGAATCCAAACTAGACGGCCGAAAAAGCATCGTCTTTTTATTTGTGCACAAAATAATGTGGATATGTGTTGGATACTGTGTGAATAACTTTAGCCAATTTCTGAGGATGTTAATAACCCACCGGTTTTCCTCAGAAATTTGTGGACTTTTCACCAGTTTATCCAACCTGTTTTTTCCCTTAAATTCAAGGATTTTGGGAGTTATTCACATATTCACATCCCCTACGGCGGCTACTGCGGATTTTCTCTTTAATTTATCTCATTTAACCCACAAAGGAGTTATCAACACAATGAAATTAGTATGCTCAAAAAGTAATCTTTTAAAAAGTGTGAATATTGTTCTGAAAGCAATCCCAGGAAAAACAACCATGCCTATCCTGGAATGTATTTTGATTGATGCATCCACAAACAATATTAAATTTACAGCCAACGATATGGAACTTGGAATTGAAACCATCGTTGACGGTACCATTCTGGAAAAAGGAATTGTTGCAATTGATGCAAAAATTTTCTCTGATATCATTCGTAAACTTCCTGATAATGATGTTACGATTGAAACAGACGGAAATCTGACGACTACCATCACCTGTGAGAAGGCAAAATTCAGCATCAGCGGTCAGTCCGGGGAAGAATTTTCCTATCTTCCTTATGTAGAAAGAGATAATCATATTGTTGTCTCTCAGTTTACATTAAAAGAGGTGATTCGTCAGACTATTTTCTCGATCGCAGCCAATGAAAACAATAAGATGATGACCGGCGAATTATTCGAAGTCAAAGGCGATATGCTGCGTGTAGTATCCCTGGATGGACACCGCATAAGTATACGGAAAATTGAATTAAAAGAGAAATATTCTGATATCAAAGTTGTCGTTCCTGGAAAGACACTTATCGAAATCAGTAAGATTTTATCAGGCGAAACCGAAGATGAAGTCAGTATTTTCTTTACAAAAAATCATATTGTCTTTGAATTTGATGATACTGTTGTTGTGTCACGTCTGATCGAGGGTGAATATTTCCGCATTGATCAGATGCTTTCCAGTGATTACGAAACCAAGATTCAGGTAAATAAAAAAGAGCTTCTGGACTGTATTGACCGTGCGACACTTCTGGTAAAAGAAAGTGATAAAAAACCGATCATTCTTTCAATCACAGATGATAATATTGAACTTAAGATTCAGTCTCAGATCGGTTCTATGGATGAAGAAATTGACATCAATAAAGAAGGCAAGGACATTATGATCGGATTTAATCCGCGATTTCTGATCGATGCTCTTCGTGTTATTGATGATGAAACGGTTGATATTTATCTGATGAACCCGAAAGCACCATGCTTTATCAGAGACGAACAGCAATCTTATATATATTTGATCTTGCCGGTTAATTTTATGGCATAAGGAGTGAAAGTTTATGGAAACAATTAAATTAAGAGATGAGTTTATCAAACTTGGTCAGGCATTGAAAGCAGCAGGTTTTGTAGAGTCCGGCGTGGACGCAAAATATGCCGTTCAGGATGGTCTTGTGAAGGTAAACGGCCAGACAGAAACACAGCGGGGCAAGAAACTGCATGCCGGCGATGTGGTAGAATATGATGGTCAGACTGTAAAAATTACAGATTGATGGAATGATAGTAAAATCTTTGAAGCTGAATCAGTTCCGCAATTATGAGTCGCTGCAGTTGTCTTTTGATAAGGGAACGAATCTTTTCTATGGGAACAATGCCCAGGGGAAGACCAATATTCTCGAAGCGGTATATCTATGCGGAACGACGAAATCCCATAAGGGAAGTAAAGACAGGGAAATGATCCGTTTTGGTGAGGAAGAAGCTCATATACGGATGGCGATCAGCAGAAGCCAGAGTGCTTATGAGATCGATATGCATCTGAAAAAGAACCGGCCGAAGGGCATTGCAGTCAACGGCGTGCCGATCCGAAAGGCGGCAGAGCTGCTTGGAATCGCAAACTTCGTTTTTTTCTCACCGGAGGATCTTGGTATCATTAAAAACGGACCGGCGGAGCGGCGGCGTTTTTATTGATATGGAACTTTGTCAGCTGGATAAGCTTTACTTACACGAGCTTTCCAATTACAATAAAGTGATCATACAGAGAAATAAGCTGCTGAAAGAGTGTTCTTTTAACAGTCAGTATGAAGAAATGCTGGATATATGGGATATGCAGCTGGTAAAATATGGAAAAAAGCTGATCGAATCAAGGGAGCGGTTTGTCGAAGAGCTTGGCGTGATCGTAGCAGAGATACATAGAAATCTGACGGGCGGCAGAGAAGAGCTGATGGTCCGTTATGAGAAAAATGTTTCTGCGGACGAATTCGAAAGAAAACTTCAGACTTCCAGGAAACGGATCTGAAGGTGAAAATGAGCATGACAGGTCCTCACAGGGACGATCTGCTTTTTGAAGTAAAGGGTGTAGATATCCGCAGATTTGGATCGCAGGGGCAGCAGAGAACGGCTGCACTTTCGCTGAAACTTGCGGAGATCGAACTGGTAAAAAGAGCGATCAAAGATACGCCGGTACTGCTTCTGGATGATGTACTTTCCGAACTGGACAGCAGCAGGCAGCAGTATTTATTAGACAGTATACATGATATACAGACGTTGATCACCTGTACGGGGATCGATGATTTTATAGAAAACAAGTTTCAGTTGAACAAAGTTTTTCATGTTGCAGACGGTGTTGTTTGCGAAGGATGAAAAGAAAAGACAGGAGGTTACTATGGGCACAGAGAGCAATGCAGAATACGGTGCAGATCAGATTCAGATATTGGAAGGTCTTGAGGCTGTACGAAAGAGACCGGGTATGTATATCGGCAGTACATCGTCCAGAGGTCTTCATCATCTGGTTTATGAGATTGTAGATAATGCAGTTGATGAAGCTCTTGCGGGGTATTGTGATACCATCCAGGTAACGATAAATAAAGATAATTCCGTAACAGTCATTGACAATGGACGAGGCATTCCGGTCGGAATCAACCACAAAGCAGGTATTCCGGCGGTAGAAGTCGTGTTTACGATCCTGCATGCCGGCGGAAAATTCGGCGGTGGCGGATACAAAGTTTCCGGTGGTCTGCATGGTGTAGGTGCGTCTGTTGTAAATGCACTTTCTACACATCTTGAAGTTACGATTTACCATGAAGGTAAAATTTATCGTCAGCGATATGAAAGAGGAAAAGTAGTATATAAATTAAAAGTGATCGGAGAATGTGATCCAAAGAAAACAGGTACAACGGTTACATTCCTGCCGGACAGCGAAATTTTTGAAGAAACAGTTTTTGATTTTAATGTGCTTAAACAGAGACTTCGTGAGATGGCATTTCTTACAAAAAATATCAAGATTGTTTTAAGAGATGACGTCCGGAAGAACCAATCGAAAAGACGTTCCATTATGAGGGCGGTATCAAGGAGTTTGTGACTTACCTGAATAAAGGCAAGACACCGCTTTACCCGGATATTATTTACTGTGAAGGAATGAAGGATAATATTTATGTGGAAGTTGCCATGCAGCACAACGATGGATACACCGAAGGTTCCTACAGTTTTGTAAATAACATCACGACTCCGGAAGGCGGAACCCATCTGACTGGTTTTAAAAATGCACTGACAAAGACTTTTAATTCTTATGCGAGACTGAATAAACTGATCAAGGACACCGAGACACTTTCCGGTGATGATATCCGTGAAGGTCTTACTGTGATCGTAAGCATCAAGATTGAAGATCCGCAGTTTGAAGGTCAGACCAAGCAGAAACTGGGCAACAGTGAGGCACGAGGTGCTGTTGACAATATTGTTTCCGAGCAGCTGATGATCTATCTGGAACAGCATCCGCAGGTTGCAAAAATGATCCTTGAGAAATCTATCATGGCTCAGAGAGCGAGAGAGGCAGCCAGAAAAGCAAGAGATCTGACCAGAAGAAAATCTGCACTGGAAGGAATGTCTCTTCCTGGAAAACTGGCAGACTGTTCAGACAAAGATCCGAAAAACTGTGAAATCTATATTGTTGAGGGAGATTCTGCCGGTGGTTCTGCAAAGACAGCGAGAAGCCGTGCAACCCAGGCAATCCTGCCGCTTCGCGGAAAAATCCTGAATGTGGAGAAAGCAAGACTTGACCGTATTTATGCAAATGCGGAGATTAAGGCGATGATCACTGCGTTCGGAACCGGTATCCACGAAGATTTCGATATTTCAAAACTGCGTTATGACAAGATCATCATTATGACCGATGCCGATGTTGATGGTGCACATATTAGTACACTGCTTTTGACATTCCTGTACCGTTTCATGCCGGATCTGATCAAAGAAGGACATGTATATCTGGCACAGCCACCACTGTATAAACTGGAGAAAAACAAAAAAAGTCTGGTATGCGTACAGTGATGAGCAGCTTGCAGCGATCCTGGAAGAAGTCGGACGTGACCAGAATAATAAGATCCAGCGTTACAAAGGTCTTGGAGAGATGGATGCAGAGCAGCTCTGGGAAACCACCATGGACCCGGAAAAACGAGTACTCCGCCGTGTTGTCATGGACAACGAGAATTCTTCAGACAGGATGTTACTTTTACAACGCTGATGGGCGATCAGGTAGAACCAAGAAGAGAGTTTATTGAGGAGAATGCTCAGTTTGTAAAAAATCTGGATATTTAATGCTCAGAAGTAGGAGGAAAAACTGTTGGAAGACAATATTTTGATAAGATACATGACGTGGATTTGAAAAAGACCATGGAAGAATCTTATATCGATTATGCAATGAGCGTTATCGCAGCACGTGCATTGCCGGATGTAAGAGACGGTCTGAAGCCGGTACAGCGAAGAGTCCTGTATTCCATGATCGAACTGAATAACGGACCTGACAAGCCGCACCGTAAATGTGCACGTATTGTCGGTGATACCATGGGTAAATATCATCCACATGGAGACAGCTCCATCTACGGAGCACTGGTAAATATGGCTCAGGACTGGTCAACCAGATATCCGCTGGTAGACGGACATGGAAACTTTGGTTCTGTCGATGGCGACGGAGCTGCTGCCATGCGATATACTGAGCACGTCTGAGCAAAATTTCCATGAAAATGCTTGCAGATATCGATAAAAATACGGTAGATTTTTCACCGAACTTCGATGAAACGGAGAAAGAGCCAGATGTACTTCCGGCAAGATTTCCGAATCTTCTGGTAATGGTACGACCGGTATCGCCGTAGGTATGGCAACGAACATTCCGCCGCATAATCTGCGTGAAGTTGTAAAAGCCGTTGTGAAGATCATCGACAACCGCATTGAAGAAGGCAGAGAGACGGAGATCGAAGAAATCCTGGATATCGTAAAAGGTCCGGATTTCCCGACCGGTGCAATGATCCTCGGAACAAGAGGAATCCAGGAAGCTTACCGCACAGGACGCGGCAAGATCCGTGTGCGTGCCGTAACAGAAATCGAATCCATGCCAAACGGCAAGAGCCGTATTCTGGTATCGGAGCTGCCGTACATGGTAAACAAGGCCAGACTGATCGAAAAAATGCAGACTGGTACGTGATAAAAAGATTGACGGAATCACAGCGATCACAGATGAATCAAGCCGTGAAGGTATGCGTATCAACATTGAGCTTCGAAGAGATGTCAACGCAAATGTCGTACTGAATCAGCTTTTCAAACATACACAGCTCCAGGATACCTTTGGTGTGATTATGCTCGCACTGGTAAATAAAGAGCCGAAAGTTCTGAATCTTCTGGAGATGCTTCAGCATTATCTGAGACATCAGGAAGATGTTGTTACAAGACGTACACAGTACGAACTCAACAAAGCAGAAGAACGTGCACATATCTTAAAAGGTCTGCTGATCGCACTGGATCATATTGATGAAGTCATCAGCATTATCCGTGCATCCAGAACAGCAGCACTTGCAAAAGAAGCATTGATGACACGTTTTGAACTTTCCGATGCACAGGCACAGGCGATCGTAGATATGCGTCTGCGTGCACTGACCGGTCTGGAAAGAGAGAAGATCGAAGCAGAGTATGAAGCTCTGATGGCAAAAATCAAGGAGTTGAGAGCCATTCTGGCAGACGAAAATCTTCTGCTTGGCGTGATCAAAACAGAAATCATGGAAATCGCAGATAAGTATGGTGATGAGAGAAGAACTTCCATTGGATTTGATATGTATGATATTTCTACAGAAGATCTGATCCCGCGTGAAAATGTTGTGATCGCCATGACAAAACTTGGTTATATTAAACGTATGAGTGTTGACAATTTCAAAGCTCAGAACCGCGGTGGCAAGGGCATCAAGGGTATGCAGACCATCGAAGATGACTACATCGAAGAACTGCTGATGATGAATACACATCACTATCTGATGTTCTTTACCAACACCGGAAAAGTATACCGCCTGAAAGGATATGAAATCCCGGAAGCCAGCCGTACGGCAAGAGGAACGGCGATCGTCAATCTGCTCCAGCTCGCACCGGAAGAAAAGATCACGGCGATGATCCCGGTCAAAGAGTACAAGCAGGGCAAATATCTGTTTATGGCAACCAGAAAGGGTATTGTGAAAAAAGACACCGCTTCTGGATTATGCAAACGTAAGAAAGACAGGACTTGCAGCCATCAGCCTGCGTGAAGATGATGAACTGATCGAAGTCAAGCTGACCAACAACAAGAAAGATATTTTCCTGGTAACAAAATACGGTCAGTGTATTCGATTCCCGGAAACCGATGTCCGCAGCATGGGACGTACGGCGATGGGAGTCATCGGCATGCAGCTCAATGACGGCGATGAAGTCATTGGTATGCAGCTCAATACACAGGGAGATCACCTTCTGATCGTATCTGCAAACGGCATGGGAAAACTGACCTCGATCGATGAGTTCAAGAGCCAGAACCGCGGTGGTAAAGGTGTGAAATGTTATAAGATTATGGAAAAGACAGGAAACGTGATCGGTGTTAAGAACCTCCATATGGATGACGAGATCATGATGATCAATACCGAAGGCATTGTCATTCGTATGATGTGCAGCGACATTTCCGTTCTTGGACGTGTGACATCCGGTGTGAAACTTATGAATCTTTCGGAGAACGTATCTGTGGCAAGTATTGCGAAGTCCGTGAAACTTCAGCAGACAGCGAAGATATCATCAAAAAAATCGAAGACGAAATGATCGAAGATGAGAAAAACGACGAAGAAATCAAAAACGAAGAGACAACACAGGAGTAATCAAACTGGAGGAAGACCATGATTTTGCGAAGAATGCTTGCAATCTGGATTTCAAAAGCAACATGTGTAGTATGTAAACTTGCCGGCAAACAGGGGGTAACCCTGGCCGGCAAAATTGCACTTAAAATAGATCCGAAAATCCTGATGGAACTTTCCGGGCAGGTGCGGAAAAAGATTTTTATCACCTGCGGAACAAACGGAAAGACGACAACCAATAATCTGCTCTGCTCGGCAATCGAGGCAGAAGGTGAGAAAGTGATCTGCAACCACACCGGTTCCAATATGCTCAACGGTGTCGTATCGGCATTCGTGCTGGCAGCGAAATGGAACGGAAAACTGGATGCGGATTATGCGTGTATTGAGATTGATGAGGCATCAACAGTAAGAGTTCTGCCGTATTTTAAACCGGACTATATGATTTTGACCAATCTTTTCCGGGATCAGCTCGACCGTTACGGGGAGATTGATATTACGATGGAACTGCTCAAAAAGCCATGCATATGGCTCCTGATATGACACTTGTCGTAAATGGCGATGATGCACTTTCGGCATTTCTTGCAAAAGATTCCGGTAACAAATATGTTACGTTTGGTATCGGAAAGCAGTGTCAGCAGGAAAAAGAAATGCAAGAGAGATCCGTGAAGGTCAGTTCTGCAAATGCTGCGGAGAAAAGCTGAATTACCATTTTTACCATTACAGTCAGCTTGGGGATTATGAGTGTCCGAACTGCGGATTTAAAAGACCGAAGCTCGATTTTGATGCTGAAAACGTAAAAAGCGGTGGAAAACTTTCCTTCGATGTGGATAACAGAGAAATAAAAGCCAACTACCGTGGATTCTACAACGTTTATAATATTCTGGCAGCCTATGCAGCAGCTCGCACAGCCGGTCTGGAATTAAAGAATTACAACAAAGTGCTGGCAGACTACAATCCGCAGAACGGACGTATGGAGTATTTTCACATCAAAATACCGATGTTCTGCTGAACCTTGCAAAGAATCCGGCTGGATTTAACCAGAATATTTCCGCAGTGCAGGAAGATGACAAACCGAAAGATATCATCGTGCTGATCAACGATAAAGATCAGGATGGTACGGATATTTCCTGGCTCTGGGATGTGGATTTTGACCGTTTTCAGGATATGAATGCAGCGTCGATCACGGTCAGCGGAATCCGATGCCAGGATATGCGTCTGCGTCTGAAATATGTTGATATTCCATCCAGGCTGGAACCGGATGTAGAAAAGGCGATCCGCAGCCGCATTGCAGACGGAACCGGAAATCTGTACGTGCTGGTAAATTATACGGCACTTTATGACACTCACAAATATCCTGAAAAAATTAGAACAGGAAAAAGCGTAGGAGGCGGCAGAAACTATGAAAATTACAATCGGACACCTTTATCCGGATCTGTTGAACCTCTACGGAGACCGGGGAAATATCCAGTGCATGATGAAACGCTGCCAGTGGAGAGGCATTGAAGCAGAAACGCTGGAATTTAAACTGGAAGATGAAGTAGATTTTTCCAAACTGGATATTGTACTGCTCGGAGGCGGTTCTGACCGTGAGCAGATGATCGTCTGCAAAAGACTGCAGCAGATCCAGAAAAACTTTAAAGATTATGTGGAAGACGGCGGTGTTGTGATCGCTGTCTGCGGTGGTTATCAGCTGCTTGGAGATTACTATCAGACGGACGAAGGCGCATGGAAGGACTGCATTTGGTCAAACTCCACACGGAGCAGAAACCGGGAAGACTGATCAGCAATATTGTACTGAAAAGTGATCTCTTTGATATGCCGGTTGTCGGGTTTGAGAATCATGGCGGACGTACCGATATCGGTGATAACCAGCCGTTTGGCAAAGTCCTGTATGGTTCCGGAAACGACGGTGAATCCGGCTATGAAGGTATTGTATACAAGCATGTGATCGGCACCTATCTGCACGGACCACTGCTGCCGAAAATCCACAGGTCTGTGACTGGTTGATAAAGAAAGCACTGGAGCGAAAATATGGAAAAGACATTGAGCTTCAACCACTGGATGATCAGGAAGAAAAAGAAGCAAACGCTTATATAGTAAACAGATTTGTAAAATAGAGTATCAAAAATAACACACAAAAAGAAATAAATTTTATCAAAAGCCTTATAAAATAGTCGGTACATTCTGTTCTTTTGTCTGGCAGATCAGGGACCGGCGCAATTCCTCTGATACAGTCAGCGGATTCTGTTTTTCGGGAAAAACCCCAAGACTCCGGATATTTTCTCCTGCTTCATCTGCATAAAAAATGGGAATTCCCCACAGGCTTTCCAGTTTTCTCAACAATGTATGTTTTGCCATGTCAACATCCTTCATCTGTAATATCGGACTGTTATTGGAATAAATTATATTGTTTTTTTCTTCCATGAGCAAGTCCCCATCTCTGCTTACTGCTTTTCGCAACTC
>ENA-OQMZ01000745-OQMZ01000745.1-human-gut-metagenome-genome-assembly--contig:-NODE-745-length-13204-cov-1.779537_pt1 | contig 13204 bp, 19 predicted proteins | sample MGYA00242621_ERZ504862 | MGnify/ENA primary metagenome ERZ504862 (study PRJEB26092, sample SAMD00036393) | human gut metagenome | host: Homo sapiens | study: EMG produced TPA metagenomics assembly of... | reverse complement strand
CCGGGAGGCGGAGCCGATGCCGCCTTTCAACCCGTGGCAGCGCATCCCCGCCCGCGCCTACGGCACCCTCGGCAAAGTCTGCCTTGCAGTCCGCCAACGCGGCAAAGACGTGCTGCTCGGTCACATGAAGCCCCCGGATATCGTTCAGGCCGCAGTCGTTGCACTCGCAGACCACCGGGTTCACGCTGCCGGTGGTCTCGCAGATGTCAGGGTTTCTCTCCAGCATATATTTCACCAGCGCGGTCTGCGCCGTGCCCACGCTGAGGGTATTGGTAAACAGGATGGGCGTTTCCAGCGTGCCCAACTCGTCGATCTGCACAAGACCGGTGGTCTTGCCAAAGCCGTTGATGACATAGCTGGCTGCCAGCACTTTTTCGTGGAAAATATCCCCTTGGTGCGGCAGCAGCGCCGTTACGCCCGTCTGCACCACGCCGTCTGCAAGGTGCAGTGCCCTACCGTCACCTCCGGCACATCGCTGATCTTATCCCGTGCACCTTTGGGCAGTGTGCCCACCTGAAAACCCCATTCGTTCCCTGCAATGCCCATTGTAGCTCCTCCTTGCCTTTTTTATGGATATCATAGCATTTCCGCTGCCAAAAGTAAACCGCTGTAACAAGGCCGGGGCGGGCGCAGAAAAAAGCTGCCGCACAGCTATCTCACTGCGCAGCAGCCCTTTGCTTTTTACGCCGCAGTGCGGTGTTCATCAGGAATGCTTCACCAGACGGAAAAGCCCCTTGAACTTTTCCCAGCAGGCCACCACCCGTTCGCGCTGCACAAAATCATTGAGGTGCCGCTGCATTTTCCGTTGGCCACGATCTTCTGAGCGCCGCATAGGAGACCAGAAAGTTTGCAAGCCACCCTGCCGGGACGGCAAGCCAGACAAAGGCAATGCCAAAGCGCGGTGCACAGAGCAGGGCAACGGACAGGCGAATGGCAAGGTTTACCATATTTGCAATGAGGAACGGGCGCATGATGCCAAGCCCGCGCAGCACGCCATCGGTCGCCATCTTGATGCCCATGAAGATGAAGAAGTAACCCAGCCACCGCATATAATCACCGGACACCTGATAGGCCAGCGCCGTTCCGTCCTTGCCCAGAAACAGCGAGGAGATCTGGGTGTGCAGGGTTTCAATGACCGCAAAGGCAATGACCGCAAAGCACAGGTCCAGCACCAGTGCAGCGTGGTAGCCTTTTTTGAGGCGGTCGATCTTCTTTGCACCAAAATTCTGGGAGATATAGGGCGAGACCGCATTGCCGATGGAGACAAAGATCAGCGAGAAAACATTTTCTACCCGCATCGTTGCTGCATATCCGGCAAGCGCTGTGTGCCAAAGGGGTTTACCACCGCCTGCACGATCATCATGCCGATGGACACGGTGGACTGCTGCAAGACCGACGGCACCGCAATGCGGAGCATGGAATACAGCTCCTGCCGATCGAACTTATTAAAGGGGCTTTTATATTGCCGCATCCGGTGCAGGAAGATCAAAAACGAAAACACCGCAGAAATGCCCTGTGCGATCAACGTGGCAAGGGCTGCGCCAAACACGCCCAAGCCAAGCCCCGCCACCATCCAGAGATCCATAAAAATATTCAGGATGGAGGAAAAGATCAGCAGACCCAGCGGGATCCTAGACTCCCCAATGGAGGTAAACATGGTGGAAAGAATGTTGTACATGAACAAAACGGGAAGCCCACAAAATAGACCCGCAGATACAGCACCGCGTCCTCCAGAATGTCGGCGGGGGTCTGTAAGCCGCTCATCATAGCACGGGAAAAGCTAAAGCCAAAAACGCCAAGGACAACGCTCAAAACCAGAAAGCTGAGCAGGGACGTTGACACGATGGTTTTCATTTTGCCATAGTTTTTAGCGCCAAAATAGCGGCTTACCAGCACACCGGCACCCACACCGGCACCCAGCGCCACACAGATAAAAACATTGGTCAGCGCAGCACAGGCACCGACAGCGCCAGTGCCGAGGAGCCGACAAACTGGCCGACTATGATGGAATCTGCCATGTTATAGACCTGCTGAAAAAAGCTGCCTAGGATCATTGGCATTGCAAAAACCGTCAGCGCTTTCAGCGGCGCATTCTGTGATCAGATATTCATCTTTCGACATGATCTATTTTCCTCCGAGCTGTGTTTCTCTCAATTTTTTAAATTTGCTCTGGCCAAGTATACCACGCTTTTTCCCTACTGAAAAGCTCCCGCTTGCATTCTCGCAAACTGCTTTTATAACGTCCCGTTTCCCTTTCTCTCGTCTTGACAAGCCCTTTTCTTCCGATTACAATACCAAAAAGAGCCGGCGGGCGGTCTTTTTGCTGCCTGCTGCCACAATCTTCCGGGAAAGGAACTTTTTCATGGAACCAAAAACAAAACAATCTCTGCTCGTTACCGTGGTAGGGGTAACGCTTTTTGTAGCGCTGCTGCGGCTTTCTGACGTTCTGGCCTTTGCCGCAAAGCTGATAGATCTGATACTGCCTATCTGCGGGCGGCATTCTGGCGCTTTTTATCAACGTGCCCATGACCGGTCTGGAAAAGCAGCTGAACCGCCTGTTCGGCAAGGCCAAAAAGCAGCCCTCGGCGAAAGCATCCACCTTCTCAGCTTTTTCATCACCCTGCTGGGCGTTGTGCTGGTGCTGGTATTGGCGCTGACTTTGCTGATTCCGGAGCTGGTGCAGTCCTTCCACAGCCTGTATGTGCAGATCGAGGCCAATATTCCCCGCTGGACTGCCTATCTCAACGCACAGGATGCTGACATGGGCTGGCTGATGAACTGGCTGGAGGGCATCAACTGGGAGCAGCTGCTGCACAAGGTCACCGCAAGCATCGACACGGTGCTGGTCAATGCGGTAGGGGCTGTCTCTGCCACGGTGAATATCGCGATCACCGCCTCGTTTGCGCTGATCATCTCCGTCTATATGTCCCTTAGTACGGAGAGCCTCGGCCACCAAGCCCGCACGCTGGTGTGCGCCTACCTGAAGCCTGCCCACGCCGCCGGGGTGCTGAAGTTCTGCCGGCTGTTCCGGCAGTCCTTTGCAAACTTTTTAACGGGACAATGCAGCGAGGCAGTGATCCTTGGCGTCTGATGGCTCTTGCATTTTCCGTTTTCAAGATCCCCTACGGCAGTCTGGTGGGCGTGCTCACCGCCATCTGCGCCATCATCCCCTATGTGGGTGCACTGATCTCCTGCGTGGTCAGTGTGTTCCTTGTGCTGTTGGTAGACCCTGTGCTGGCGGTGCGCTGCCTGATCGTGTACCTTGCCGTGCAGTTTGTTGAAAACCAATTCATTTATCCCCGTGTGTGGGCAAATCCGTGGGGCTTTCGCCGCTGTACACCCTTATTGCCGCCATGATCGGCGGAAAGCTTTTTGGCATCATCGGCATTATCTTCTTTATCCCCCTGACAGCGGTGGTCATCGAGCTTGTAAAAGAGGACACCTTTCGGCGTCTGCGCGCAAAAAAGCCCCTGCAATAAAACAGCGTGCTCGGAATACCATACCCCCTGATATCCTTCCCTGGTGTCAGGGGTATTTTATGCCGTGCAGCTGCAAAGCACGCGGTTGTTCGCCCTTTTCCATGCAAAATCCTTCAAAAAACAGCTTGAAACACTTTTGTTACAATGATACAATATGATTGTTATTTTATGGGAAAATCGGCGTATGCCCCGTGCGGACAGGCCGCGAGCGTGGGAGTTCCTGTGGGGTGTGTAAGAATAAACAAGCTATGGCAGTGCTGCACCTCATTGGCTCTGTGCAGTACTGCTCTCCGAAATGTGAGGAAGTATATTTATATGATAAAGAAGATCTCCCGCCGCTCCTTTTTGCAGGCTTGCAGCGTTGCAGCTGCCACGGCAGCGCTGACCGCCTGCGGCGGCGGCAAGGCTGAAAGCAAAACAGCAGATGCGCACGAAGCCGTCACCTTTATGGCACCTTATAAGGAGATAGAAGCCTTTATTGAGCAGGTGCACAGCGTTTACCCGGAAGTGAACATCGAGGTCGTGCCATACAGCGGCGATAACACCACCACCTGTTTGCAGAATATGTTTGCGGCAGGCGACCTGCCGGACGTCTGCACCTTGACCTACTACGACCCCCAGATCGATCTGTCTCCGACAAACTGCTGGACCTTTCCGGCTACGATTTTACGGACAACTATGTGGAGTCCCGTCTGCAGGACGTGTTCGACAACGGTGCCATCTATCTGCTGCCCTCGGTTTACAACTGCTACGGCATCACCTACAACAAGACCCTGCTGCGGGAACACGGCTGGGAGCTGCCCAATTCTTTCGCTGAGCTGGAAGTGCTGGCTGCAAAAGCCAAGGAAGCCGGGTCGATCTCTGCCTGCCGCAGATCCAGTATCCGGGCTACGGTTTCCAGTATCTGTGCAACATTGCAGATGCCGATTTCCTCGGCACACTGGACGGCAGGCTGTGGCAGCGGGATTATCTGTCCGGTAAGGCGAATGTCAGCAATACCCCCGGCATGATGCAGGCGATGGCCTATGTCCAGAAGTGGAAGGACATCGGGATGCTGAACGACACCGGCGACGCTCTTGACGACAATGTGACCCGGCAGAGGATGACCGAGGGCAACACCCTGTTTCTGATGGGCGGCACCAACGGCATCGTGGAGGCAGACGGCAACGCCGATAAATACGGGCTGATGCCGTTTCTCTCGGAGGACGGCACCCAGAACGTTTTTGTGCTGAATGTGAACCGCTTCTACGGTCTGAATAAAAAGCTGAAACAGAACCCCCAAAAGCTGGAAGATGCGCTCAAGGTGATGCGTGTGCTTTCCACCGTTGCAGGCACCAGCGCTCTGCAGCCCGCAACGGCGCTGAAAAGCAGCCTGTTGCCCTTCAAGGGTGCAAAGGCAGACGGCACCTACTATGCCGACATCGCCGATACCCTGAACGCAGGCAACACCGCGCCCTTTATCTATTCCGGCTGGGAAAACACCTTCGTGACCACCGGCCTTAAAATGCTGGACTTCATGAAGGGCAACGCCACCATGGAGGATGTCATCCGTCAGCTGGACGAGGATCAGGACAGTGTGGTGAACAACACCCCGGATGTCATCACTACCGTTACGGAGGAGCTTTCGCAGCAGGACTGCGCCATGCTGGTAGGCCGCTGCTTTGCACAGGCTACCGGCAGCGACCTTGCGCTGGTCTCGCTGAGCACATGGATCCCCGGCAACCCCACCGAGCAGAACCACCACGCGTAGCCGCCAAGCTGTACGCCAAGGGCATTACGGATTACGACCTTTCGGTCATCCTGCCCACCGGCTGGAACCGCACCATCCAGACCGTCACCCTGACCGGGCAGCAGATCAGCGAGCTGCTGGCTTCTGGCTACGATGCCTACGGCAACGGCAAGGGCTACCCCTATGTGCTGGTAAGCCCGGTGCAGCCGGATGCGGGCAAGACCTATCAGGTTGCCATCTGCGGTGTGAGCGACCGGCTGGCTGCCGAAGCAACGGTGACAGACAGCGGCGTGGTGGGCATGGATGCCGCAAAAACCTTCTTTGGTGCTTACACCACCATCAGCCGGGCAGACACCGCATGGAGTTGAATAAAACGGACAGGAGATACTGGATGTGAACAACAAAATCTATAAAAAGCTGTTTGTGGGCTTCGGCTTTGTCATCATCGTGTTGATCCTGACCCTCTTTGTCATGAGCCAGACCTACATCCAGAACCTTGTCTACCACGAGCGGCTAAGCCAGATGGAAGAGGTCACCCACCAGATGTTCCACAGTCTGGAGGATGTGATTGACACCCATTGGAGCGAGGTGAATGTACAATGCAATTATTTGTACTACACTCCGTTAAAGACTGATACTGAATTCTACCGATATCTGAAAAGCTGTCGGAGCTTTCCATTACCATGAAAGACAGATCGAACTGATAGCCGTGGACTCTGCCGGACATTACTATACTGAGAATGGCCGCATGGGGTTGCTGCGAGGAATGACCTATCTGGAAAGCGCACCGGAGCGGGTCAACTATGTTTCCAACTCGCTGACCGAGGACGACTCCCGGATGGTGTTTCTGGAAAAACTCTCCACTCCACTCACCCTGCAAAGCGGAGAGAACGAGATCACCCTGCGCTATTTTGGCATCTCCCAGAGCATGACCCAGCTGAACGATTATTTCCACTGCGATGCCTACGAAAATAACAACAGTGTCTATGTGCTGGACAACAACGGCTTCAAGCTGTTCAACGCCAATGATACCGAGCTGCTGAAGGGGCATAACGTATACACCGTGCTCTCCCAGATGTCCTATCTGCATGGTTCTTCCTTTGCAGTAGCAAAGGAGCGGCTTGCCCGCACAGGCTCCTGTTATTCCAACGCCGTGCTGGACGGGACTGAGTATTACTACGCCCTGAAGCAGATGGAAAACGCCCAGTGGACGCTGGCGTTCCTTGTTCCGGCAGAATATGTGGCCGTGAATACGCAGAAGCTGGTCAATATCGTCATGGTCGTTATTGTAGGCTTTGCAACGGTGTTTTCGATCATGGCAGTCATTGCTGGCTGGTTCCTTTTGCGGGAAAAGCAGCAGCGGGAGCTGCAGGCTGAAAAAAAGACGAACCTCCGTCTGGAGCAGTATAACATCCAGCTGACGCAGGCCAACGACGAGATGCGGCGGGCGCAGGATGCTGCCGCAGAGGCGCTTCAATCCGCCGAGCGCGCCAGCAAAGCCAAGACGGACTTCCTTTCCAACATGAGCCACGATATCCGCACCCCCATGAACGCCATCATCGGCATTACCACCCTGATGAAAAACGAGCTGCACGAGCCGGAAAGCTTGCCGAGCATCTGGGCAAGCTGGAAAGCTCCGGTCAGCTGCTGCTGGGCATCATCAACAATATTTTGGATATGAGCCGCATCGAGAGCGGCAAGACCACCCTGAATGTGGAAAAGATGAACCTGCCCCAGCAGATCAGTCAGTTGGACAGCATCATCCTGCAGCAGGCAGGTCAGCGCAGTCAGACCTTTACGGTAAGCACCAATCTGCAGCACGAAAACGTGCTGGGCGACCCCAACCGTTTGAATCAGGTGCTGATGAACATCCTCTCCAACGCGGTCAAGTATACGCCCACCGGCGGGCACATCCGGTTCGAGGTGGAAGAGCTGCCCCGGAACGAGCACTACGCCCGGTACCGCTTTGTGGTGCAGGATGACGGCATCGGCATGAGCGCGGACTACCAAAAGACCCTTTTTGACCCCTTTACCCGGGAGGAGCGCTCCGGCACCAACAAGGTGCAGGGCACGGGTCTGGGTATGGCTATTACCAAAAGCGTCATAGACCTGATGGGCGGCTCCATCAGCGTAGAGAGCGCCACCGGCAAGGGCACCCGCTTTGAGGTGGTGCTGGAATTTCCCATTGACACCGAAGCGGACACGGTGCAAAAGGCGCAGGTGCTCCCGGAGGAAGAAGAGACCACTTCTCCCCTGTCCGGCATGAAGTTCCTCTGCGCCGAGGATAACGCCATCAACGCCGAGATTCTGCAAATGTTGCTGGAAACAAAAGGCGCAAGCTGCACCATCTGCCCAACGGTCAGGAGATCGTGGATGCCTTTGCCAGCGTAAAGCCCGGCGATTATGACATGATCCTGATGGATATACAGATGCCGGTAATGGATGGCTTGGAAGCCACCCGCCGCATCCGCAGCGGCGAAAACCCGCTGGGACGCACCATCCCCATCCTTGCCATGACCGCCAACGCCTTCCTTGAGGATATGCAAAAGAGCAAGGAGGCCGGCATGGACGAGCACCTGTCCAAGCCTGTGGACATCAGCGCACTGGAACAGGTGGTAAAGCGCTTCCGCGTTACCCCCCCCCGAAAATAAATAGCGGCATACAGCGCTTTTGCCGCAAAAAGCCGCACGAGTTTGCATAAAAAAACTGCTGCCCTTTGCCCGGATGTTCTTGCATCCGCAAAGGGCAGCAGTTTTTTGCGTTATAAAAGGAACGTTACGCTCAGATGGGCATGGTCTGGTAGAACCAGTCCGAAATGGCCTTGCGGGTGTCGGCGAAGAACTTCTTCACCGGGCAGACGGCATCCCGTGCTTCCTGTTCCAGATCCGTGCCTGCGGGGAAGTTGCGGATGACGGTATACGCCACCGACTGCGGCGCCAGCGACATTATCACAGCCGGGTCGTGCACCACGCAGATCTGCTCGCCTACCGCAAGGGTGGCGGGGTCGGAGGTGGTTTTTTCGTCATGGTCCTGCCAGACGGTGCTGTCGGTGATAATCATCTCATCGCTCTCCTGCTCTTCTGCAGAAACCACAATGGACTCCACCTTGCCCTCCACGGTGCGGCTGACGCCTTCTACTACACCATAATAATAGAGTTTCTTGGAAAACAGCGCCGAAGCAGAGGGCAGTGCGCTGACGCTGAGCAGCAGCACTGCAAGCAGGCAAAAGAGCGAACGATAGGTCTTTTTCATAGAAAACCTCCATTTTTGATGTTGCAGCGGAGCGCCCGGCGCTCCCGGATGCCTTATTTTACCACAACTACTGTCGGAATTCTATATCCGGCTTAACCGGCCACGGAAAATCAGCTTTTACGCAAAAAGGACTGCCGTGCATAGCAGCGCACAGCAGTCCTTTTTAGGCTTTTATCCGTTTTACTTGCTGATGGAAAGGGTGCCGAATGCAGTCTCTTCAAAGTGGCTGCTGTACAGCTCCTGCATCAGTTTGATGAGCGAGAGGGTGTCCTCTGCGCCGGCGGTCTCGTAGCAGGAGTGCATCGCCAGCTGCGGCAGGCCGATGTCCACACAGTTCATGGACACCTGTGCCATGGCCAGATTGCCCAGCGTGCTGCCGCCTACCTTATCGGAGCGGTTTGCAAAGTATTGCAGCGGCACACCGGCGCGGGCAGCCAGCTCCCGGGCGGCGGCAACGCTCATGCCGTCGCTGGTGTACTTCTGACCTGCGTGGGTCTTGATGACCACGCCCTTGTTCATGTAGGTGCAGTTGTTCACATCGGTGTGCTCCGGGTGGTTGGGGTGCACGGCGTGGGCGTTGTCGGCGCTGACCATAAAGCTGGAAGCCACCGCACGATGGAAGTCCTCATCGTTGCCGCCAAGGCTCTGGGCAATGCGGTGCAGCACATCGTACAGGAAGGTGGAAGCTGCGCCCTGCTTGGTGCCGGAGCCGACTTCCTCGTTATCAAAGAAGGCTGCCACACCGATGGAGCGGGCGTTCTTGGCGGTCAGCAGTCCTTTCAGGATGCCGTAGACGCACTGCTGGTCGTCCAGACGGCCGCAGGAGATGAACTCCTCGTTGCAACCCCAGACGGTGGCCTTTTCCCGCACATAGAGGAACAAATCGCTGCCAAGGATCTGCTCCTCGGACACCTTCAGCTCCTCCGCGATCAGCTTTTTCAGCGCGCCCTCCTCGCAGGCACCGCCCAGCACAGGCAGCATATCCACCTGTTTATTGAAGGAAGCCTTATCGTTGACCTCGCGGTTCATGTGGATGGCAACGCTGGGGATCATCAGCAGGTCGCGGTCCAGTGCCACCAGACGGGATACGATAGCGCCGTTCTCCTGCACCAGCACACGGCCCGCCACAGACAGCGGACGATCCATCATGTGGCGCAGATCATGCCGCCGTAGCCTCGGTGTTCAGCTTGGTGTAGTTCTGCCCCATGTGGATCTCGGCGTTCTCCTTGATGCGGAAGCAGGGAGAATCCGTATGGGCGGCGGCAACGTTGAAGCTGTAATTTTCCAGCTGGTCGCCCATGCGGAAGGCGATGATGCTGGAACCGTTGCGGCAGACAAAATAGTCCTTGCCTGGCTCCAGCGCCCACTTGCGGCTTTCCAGCAGCTCGGCAAAGCCTGCTTTCAACAGGATATCCCGCACAGCGGCGGTGGTGTGGTATGCGGTGGGGTTGCCGTCGATGAAGGACAGCATTTCACGGACTTCGGATGCGATCATAAAAATAAACCTCCTTGGGTGTATCTGAAAAGAGCCGGTCAGTGCTGACCGGCCCTTTTTAAGCATATTCAGGTTACTTTTTAACAGCGGTCTGCTCGCGCTTTGCAAGGGCGGGCAGAATGAATCCCAGCACGGTCAGCACCACGGGGTGATAACGTTCAGTGCAAAGGTGAAGGGTCCTTATCATACATACCCAGCACGCAGCACACGGCGGTAACGGCAAAGCACCAGCCGCCGAAGAACTTGGCCACGGCCTGATTCTTGACAAAGCGGTACTCGGCAGGGATGGTATCGTAGGCGTTGCGCAGGGCGATGTAGGCAGCAAACACCCACAGATAGCGCATGGGCATGCACACAGAGTTCAGCTTGGTCAGCTGGCGCAGAACAGCGGCTGCACCGGGCACGAAGGACTGTGCCAGAATGATGGAGCCGGACAGCACAGCCACCATCTTGATGCCGTTGCTGTGCACGCCGTGGGCGTTGACCTTGTGCAAAGCCTGCGGGATGAACTGCTTGGTGTGCTCGTTATCCAGCAGCATACGCAGCGGTGCGTCGATGCTCAAGATCAGCACGGCGAGCTGGCTGATGACGTTGCACAGGGCGTAGATGATCATGAACAGATCGCCCACATGGTAGTACTGACCCAGCTTCTGGAAAGCCCAGTAGGAACTGTTGGCCGCATAGGCGTTGAAGCTTTCGGCGCTGGCGTTGATGATGGCGGGGTCGAACATACGGCTCATGGCCAGCGTGCCCAGAATAGCGCAGGTGACCACCATGACGGCCAGCGTGATCATGCCGCGGGGGAAGCCCTTACTGGGGTTCTCGACCTTATTGACGTAGGGAGAGATCTTCTCGCAGCCGCCCACAGCGAACACCAGAATGGACAGAGACGTGAAGTAGGTGACGTTGAAGTTGGGAATGAGGCTGCTGAAACTCAGGTTGGCGTGGACGTACTCTGCCGTGGGGTTGATGACCGGGGCAGCGAACATCATCACGATGTACAGCAGGGACATGACAAAGGTGCAGGTGCCTGCGGCAGTCAGCAGCTTTTTCAGGGGGTTCAGACCCAGACTTGCAATGTAGCAGCCCAGCAGCAGAATGCAGAAGGTAGCCAGCTGGATGTAGCGGGTGGGGAAGGAATCGTAAGTCTCCGCATTGCGGAAAACTGCCCAGCTCAGCGCTTTCAAAAAGCCGCTACCCTTGCTGGCGATGTAGGTAATGTGGCAGGCCCAGTAGGTCCAACCGGCGTAGTAGGCCAGCTTGGCGTTAGTGGTCTGGTGCAGCCAGGAGCTGACGCCGCCGCCCTCGTTCTTAAAGGCAGAGCCCAGCTCACCCACCATCAGCGCATAGGGGATGAAGTACAGGACAAACATAAAGATCCAGCTGAAGATGACCTGCGGACCGTTAAAGTACACAAAGCCGTTGGTAATGTTGCCGAAGCCCCAGACCGTAGAAAAGGCCATGAAGGCAAGGGTAAGCCACGAGATCTTTGTAGCTTTTTCTTTGTTAGACATGCGGACAATTCCTCTCTTTCTTTTCCACACAGGGCGGAAGTTCCTGTAAGAAGGCCGATGTTCCGCATACATTTCGCAATTTTTACCAAAATACAGCAGTACTCGACCGATCACTTGATAGTATAGCATAATTGCAGATTGTAGACAATCTGCAATTTCCATAAAATGATTGGTCAAAATTTAGACGGTCAGCCAAATTCCCCTTATTTTGCTGCTTCGTCCGCTGCCTGTACGGCGCTGTTTGCGCTGCGCATCCGCTCCATGGGCTCCATGTAGTGGGCGTAGACGGCGCGGCAGGCAACCTCGGTGTCGCCGCTTGCCAGCGCCTCGTACAGCTTGGTATGGATGCCGTTCTGCCGCTGCGCCAGTATCTCGTGGTTGGAGCCGCTGTTCGCCCCAACAAGCAGGTTGCCGTAGTTCAGGTCGTCCCAGAATTTCAGCAGTCTGGGCAGCCCCGCCCGCTGCACGATGACCGCATGGAAGCGGTTGTCGTTCTCCACGATCTGAGAAAGATCCCCCGGCCGGACATTGCGCATCTCCTCTAAGATGCCGCGCAGGGTGTGCAGATCCTCCTCCGGGAATTTGCAATCAAAATAGCGCAGCGCCGTCATTTCCAGATTTGCCCGCAGCAGATAGATCTCGTAGGCGTCCTCCGGCTTCACCCGGCGCACCGAGCAGCCCACATTGCGCGAATACTCGACCATGCCCTCCTGTTCCAGCTGCCGCAGCGCCTCCCGGATGGGTGCCCGGCTGGAGCCGAACTCCTCGGCCAGTTTCTGCTCGGCCAGCTTTACGCCCGGCTGCAGCTCCCCGGTAAGGATCTTGCTCCTGATGGCAGAGGTGATACTTTCCCGTAAAGTCTGAAAGGCAAATTCGCCCATGACTTTTATCCCCCTTTCTCTTCTATACGTTCTTTTTTGCCGCGCGCAGTCCGCAGCCGCTGCCAGTGCAGCCGCAGGCCTGTATTGCGTGCGCCTTATAAGGATACCACGAAATGGTAGAAAAATAAAGTTTTCTGGCAAAAACAGGTACTTTCTCCCCTCTCCGTCATCGAAAGCCTGAACACAAAAATGCCCCCGGAGGGCTTGTTGCGGCTCTCCGGGGGCATCCTATATACGTTATGCCTTGGCGCACACGGTCGGCATTTACTCGATCTCGATCAGATTCGGGTTCTCAGGCAGAGCCTTTGTCTGCTGAGGAGCGGGCAGCTGGATGTGCAGGACACCATCCTCGAACTTTGCGTGGATGTCCTCCTTCTTCACTTCGCCCACATAGAAGCTGCGGGCGCAGCTGCCGGAGAAGGTCTCGCGCCGCACGTAGCGACCTTGTTGTCCTTTTCGTCATTAGAGTGGCTGCGCACTGCCTGAATGGTCAGGTAGCCGTCGCTCAGATCCATCTGAACGTCTTCCTTCTTGCAGCCCGGCAGGTCAACGTCCACTTCGTAGCCGTTGTCCGTCTGCTTGACATCGGTCTTCATCATGTTTGCACCGCGCTTACCAAAGGTGTCGCGGGCTTCGCGGTTCATCGCACGCTCCAGTGCACCCTCGTTCCAGAACGGATCAAAGAGATCATCGAACAGGTTCTCATGAAAACAGTCGGCATAAACATAAAACATACCTCCAATCCCGCGTTCGGGTCGGGGCAAAACTTTGAAGCGTCCATTCGGAAGGCTTTCCGGGAACCTTGTGCTCTCCTTTGCCCTTCCTCCTGAGCACGCCACTGTTATAGCACAATT
>ENA-OQMZ01000743-OQMZ01000743.1-human-gut-metagenome-genome-assembly--contig:-NODE-743-length-13233-cov-1.376774_pt1 | contig 13233 bp, 14 predicted proteins | sample MGYA00242621_ERZ504862 | MGnify/ENA primary metagenome ERZ504862 (study PRJEB26092, sample SAMD00036393) | human gut metagenome | host: Homo sapiens | study: EMG produced TPA metagenomics assembly of... | reverse complement strand
TTGTCCTCTGACAGAGGACAACCGCCGGTGCGCTAAGGAGATATCGGCAACAGAGCCAATCTCTCAAATGGCAGGACGATTTTTCACGCCTATATGGTGGAGAAATATCCTGACTTGGAGCGTGGGGAAAGTGCCAGCAAGACAGGCAGGAAGCATATCCCCACCCGTCTGTTCAAGCAGGCGGTCAATCTCTCCAAACAGGCAAGAGCCATTGAAGCCACGCTGGGCGATATTACCCCGTTCAACGCCGGAAAGAAAAAAGAGGAAGCCCTCTCCCTGCTGAAAAAGTGGTTTCCGCAGATGGAGAATTTCTCCGGTCAGCTCAAAAAATACAAGGTCACAATAAACGACCTTTTAGCAGAAAATGAACAGTTGGAAGCCAGAGCAAAAGCCAGTGAAAAAGGCAAGATGAAAGATACGATGGAACGGGCAAAGCTGGAAAGCGAGCTGAAAGACATTCAGCGGCTGGTAGACCGTATCCCGCCGGAGGTGCTGGCAGAACTGAAACGGCAGCAGCGGCACACAAGGGAACGGTGATTGATGGCAGAAAACATTTCACGCCGCAGCATGGCGGCACTGCACTTTGAAAATTAAATACGGAGGTACTATGGAGCATATCAGATACAAGAAAGAAACCGAAGTCGTGACTTTTCAAGGAAAGGAAATCACGCTGGAAAATCTCTCCCCGGTGTTCACGCCGGAACAGGAAGCGGTCAAACGCCGGGAACTGGAGCAGCAGCTTTATGAGGTGTTCCGCAAATATGCCGATAAGCGGCAGAAAGAGGAAGCCGGGGCATAAGGTTTTCCAAAGCCATCGTTGATTTGCGGAGCTGCTGGCGGTATAATGAAACTGTCAGCAGCTCCGTTTCTTTTTTAAGAAAAGGAGCGACAATATGAACAATCGAATAGACGCAATCTATGCAAGACAATCGGTAGACAAAAAGGACAGCATTTCCATTGAAAGCCAGATTGAATTTTGCAAATACGAGTTGAAAGGCGGTAACTGCAAGGAATACACAGACAAGGGGTACAGCGGCAAGAACACAGACCGTCCGAAGTTTCAAGAACTGGTGCGGGACATCAAGCGGGGCTTGATTGCAAAGGTCGTGGTTTACAAGCTCGACCGTATCAGCCGTTCCATTCTGGACTTTGCCAACATGATGGAGCTGTTCCAGCAGTACAATGTGGAGTTTGTGTCCTCTACGGAAAAGTTTGATACCTCCACCCCGATGGGGCGGGCGATGTTAAATATCTGTATTGTGTTCGCCCAGCTTGAAAGGGAAACGATACAGAAGCGGGTAACGGATGCCTACTATTCCCGCAGCCAGCGAGGTTTCAAGATGGGCGGGAAAGCCCCTTACGGCTTCCATACAGAGCCGATCAAGATGGACGGTATCAACACAAAAAAGCTGGTGGTAAATCCAGACGAAGCGGCAAATATCCGGCTGATGTTTGAGATGTACGCCCAGCCCACTACCTCCTACGGGGACATTACCCGGTACTTTGCGGAACAGGAGATTTTGTTCCATGGCAAAGAGCTGATACGCCCCACGCTGGCGCAGATGTTACGCAATCCTGTCTATGTGCAGGCAGACCTTGATGTATACGAATTTTTCAAAAGTCAAGGGACAGTCATCGTCAATGATGCTGCCGATTTTACAGGCATGAACGGCTGCTATCTGTATCAAGGGCGGGATGTGAAGCCCAGCAAGAAGAACGACTTGAAAGACCAAATGCTGGTGCTGGCTCCCCATGAGGCATTGTCCCCTCCGACATCTGGCTGACCTGCCGCAAGAAGCTGATGAACAACATGAAAATCCAGTCTGCCCGAAAAGCCACCCACACATGGCTGGCGGGAAAAATCAAGTGTGGAAACTGCGGGTATGCTCTTATGAGTATCTACAATCCCTCTGGCAAACAGTATCTCCGCTGCACAAAACGGCTGGATAACAAGAGCTGCTCCGGGTGCGGGAAAATCATCACTTCGGAACTGGAAACAGTTGTTTATCAGCAGATGGTAAAGAAACTGGCAAGCTACAAGACGCTGACAGGCAGAAAGAAAGCGGCAAAGGCAAACCCGAAAATCGCCGCCCTGCAAGTGGAACTTGCCCATGTGGACAGCGAGATTGAAAAGCTGGTGGACAGTCTGACGGGTGCAAACAATGTCCTGCTCTCCTATGTGAATGTGAAGATAGCGGAACTGGACGGACGCAAGCAGGAACTTCTGGCGAGGATAGCGGAGCTGACGGTGGAAGCCATTAGCCGGAACAGGTCAGCCAGATTTCCGGCTACCTCGACACTTGGGAGAATGTATCCTTTGACGACAAGCGGCGGGTGGTGGATTTGATGATTACCACCATAGCCGCCACAAGCGACAGCTTGAATATCACATGGAAAATCTGACGGGCGGAACCCCTCCCGTCAGATACCTACTCTGTGTAGTCCCTTGTAAACTGTACTTTAATCAATGCTAAACTACGAAAGCATTTAGATGATGTTGATATTCTTGACTTTTTTTGCTGACAAGTTCAACATATACCGTTCTTCTCATTTTCAAGGATATGTAATTGAGCAACCAATTAAATCAGACTCTGAGCTTATTGTAAACATGTCATATAAGCGCAAGCTACCTGGAAAAAACAAGCTCATACAAGAAGAGACCCGATATGTCCGAATTGCTATTCGTAAGAAAAGCACATCTGATGTTGCAATAGATATCCGGCAACCATCCTCTTTCGATGCACAAAAAGCTTTAGAGCTTTTGCAAGCAATGACTGATTCGTCAGAAGAATCAGAAGTCGATTTAGCACATGTTAATTTAGATCTTCTAACTGACAAAAATAAAGTAAATTTCTATGATCAACTTTCTGCATACAGTTTTGATAATTGGAAACTTAAAACTGTAGTAGGTATAACCGTCAAAAAAGCATCAACATCAGAAGATGACATCGAGGAAGACACTTCTGAAAATGATGAATCTCTCTCCGGCACATTAGCGGGAATAAGCCAAGCCGTACTTAATGGTAGTGGATTACGCTCTAATGAGTTTGTCCAAAGCTCTATTCAACAGGGGTATTACATTTCATCTATGAAATATAGATATCTTTGCACTCAAGAAGCTGGAGAATTCGTGGTCGCCATTAATTCCAAGGGCGAAAATTTACGTGTAGATATTGAAAAGTCTTTTTCTGACGATGATGGAAATCTTTATATACAGCCATTTTCCAAGGGGCTACAAGATGAAATCATCAAGCCTTTCAAGATGCCTCAAATTCAATCTTCTATTCCTTAATTGAAGAGCAGAAAAAGGCAACAGCTAATGCAATTCTGGCACCTTAAAGTTACTAGGGTGCTGTTAAAGATTATGCTGTCTATCTCCAATTATCGCCTCGATTTCAACAATTTTAATAAGGCTTTCTCCATATAGACGCTCTTATTAACATTCCTCATGAAGTTTGTTTTCTTCTTGGATGTCTGATGTATATTATATGACAATTTTCACCTGTCATTCTGTCAGCTTTTATCTATAGAATCTAAAACAAGCTAATAACATACCACAAATAAATCCTGGAGATTTTCAACCTACAAATTTTCCGAGATTTATTGGGTTTCACTTATCTCCACCAACATATTTCCAATCGGACTGTTCTTGGGCGATATAACCATAATTTCAAATCCACCTGCGCTTGTTAAAAATCTATTGAATACACAATTGAGTTTTCTATGCAAGCATTTCTCAACTCATCTTATTAAGAATTTACTGACAAAAATTTCTTGCAGGCAACCACGTGGGTATATCTAAATGTGCCCTTGCAATCATGCTTCTAAACCTGAGTCCCAGTTCGAATCCCGTGAGAGTCAAAAATGCCTCTAAGGTTTCCTTTTCCAATTTTCTGCTAAAATCAGCAGTCGCTTTCCCGTAAATCTATGTAAACGAAGATAACCTGTGCAACTCTATTTTCAACTTTCTAGTTGAAAGTTGTGCAGAACATTTTTCTCTATACATAACGCGTTCACTCGCTGTTCTCCCGGAACAGAACGATGAACGCGCTTTTTCTGTTTTCGGGCCGGCCTTCCCAAATCGTCAAAAGAGGGTTTACCGCTGAAAAGTTTCGACCGTCACAACTCCAAATTGAAAACATCCATACTAACGTGAAACGTGGAGTGCAGGCATGAGAGCAGTGTTTTTGTCTGAATCACAACATTTCAGGGCGAAAAAACTACGGTTTTTATCTCATGGCGCCTATATGGAAGTATTTAGTCTTATTATTGTAGCTTTTCTTCCATTTCAATGATACCCATTTGCAAGAAAGCAAGCGTTAGCATAGAAAACAGCCTAAACCCTCTGCCAGCCAGATATTCGGCTTCTTGTTTCGTGAATATTGCGTGTCCTGCCTCCGAAAATTCATCAATATTGAAAGCAATCCGTTCACTCACAAGGTATTGCAAAAACTCATCTGCCGCATTTATCATCGTTTCTTCCGAAATTTTGTTTATCTGAATATCCGTATTTTGACCAATGTACTTTTTGGCATCCGTTCCAAGTGAAAAGCGCAAGAAATTTGCTGCATCTCTGAAATTTGAGACAAGATAGCTTTCTATGCTCGGATAACTCAAAAGTAATTGCCCAGCTTTATAATCGTTGTTGTCATACGGATTTGCAAGGGATAGGATATATTTTTCAATCAATGCAGGATCTGTGTTCGATTTCGGATCGCGGTCAAATAGATAGTAAATTGCTGACTGGTCAATCGGGAACTTGTATTGTTCGCGCAACACATCAAACACATCATCGAGATATTTTTCGTTCTCACTGATATCACGGATATTGCTCTCTCTCGTATTGACAACAGCAATCTGCGAAAAGCGATCTTGAATGCTTACAAAGTAGGTCGGCCTATTTCTACGTTTTTCTATATAACTGTATCCAAGAATGTTACAAAAAATACCTTCTCAAAATCGAAAACTCTGTCCGACTGCCTTCTACAATAAAGAGAACTCTGCCGATACTCTTATTCTTATTCAGCTTCATCGCTCACCTCTTTATATTCAGGAAGACCGCCAAAAACGCCGCTGACATACATCTTTTCAATGTTTTGCGCAGATCGCGGCTGTTCCGATGAGAATCTCCTTACTGTACTTCCGTTTCCATTTTGAAATTCGACAGAATACTCTTGGTCGGGACGGAGAATAGAATTACTGAGTAGATTTGTTGAATGGGAAACGAATAACATCTGCGCCCGGTCGGCTTTTTCCATAAAGTATCTAACCATAAGGCTTTCAAGTTCATTATGGAATCCGCTTGAAAACTCATCAATTAGAAGCATACCTCCGCTATTGATAACATTCAGAAATGCTGGAAGGATACGGAGAAGATTTTGATTGCCAAGAGATTCTTCTACAAAAGGAATCGGTACTTCGATGCCCTTACGCTTGAAAAAGATTCCTTTTTCAGTGTTATCTCCTTCGACAACAAAACGTACATTACCGCCCTTGCTGCTGTGATCATATTCGATGTTCTGTTCAAAGTTGTATTCATCAAAGAAACGATTGATTGATTCGCAACCACTCGTGTCAAGATAACGTGCAACCGATACTTCTGCTTTGCCATAAGAGATAATGTTCTTGTCAAACATGTTGATATATATAGATTTTTTTAGATAGTCCATCCATGCACTCAGCGTAGGATTGGAAGTAACTTTGTGTTAAAGTACAGCGTCCGTAAAAACAGTGTGTCCTTGCTGACATCTGCTTCATCATAGTTCACCCCAGCTGGTTTCGGCAATGTACGACTTTGCCGAAAGCCCCATTCTTTCAAGCATTAAGCGCATCATCAATCCAAAGCTTTTCAGAAATTGATCTTTTTGACCACATCAACCTCAAAAAATAATTAATCTTCTTCTTTTCGACCAGGAATTCATAGGAAAGCGAATAACACGGTCCGTTTCCAAACATACAGAGGAAGATACCTGAATTAAGATTTCTTTCAGAAAAGAGAAAATCAAGGAGTAGTTTCACTCCGAGAATAATTGTAGATTTACCGGAAGCATTTGCACCAACAAAAATACACCCCTTCAGAATGCCGTTGTCCGCAACATTCTGCGGAAGGATCGTATAATTAGTTTTAGCCAGGTCAACGGTAGTTTTGTTTTTAAACGACTTGAAATTATCAAGCGTAATCTTGGTGAGCATATTGTTTGTCCTCCCTAACACAATTTTTGCTGTGCTATTATTATATCACAAAGCTCAATTCAATGAAATATTTTTTCGAGGCATTTTTAAATTATCGTAAAAATATTACGGTGTTCGAAAATACAGAAAATAATACCGCTCTTGTTCATAACGTCCTCCATGCCTAACGTTCCACGCTCCTAAGGAGGAGACCGCAGGTTCGAATCCTGTCTGGGGTATCCCTTTAAGAAAATGCGAAGGTCATTTTTCCATGTGAAAGACGATCTTCGCATTTTTCATTTTGAACCTATCACCAAAATTAGCCAGCTAATGCCATTAGCAGAATTTTCGGTTCCAGCTAATAAAATCAGGCTTCCAGCTAATGAAGCCCCATAAAGCACCTTTTGAACTCTGTTTCCCGGCTCTCTGCTAAAATTGGCAGCCGCTTTTCTGTAATTCCATGTAAATACAAGATAATTTGTGTAAATCTATTTTCCACATTCCTACTGGAAACCGTGTAAAACACTTTTCTCCATACAAAGCATCACTCACGTATGTCAAAATTTTGATTGATGAAATGAGTAGTGCGTGCTATACTGTAGATAATAAAAACTATAATTATGAGATACGCATGAAAAGCAACTAGCCCCTCCCAAATCACAAATAAAGTAGTTGATTCTGTTTCAGAAATTTCCGAGTTGACCGGTTAGTTTTCTGTTCACAGTCGCTTCTCCAGCATTCCAAATCTGCGCCGTATTAACCGTATTCGTACCATCACTGTCTCTTGCCATTGAGCAAATCACTCTAAATCTTAAACAGATCACTGCCGTTCTGAATAGTAGGCATATGGGTTCCTTCACCACTTAAAGATTTTGCTGAGATTAAAAATGCTTCTGAGATTTACGAAAACGGCTCAATGGACTTGTCCTATATTCCGTGGACGAGCTCCTGTTGGCTCACAGCATTATGACGCGTGACCTTGCAGAAGAATCGGGCATGTTCCGCATAGGATCAGGATGGGCATGTCCTACATTTGGTGCACGGCCACAATATGCGTCCGATTTAGTTGTGGAACTACTGGACTGGACAAAGCACAGCAATTTGCATATACCGATTCGAGGTTGTGTGTTCCACCATGAACTGAATCAATTCATCTTTCCAGACGGTAACGGGTGTGTTGGACGTCTCTGGCATACACTACCACTTTCCAAATAAAAACCAGTGTTTGCGTAGCTACCAGTCAAATTTATCATTCATGACCACCAATAGGAATACTGCGATGCAATCAATGCAAACATTGATACTGGTGAGTCTACCGTGCTTATCGAATTCACGCTCTCCTCTATCAAAGCATCACTCATAGATGCGATGTTTTGAGCGGTATAAAACTGGACAAGAAAGCCTTACGTTGGCAGAAAATCGAAAAATTCTTACGGACCCATTATTATATTATGAATGCTAATGTGTTGGCATTGTGTGAAATGTCAGTGGCAACAGACAACAAAATCCCTGTTAGATTTTGTCGAAGGCAAAAAACTTTCTAGGCAACATAAGAACGGACACTGGCATATAGGCCGTTCTGCAACTGAGTTGAAATTCAAATCACCCAAATAATCATTAATCTGTACATTTATTTAGGAGGGATTCGCATTGGCCTCAAGCAAATTATCTATTTTTAATGTAAAACTTCAGGAAAACATGTCTTGGAATCTTATTATTAGTAATGTTTTACAAATGGATTCAGCAGACTTACACTGTGTGATAAGTGAGCAGAGTCAAAATTATATTGGAGGCTATTATTTAATTTCAACACTTCAAAACCAAAAGGTATATAATTTCGAAAGCAATAAATTTGAAACTATTGCCATGAAGAAACAGCATATCGTAAAATTCGATATCTTTACTTTTTCGAAGAAACTACTTCTTTGGGGCAGTAAAAGATGTGTAGATATGGTGATTACCACTCTTGTACAAGCATCTCATAATCAAATTACCATTGATAGCAACAAAATTGAATACATTCAGACATTAAATCGCCTTCTAAACATGAACGACATCAAATTCTCTAGGATGAAATCACAGATGTTTTAATAGATTGATGGGATTGTAGCCACTTGCAGTGTTTGCTTATCATCATTAGACAAGCCTCGAAATATGGTTCAAAAATACAAAAGTTGCATTTCCCAGTTAACCGTTTCAATCGAAAAGGGAGTAGGCCCCGTTGCCCTTACTTTATATTCAAGCGGATCCGTTGTGACATCAAAAGATCGAGATGATATTGATGATGAAACTCTAGAATGCATCAATATTATCATGGGAGGTGAGCTATAATGGGAGAACATGCATCTAAAATCGGTAAAAAACTTGAAGGCTTTGGCGAAGTCCTTTTTGCTAACTTGGGATGGATAGAGCTTGCTCGTGATAAAGAAATAAAGTGTACTCGTTCCTCTCACAAAAAGAAAACACACGGCATCGATTTACTTTGCAAATTCAATAATCCTTATAGTACGGGAAACCAAGGAATCATTATTGAATGTAAAAATCGTCAAATGTCCTCAATTACACAGGCGACTATCGAAGAATGGGTAAAAGAATTAATCAACAACATAGAATGTGCCCAATCTGCTCCTGAACTCGCAGATGTCGATTTAGCAAACACTACTCTCAACACTGGTCTTTTGTTAATCCACGCTAAATGACACATTCAATTCACAAAAATTTTATAACTACCTCTCAAAAATTTCCTTTCCAAATCGTAGAAATCCAATAAATATTTTTATTGCCGCTAACGATCGTATTTCTCAGTGGATGAGCTTATTTGCAAAAATTAAGACTTCCTATCACACTGGATTCACATTTATATATCCGAGTATAAACGAATCCAACAAAACATCACAATATCTCTTACAATCAACGGAATGTATTCCAAGTATTTACTTGGAAAAAGCACATACTTCGTAATAAAAAGCATCGGTGAAAACACATATTCAGAACCCCGTACTCAAAATATGCTATTTTTCTTTGACGAATCAACTGTCGACAACTTTAGATATGCATGGAGCCTATTTAAATATTATCAACTTCAAGGTTCTGATAAATATGTATTTTTATTTTATCCTCGAAAGAACGGCGACGTTGATTTTATCAAAGAAAATTTTATAACTGCTCTGAAGTCTGGAGAAACTCCAATAGACGATTTTGAGGCCGCAAAAATCGCAATCGACTTTATTGATAATAGATATTTGTCACCAATCGAAACGGGGGGTATTTTGTAATGGTTACAGAGTATACAGATTGTGCCGAATTAATGCGCTTAATTACGGAGCAGAAAATCAAACCGGCAGCAATCAAGCGCTATCTTAGCAAACAGGGAATTATATTTACTTCAATAAATGCTCAAACATTTGCTGAGGATGTTTATACAATTTTTCTTGGTGGGCAAGAAATGACCAATATCACTCAAATGATTGTCAGCGATGGAAATTATGAAAAATCCACTTTAGGTCAGTTTACAAGGAACTACACGCAGACCACGAAACGGGGGCTGCTGACAACAAATAAAGGCTGAGTATCAAGCACCGGGGAAGTGCGAGATATTCAGCCTGTTTTGTTGTCCGGGGTTTCCAAAGGGGCACCCTTTGGCACACGACTTTGCTTGCAAAGTGTAGTGTGTTATACGCTCTGTCGGCGTTGCTGCGAAAATGAGGTTGCCGCCAGGGAGGGCAAGGGCATTTGAAGCAGCAGGAAAACAGGGCTGTGATTGCGTGGCGTGGAGCCGCAAACGCAGGGCTGGTTTCATCAGCAGATAGGGCGTATATGAAAGCCCCCGTCCCTCGTACAACGCCGAACTTGGGACAAAGTGTCCCGAACTTGTGGATACATTCCCGTAAAAATTGAAATGGGCGGGAAGCCATTTTAGGGCTTTCCCGCCTTGATTACCCTTTAGCAAAGACAGGCAGGACTGTCAACGGCGGCGTATTTATGCGCCGTTCATCTTGACCGTTGACTGGCTCGGCTGGCTTTGCTATTTTCCCGATAAATAGGAAAAATCAATGTTAAAAATTCTGTAACAGTTATCATAATTTACTTTATCTTCTCCATGCCACCAGTTGAGTGGATAAGATAGGCTTTGCCTTAAATCTCCGGTATCTCTCATCAACGGTGGGGTAAAGGAATGTATGTATCCTTTATGCTCTGGTGTCTCCAAAATCCCACAAATAGCAAGTGTTTCAAGGATTCCGATAATCTCACTTATATTGCAGGGCAAAAGTTTACTCTCATGAATTTTTTTTACATAACATAATACCAGTGGATTGGTCGCTCATCGCAGATGATATTGATATTATTTCTTTCAAAATATTTTTGTCGATATTCGTAGGGAGTTGTTTATCCATATGAGCAAATTCATTGAGATAAAAAATGGGTTTTCCAATCCACCCAAATTCCACCACCTCGATACTTGACATAAATTATAAAAATGTTTCTATCCAGCCGAGATGGAACTTTGTCTGTCTTACCTCTATCAAACATTAGCCAACTTACAGCATATATATACGATGCTAAAATATACCGATACTCCATATCACGAGTAGATAAACTATACAAAAAAGAATTGGCAGCATCACTAAGAGAAATACATTTAAGACTTTGTGTCAAAATGCGTATAGCTTCTTCGTGCGAAATAGATAAATCCTCTAAAATGGCACCATGTTCTTTTGCATACGCAATTTCTTCAAATGATAACAGTTTTCGCTTCGTATCATCCATATAGCGCATTAGAATTTTTTTGCTTTTCTTATCCATAAACATTTTTCCCTAATTTTGGGCTCTTAGTTCCCTTACTTTCTCCCCCGCTGTGGCTTTGGATTTTCAGCAAGTCCGACTTCTGTGCAATCTTTTTCAGCCACTTCTTTTCTTCTTCAGATAGCTTCTTCAAATTCAATTTGAGCCGCTTGCAAATGAACGCCAAAGCAGCTTGCTCCGGGTCGCTGTCTGGGCTGGCAGCTTCGTCAACGGTCTGCAAGAAATCTTCCAGTGGGTTGTCCTCCGGGACGCTGAAAATCGTCCTTATGCGCTTCCCGCAGGTCAAGAGCTATCTTGTTTATGTCCTGCTGTATCACATAGCGGCAAAAACTATCATCATCAATATGGGCGGCGATAAGCTGTCTTAACTGCGGGTCGGTCAAGCGGGATTGTGCTGCTTCATAATGGTTGTACTCACAGCGTCTACAATGGCGTTTGCACTCTGCACCTGTTTGCCAGCGATACCGTTTACATAGATTTCAAGGTCAGCCATGAGCCGGGGGAAATCCGGGTGTGCCGCCAGCTCACACAAGAGGGAATTATCCACCCGCCCACTTTTCAATAGTTCAATCATATCATCGCTCAAACGCAGGTCTGCAAGATCGGCGTTTGGGTGATTTTTTGTTTGAGAACGCCCCAGCAGATAATCAACAGTCACTTCATAAAACTTTGCCAACTCAATAAGGGCATAATGGCTGATGTCCTTGAAATTATCCCCCTCATAACTGCCCAACGCAGACTTGGAGAGGTGCGTCTGCTCCGCAAGCTGTTCCAGCGTCAACCCACGCTCCACACGCAGGTCTTTCAATCGTTCTTGTATGGATAGTTCCATGCACTCCCCCTCCTTGTCTGTTTATGTTACCTGTTATATCAAAGTTTGTTCAGATACCCGATTTCATCTAATTCTGCCTTAATCTCGTCCCATTCACTACGCTTGGGGTTTAATGCAACAATCATCTCTTTTGTCACCGGCACCCCGTCTGCAAGCTGGCGCACAACTTCCAAAGGCAGGTCGCGGGATAAAACCACTTCCCGTATTCCACATAGGTCTGCGGATTACCATCAATCATAGAGAGTAAATCCTTGGAAGCGTCCTCACCAGCCATAGGATTACAGTGCCAAACAACGCCATCTTCCGTCCAGACGCAAAAAGTGCTTTTCATCTTTTTGACTTCTCTGCTATTCATGAGCTTTTGCAAAGCGGAAGGCATCCCATTTGTCAAATCCTCTATCCGAGGGAGTTTTTCTTCCCAATCGTAAAGTTCAGAATCTACACCATTGATAACACAGCCTTCAGATGTGAACATGATAATCATGCTTTGCTCACTGCCATCGGTAGCCCAAAATGTTTCTTTTCCCTTTCTCCATATGGGATTGTATGTATAGTGACGGATGAAACTCCATTCCTTCTCTAACATGATGATGTCCAAAGCTGCAAGCCCTTTGCAGAAAGCCTTTAGGCGATTTACATCAGGTAATCCAGACAAATTTTTCGTTGAAATCATATCGCCACTCCTTTCAAACTTTAATTGCCATCCAAGTACTTTCATTTTACCACAATTCCGAGAGCGTGGAAATAGAGAGTTTTCCGAGCTGATTTCCGACCTTATGGATATACGGGGCGGGCGGTCTTTTAGGTGTAGACTTAGGGTAGTTCATCGATGAGCTGCACCTTGAAAAATGAATGACCGTCCGAAAAGGAATACCCAGGCAGGGGAAGCACCGCAACGAGCCACTTCGGGACAAATGGCGCTGTTGACAAAGTCTCGCAACAGCGCCAAAATGTCCCGAACTTGTGGACACACTCCCGTAAAAATTGAAATGGGCGGGAAGCCATTTTAGGGCTTTCCCGCCTTGATTGCCCATCAGCAAAGACGGGCGGGACTGTCAACGGCGGCGCATGAAATGCGCCGTTCATCTTGACCGTTGACTGGCTCGGCTAGCTTTGCTATCTCCTCGATAAATGGGAATTTTTCTTTTTTATTCGTCCAAAGCGTCACAAAGCTTGTCCATAATTTCAGAAAGAGCAGTTGGAATTCCTTCTTCCCAGTTTGGACTTTCTAAAACTTCTCCATCTAAAGCCATATACATCTCTTTAGGTATCTCTCTTTTCATTTCCTCTTCGTCAACTTCTTCTGTCCAGTCATAATCTGAATTATATGGATCATTTTTAGGGTCAAAAGCATATTTTTGATTTTTATAATATCCTGAAATATAATTTTTTTCAAGAGTTTCAACAATATCAAAATCTTCTAAAGC
>ENA-OQMZ01000742-OQMZ01000742.1-human-gut-metagenome-genome-assembly--contig:-NODE-742-length-13243-cov-1.922232_pt1 | contig 13243 bp, 20 predicted proteins | sample MGYA00242621_ERZ504862 | MGnify/ENA primary metagenome ERZ504862 (study PRJEB26092, sample SAMD00036393) | human gut metagenome | host: Homo sapiens | study: EMG produced TPA metagenomics assembly of... | reverse complement strand
TAACAATAAATATTATTATAATTTAATGGATAAATACATCATTGGCGAGAACGCTGGTAAAGTTTGGCGTTTATTGAATAGTGACCATCTCCGTAAATGGGAATTTTCAGAGATAAAGAAAATTACAGGGATGGATGATGCCGAGTTGGGTAGTGCTATTGGCTGGTTGGCCCGTGAAGATAAGGTACAATTCGAACTTGAACATCATAACAGTAAGGACGAAAAGGCATACTTGTATCTTATGTTGAATGTATATATTTGACTCCTTCCTATAATGCTGAAAAAAGAAAGAAACCATGCTGATGAAAAACATGATTCTTTCTTTTCGTTTGGTATAGAACACAATGACGGGACACTTCCATCAATGAGAGACCGAGTTGGAGAAGACATTGATGACGACCACTCCGGCAATAATCAGGACCAGCCCGATGATGGCAGCCAGGTCGAGGTGCTGTTTGAAAACGAAAAAGCCGATAAGCGCGATAAGAATGATACCCACTCCCGACCAAATGGCGTAAGCTATGCCTACCGGAATGCTCTTCAGTACGACACTCAAGCAATAGAAAGCCGCCGCGTACCCCAGAACGGTCAATACGGACGGAACGAGTTTGGTAAACTGTTCGCTCTGTTTCAAGAAAGAAGTGGCTACAGTTTCAAAAACGATAGCCAAAAACAAGATAAGGTAAGTTTTCATTTATCTACATTCATCTTTTGATTTATACGAATCATATTCCGACTCCTGACACGAAAGAACCGGCAAGACAATGCCGCCGTTGCCTCATACGTGTTACTGGTCACGCCGGTAGTCGCTCTTGCTAAAACCGCCGAACACCGCTTTCAGAAGTTTACCCACTACCCAGAACACAACGATTATCAATATTACTTCCATACTACGTTTTTATTTAACCTGTATTAATAAATTAAACATCTGCTGTTTGTTACCAAGAGTGCGAATCCCTTTCAATCTTGTTTTCCGACAGTTAAACCGTTTATAAGCGGTAGTTGCCGCCGCCCTTTTCGTTTTACGGGTTATTCTTCCGCCGGACTGTCGTCCTTTTTCTTTTTCCGGGTTCCCAAGGGGCCGCTGAATTTCCCCCTGTTGAGTTTTACCCCATGCCTGTGGAGCACGCTGAATACCGAACTCCGACTGCTGTACCCGCTTACCGCCATGATGTCCTCGAATGAATGGCCGTTACATACATGTCAACAATAGTATTTTCCTTGTCGGCCTTATCCATAGCCTTCATCGTTTTCTTCGGAATCTTCGCGTTCTGTTGCAGGTTCAAGACACGTGCGGACGAATATCGCAGTATCGCCACCTCTTCGGGAAGCGCCCCGAACATCTCCAGCACATCGGCAACCGTCGTTTCGGGAAACAGTTTACCCCGTGAGTCGATCCGGTCATGGATGGATATGATGCGTACCACCTTGATACGGCACAACTCAATGAAAGCCGACAGTTCGCGCGACCCTCGGAGGGCATTGCTGAATTTGGCCACCACTACCTCGTCACCCCTTTCGAGGCTCGCCACAAGCTGTTTCCATTTAGGCCGTAGCGCCTCGCTTTCGACCGGTTCCTCTATCACTTGTACACAGCCGTACTTCTGCATCCATTCTTTGTCAGCCTCGAACCCGTCGTAACGATCCGCCTTAAATATGTAACCTACTTTTGCCATCTCATTGTACACTTCTATGATAACAAGTACAAATATAACAGTTTTATTTTAAACTAAACCATACTTTGAACGGAAAATCGAATAAAGCACTTAAATCTCCCGTTTTTTTCACTTGTTTTCATTGAAAATCAAACTATTAAGTGTAATGTTAAAAATAGCTTATAAAACAAATTTCAACACTTGCCATCTTGAAAATAATACTTAGATTTGCGCTGTAAAATTCAAAATTGAACAATGAATAGTAGAAAATCATACTTAAAAATCATACTTCCCATTGCTGGACTTTCTGCCGCTTCGATTGCCGTTTTCACATTCCCGTCATGCGACAGTCCGAACGGCAAATCACTGGCGGAACCCCAAGACACGCCTGCCGGTCTGTACAGAGAGTACCTCTCCGAGATACGCAAGTCCCAAGAACTTTCCTTTGAAGAGCTGACTGTATGTATCGGGGAATGGCAAACCTTGAAAGATTCCGTGGCTGCAGCCATTCGGCAGGACACGGCCCGTCAGGCCCATTCCGGCACACGGGAAGAATGTCGTCTGTTACACGACTCCATTTGCTCGGAACTTTCCCGGTTGGCCCTGTCGAAACCGCGCACCTACAAGGAAGTGTTGAGCTTAAAAGAGCGGTTCTCTCCCTATGCCGGAGACGTGGAACTACACCGTTCCGCCGAGGAGATCCGCCCGTTTTTCGCAGCGCTGGATAAACGGCCTGCCTACCGTGGCAACAAGGAGCAAACGCTGTCGGCATATCGTAAGTTGCTTGCCGGAACCCTGAACAACGGCATACACGACAGTCGTGACCTCAAGAGATTCATCGAGAAAGAAGACGCCGTTTTTCGCGCTTTTCTGTCCGGTCTGCACGATTCCGGCAGTGCAAACATGGCCGACATTACCCGCGACACGGAGAAGTGCTGTTCCGAGGTGTTTCTCGCTGCCGGACGCAAAGAGATTACCTACAAGGAGGCCCTGATATACATGGCCCTGCGTGCCGACCGCCGACTGATACAGAACGTGCGTACCTGTCTCGACGACATACATCGGGGCGAAATCGCGACACCCGAACAGGCGCACGCCTACATCTGGATGATACTCCAGCCTACGCTTCCTTGGACGGCCTCTGTATGACGCTTCTTTCCCCAGAGGATAAGAAAGCCCTCGACCGGATTGCGACCGAAACACCCGGCGCTTTCGAGACACTGCGTAAAATCCTGTCGTCAGAGAACAACCGGTTGGACGAGCTGCCCGGTATGCTCATGGAGATATTCATCGCCTCTTTGTAAAAGCCTATTCATAAAATAAACGATATATGATTATGTTACGACACTTTCTGGATGACTTCATGTCGTTCGTACCCCTGCAAATGCCGCAGCTTCTCAATGTGGCGACAATGGAGGAGCCGCAGTTTTACGGCGACTACGTTCTGCTCACGTTCCGTTGCGGGACCCCTATGATTTGGAGGAGGTCATGGACATATTCGAGGACGACATGGAGCTGATCACGCTCTACACCATGTGCCGGTCGATTGGAAAAATCCGGTCATAGCACCTGTGCCTACTCCAATCCCGCTTTCGGACAAATGTTCAAGATGAACGCCCGGACAGACGCGGACGGTAAGGTAAACCGCGTCATCGCGACCGTTTACGATTCGTTGGAACTGATGTACGGCGACCTGTCTCTCGACTTGAAACTCCACACCGGAAACGGCAGCTTCAAGTACAAGAAGGAGCTGGAAGACGTGCTGTTGGATTTCATGTAAAACAGTTCCTATGCGAAACACGATATATCGCCAGATGATTTTCTGCATCGACACATACCGCACATGGATAGAGGTGGCCGATGACAACCTCTACAAGGAGCACGTCATTCCGAGGAACAACCGGACCGATTTCCTGGTTTCCCGCACGCTGGTACTGCGTGCTTGCAAACCGCATGGCACATACGACCGGGGCATGACGTGGACGATTCCGGAGCATGATCTGGACGCGGCACTGGCTACATACCGCAAGCAGAACGGCATATTCAAGTCCCGGATGAAGAAAGGCGCATCGTCCCTGACAGCTGAAGACACCGAGAACATTATCCGCTTGGCCACCCACGGGATTGTCCGCTTGGAACTCGTGGTACGGCCCGTTCACATACCTTCAAAACCCTATTACCTGTTATGACTTGGATTATATTACAGTTTGTGTTTCTTGCAATGCCTGTCGTCCTTCCGGCACTGTTGTACAGGAGCAGACGTTACTTCATGGCAAAATTCTACGATAAAATGATATGGAGCGAAAAGGCCCGCAGGTTGTACACCCATGTGCTGCTTATCGTATTGCTCCTCTTCCATTATGTCTATACGAGCGGACACCCCGGCGAGTTCGGTGTTGTGCCATCACCATTGTGTGTGCCGCATGGGCCTCTTTCCGGCGGGCGGACCGATGGATGCGCTGTTTGCTCGACCGGCCGAAACGTTTCGTCTGGTTTGCGCTCTTGGCATTGGTCATCGGCTTCGTGCCGCATCTGTACACGATGTCCGTAACCATCGCTTTATTCTTTTGGCTGCCCTGTTCTACCCGTCGGCAAGGGTCATGTCCGAAAGGACAGACATGCGCAAATTCCTCGAATGGCTGGAATATCCCGGAGCATTAGCCGACAGTTATCATAGTATCATCACGCAAGACTGCCATGATAATGCGGATAATGGCAGTCCATACAATCCGCACGATATGAATCATCAAAAACAGAACGAAAATGAGAAATAGAAATGAAGCACCCGCCACCATACTGGCCAACACGGAAGTGTTCGACTATCTGAAAGAAAAAGTCGGCGAGCGGAAAACAAGAACAGAAGCCTACTGCGACCTGTTGGATAAATCGCTGGCAGGTTTCGTCTCCCCGTTTTTAAGGAAACAAGACTACGACCTCGGTCCCTGCCAGTGCCATGTGACCGTTTCCGACCTTGCATCCGAGTGGCATTGGCACCGCGCCACCGTCCGCTCGTTTCTGGACACGCTCGAAGCATTCGGGCAGTTGGAACGTATCCGGCTGGCGAAAAGCGTCATCATTACCATGCACCTGCGAATCGGCACGCCTGACATGCCGGACAGTGGCAGAAAGAAACGGACTTGCCACAAGAATACAAGGAATATTGTACGATTGGGTGATTGGCAAAGCAACTTCTTTCGATGTCGGCAAATCATGCGGACAAATCATGCGTCAGACCTTGGCGGAGATAACCGGACAGGACAGCCGGGCCTATCCGGACAACCATTCCGGCACGACATCCGTGCATACCCTCCGATCAGAAGAACAATTGCGTGAGACCGTTTTGGAGTGTATCGCCCATGCCGCCCTATGGCGGGTTCTGCGCAAGTCGAGATTCGACGACGGCTCACCGCTCGTGCAGTTCTTCCGGTCCGATCTCGGTGGGGAATGGGCGGCGTTCATCGAAGCTCGAAAGAGCTTGCAGAGCTTGTTATCGACGGAAAGCCGGATGGAACGGATTTCGGTATGGACGAAGAGACGGAACGCCTCGAATCGCTTCGTAACCCTTTCTATCGCTTTAGCGAAGGCGCAGGAAGAAAGTTGAACAGGGATTCGCAGACAAAGATTGTATAACCACGGGCAATTCTCCCCGGTTCAGGTTCAAATATCCTTCCAGTTATAGCAGCATCCGGGCTTGCCCGTCTGCCACTGAACAAAGGGAAGGGGGAGCCTAATACCCCGACCGACATTCGTCGGTGGGAAGGGTGTCCGTACAAGCAGCAAGCTGGGGACACGGGGGATTGTCCGAAATAACACGGAAGCAGTATGGCAAATGCAAAACAGGTTCTTGACGTTCAAGTGTCGAAAGGAATCACCGCCGCCCAAGGCAACGAACATCTGCGCAATCGCAGCAAAGAGGCAGAGAAGTACGCATGAGTAAGGCAACTACGATCCCACTCGCAAACATCTGAACTTCGAGATTGCGTCCGGAGGCAAGATACGCCCTATTGACACGAGCCGTAATATCCCGGAACGGATGGCGGACATATTGGGCCGTCGCGGAATAAAGGACCCCAACGAGGGACTGATCGAACCGAAATACCGCACGGTGGTAAACATCATCTTTGGAGGTTCGCGGGAGCGGATGCACGAACTCGCATTCGGTACGCAGAAGGTGGATTTTGAAAAAAGGTGCGGACAATACCAGCATCAAAAGGAAGAGCGACATCGAACGTTGGGCAAAGGATGTCTATTCATTCGTTTGTGGCAGATACGGAGAGCAGAATGTTGCCGCCTTCATTGTACACCTCGACGAGTTGAATCCGCACGTGCATTGCACGCTTCTGCCAATCAAAGACGGGAAGTTTGCGTACAAGGAGATATTTGCCGGAAAGGACAAGTTCGAATATAGTGCGAGAATGAAACAGCTCCATACGGACTTTTTCGCCGAGGTCAACACGAAATGGGGAATGGCGAGAGGCCGGAGCGTCGCCGAGACCGGCGCACGGCACAGGACGACGGAAGAATACCGCCGTATGCTCTCGGAAGAGTGTACAACTATCGAGGAGAATATTGACCGCCACCAAAAAGTGCTTTCCGATCTTCATTCGGATATACGGCTGGCAGAGCGCAGGGTAAAGGGTCTCACTTCAATGGTGGAAAACCTGCGACGAGAGAAATCCGAAAAGGAGGCCCAACTGGCAGCACTCGAAAATGACATGAACTCCCGAAAAGACGATGCCTTGGCCATATCCGCCGAGAAAGAGAAACTCGAAAAAGAACTGGTCGCTATCCAAGGGAAACTGGCAGACAAACAGGAGAAGTTACAGACTGCCGACCGACAGCTTTCCGACCTCAAAGAGAATATGGATGCCATTCAGGAACGCACGGAACAGCTTAAGGAAGAAGCCTACGAATACACCCGTGATGTACATTCCAAAGTGGACAGCCTGCTCAAGGATGCCATGCTGGAAAACATGGTCGATGAGTGGCGGGAACTGTCGGCACGTATGAAGCCCTCCGAACGGCAACTGTTCGATGGCACCCTCGTGCGCTCCGTGGCAGAACAAGGCACGGAAGTCATGCACTGCGCCACACTGTTGTTCCTCGGCATGGTCGATGATGCCACTACATTTGCCGAAACACGTGGCGGAGGTGGTGGCGGCAGTGACCTCAAATGGGGACGCGATGACGACGAGGACAACCGGGCATGGGCGCTCCGCTGCATGAGAATGGCGAGCCGCATGATGCGTCCGGCCATCGGCAAAAAGCCCAAACGATAAATGGCAAAGATTGCCTGAAAACTGAATAGATTACAATTAAAAAATTGGAATTATGACAAAGAATATCATCTTTATCTTTGCGGCGTTCTGTACGCTGCAAGCCCGTGCGGATGTACAACCCACGGAGAAGGATACTGTACGCTGCATGTTCCGTTACGATGACACTGAACTGCTGCAGCCGTTACAGCCCTCATATCTTGACGGAGTGGTCGTCCCGGCACGGGGAAACGGCAACTGGTTCGTCAGTATCGCCGGAGGCACGACGGCCTTTCTCGGCACCCCGCTTGGCTGCGAAGACCTGTTCGGGAGGTTGAAACCCTCGTATAGCCTTGCCATTGGCAAGTGGTTCACCCCGTGGGTAGGCGCACGCATAAATTATAGCGGCTTGCAGTTCAAGGACGGTACGCTGGCCGTGCAGGAATACCACCACCTCCATGCGGATCTGCTATGGAATGTGCTCGGCGGCAGTTATTCCCGTCAGGAACAGGTACGCTGGCATCTGGCTCCCTTTGCCGGTATCGGGCTGCTGCATCATGCGACCAACGGCATAACCCGTTTGCAGTCTCTTATGGTATACAGGGGCAGTACCGGATTTCCAAAAGGGTAAGCGCCCTCGTGGAACTCTCCGGCGCAACCACTTTCCAAGATTTCGACGGGTATGGTAAGGAGAACCGTTTTGGTGACCACATGTTATCGCTTACCGCCGGATTTTCTTTTCATATCGCAGGGTCGGTTGGAAACGCGCCATAGACCAAGTCCTTATATCCGCCGCGATCAGTGGCTTGTCGAGCGCGTAAATGCTTTGTCGGAAGAGAACCGTCTTTATGCAGGGCAGCATGACAGAGACCGACGGACACTCGCTGAGCTGAAAAAGATTCTGGAAATCGAAGGATTGCTCGACAAGTACAGCCATCTTTTTGATGACGACGATGCATTCGACGGCAACCGTTATCCCAAAAACAATTACAGCGGTCTGAACTCGCTTCAAGCGAGACTTAAGAACCGGAAGTGGGACGGGAAATCTCCCTTGGATGGGAAGGGTACACAATCTGCCGACACAATTCCCCTTTGTGCGGGTCAAGACACACTCTGTATGCAATATTTGGCTCGTATGCAGAACGGAAAAGAGTGTATCGGCTCACCCGTGTATTTCTTCTTCCAACTCAATACGGCGCGTCTCACGGATACCTCCCAGACGCTTAATCTCGACGAGTTGGCAAGAGTAGCGAAGAAGTACGGGTTATCGGTAAGCGTCATTGGTGCAGCTGACAGTATGACCGGAACAGCATCCGTAAACAATGTCTTGAGTGCATCAAGAGCCGATTATATCGCTGAAGAATTAATCAAACGTGGGGTGTCGGGCGACAAGATAACCAAAACTCACCAAGGCGGCATTTCCGATTATGCGCCCAATGAGGCCAACCGCCATACAAAGGTTATGCTGCATCTCAAATAATACTTTTTGTTCATACGATATAAAAACATTTTTTTTCGTTTATGGAGAGCCTGTCTGTGAAGATCGGCTCTCTTTTTAAACGGAAATCTGACTGTTTGATATTTTCTAATCGGTAACGAACATCGTAATTATTTATTATATACTATCTTTGCATTCAGTCTTTTACCGGTATAATTCATGAACATGCAAAACTCTTATCTGACCTCGAAGCCGCACTACGAGATTCTGGACGGACTGCGCGGTGTGGCGGCTGCTATGGTAGTGGCCTTTCATCTGCTGGAAGCGCATTCCGGCGGCAACCATCTGAACCAGATTATCAATCATGGCTATCTGGCAGTCGATTTCTTCTTCATGCTTTCGGGTTTCGTCATCGGCTACGCATACGATGACCGTTGGAACCGGATGAGCACGGGAACCTTCTTCAAGCGTCGTCTTATCCGGCTACAGCCTATGGTGATCATGGGGAGTATCGTGGGAGCCGCGCTCTTTTGGTTTCAGGATGCCCCCTGTTATCCGGCAATGGAGGGCGTGTCCGCCGGTGCGGTGCTGCTGGTCATGCTGCTGGGTTGTACGTTACTGCCTCTGCCGCTGAAGTGGGACGTCCGGGGATGGATGGAAATGCACCCGCTGAACGGGCCGGCATGGTCGCTTTACTACGAATACATCGGCAACATATTGTACGCCTTGTTCATCCGCAAGTTCAGCAAGACGGCATTGACTGTCCTCGTGGCGATAGCGGCGTGCTTCACGGTACACCGCTGCCTTACCGCACCTGCCGGCGACATCGTGCGGATGGGCTTTGAACTGGGAACAGCAGTACGTGGGACTGGTCCGGCTGATGTACCCCTTCTTTGGCGGACTGCTCCTGTCCCGGCTTGGCTGGCTGATACGCACCCGCAAGAATGCTTTTGGGTGGTGCAGCCTGATGATAATCGCCGTGCTTTCCGCGCCCCGTATCGGTGGGGAGGACGGGTATTGGATGAACGGGCTTTACGAGGCTTTCTGCATCATCTGCATTTTCCCGGTTATCGTCTCGATGGGAGCGGGAGGCAGGATAACGGGCAAACGCTCCGCTGCCGTATGCAAGTTTCTGGGCGACATATCCTATCCCGTCTATATCACCCACTATCCGCTGGTCTATATTTATACGGCATGGGCGTTCAACCGTCAGGCGACACTTGCCGAAGGCCTTCCTTACATGCTGCTCACGTTCGTCGGGGCGTTCGCGCTTGCTATGCCTGCCTGAAGTGCTATGATCTCCCGGTGCGCAAATGGCTCACGGAACGTTTCTTGAAGAAGAAATAAAAAGCGGTAAAGAAATCCTATATTTATTATCGTATTTCTGTCGGATGACAGATAAAGTTCCGACGCCGAAGGTGTTTTGCGGACGACACAATCAGATAACGCGAACCCAAATGTCTATTACTGTTTCGCTGATAGAAGAAAAGCCCCTTGATGCCTTTGCCATAGGTTTGAGGGGCTTTTGGGGAGGCTACAAACCTCTTTTTGTTGAATAGGTTCTTTTGATATTGTCACACCTTTTTCTATCCCGACCGACGTATAAAACGTGCGTGTGCATGTCGGTTGTACAGGCCAAAGACATACCGGGAGAATAAAACAGCACTGCCCGCCTGTAGAGGGGTTTCCTACAGACGGGCAGTGAGTAAGACACGGAATTAAAGTTTGGCGGTTGTCACTGGATAGTTACGCCACTGGGCGGTACGTAGGCTGCACGGATGCGGAGAGGTCTATTGATGCGGGGTGCTTTACCGGTAGTGCCGTTATCATTCGTGTATATATCGTCCCAATCACTTTCTGCATAACCACCGTCTGGCAGGGCTTGGTGGCACGGGCATAGCTGGTGCTCTCTGGATAGATATACGCAGGCCATATTCCTGTTCTATCTTTTGCTGCCGCCGATGACCAGTAGAAATTGTTCTGGAACTCCGTGTATGTATTGTAATAAGAGGTAAGAATACTTTCCAGTTGGGAGATACCGGGCAGGAACCAACCGGAAGAATTGCTCATGCCCTGTACGGCTCCATTGGCATTGCGCTTGTTCTTGTTATAGCAATATTCCGCCGCTGAGCGGGGTTTTTCGTTCAGGTTCATTTCTGATTGTCCAGCTTGGGTAATAATGCGCCGGGTAGCTGCCGCCCCATGTTTGTTTCCTTCCGTCCATTCGTTATTTAGCGGACCTCCGATGTATTCACCATTACAACCCCATTCCAAACCGTCATAGATATAATCCCCTTCAAACTCGTTCAGGGGGTCGTAATGGGATATATATTCCTCATAGGCTTCCACGTAGATAGTGCCTTGAAGTCTGCCTTCATAATACCACTGTACCGGCAACAGACCGTGCTGTACGATTTCAATGGTACGGGTACGTGGCGTCTGCGTGTTGTTGTCGGTGTACGAGATGTTGACGGTGGCGGTGCGGTCTTTCGTGCTTAGGTTTTCGTCCAAGTAGAAATAGATGCGGTCACGGCTCCTGCTGATGGTGTATTCGGTGTTTTGGGCAAGGGTGTTGGTCACCAAGTCCGTGGTGAAGTATTTGCGTTTGCCGTTTCCCGCAGTCCATTTCTGTCCGGTCGCCAAATGGGTATCTGTACTCATGTCGGCAGAGAGTGTTCCATTCTCCATATTTTCGGCTGGCACACGTTCCATGCGTATCCAAGTGTGACTTTCCGGGTCGGCTATGCTGACTTTCATCTTTGGATTCTCATCTTCCTCGAAGAGGTACACGTCCAAAGGTGTGATACAGAAGTGGGCGTCGTGGTCACGCTCGCGCAGCATGGACAGGTAGAACGGGTTGTTCTGCTCGGTGATGTTGACGCGGGCATCGAAGGTGATGTGGTCCGGGTTGTTGCCACATGGGTCAGTCCGCTGATGACGATGTTGTTGGCGTAGTGCCTGTTGCGTATCACCTTGAAGTCATTCACCGGGTTGCCTCCGAGATAGAAGGTATATTCGGCCTCGATGGTGGTGTTATCCTGATTTGCGGGCAGGGAGGGGTCGCCGTTATAGGTAGTGTAGTAGGCTCTCATCTTGAAATAGGTAGCCTTACTGTTTTCGCCTACAAGTCTCGGCTTCCACCGCTGCTTGTCAACATCGTCCTCTACTCCAGCCGGATACTGATAGTTTTCCGGATCTTCGTCCGGTTCAATCATGTTCTCGAACATGTAGAAGGTCAGGGAGGCGGCCCCGCCGTGGTTGTAAACGACGGCATCGCTCTGTATGTTTTCTACATTGCGGTATGGCTCATCGGTAGTCAGGCTGGTCTGGCCATCGGCAGGCTCGGTCAGGGGTACGGCGGTAGGCATGTTGTACACGCCCCATTCCGCAATGGAAAGGCGGGGCAGTTGTCCGCTCTCGTCCGAGTGGTCGGAATCGATACTGATGTTGATGTCGATGCGGGCCATCAGTGCCTTGAGCTGCATCGTGAGGCTTCCCTTCTCGGTGAGGTTCACGGTCGCGCTCTTGCCCGCCATCGGCATTCCCGTGCTGGGCAGGGTCGTGATGTCATCGCGGGTGTTAGGAGTATAATTGGCAGGATCGTACACGAACGCTTCGAGCAGCTCCTTGGGCTTTTTCCCGTCTTTGCTATATTGGGGGAAATTATCGGGATAACCGTCGCCGTTGGCATCAGTTACCACTCCGGAGTCACGTTGGCCAAAGCGTAGATGGTAGTTTTTTTGCGAGTGCCGGATCTTTAAACACGTCCGTAGGAATGCTGACATTGGTCGTATTCGCCGACGGAGCCATATACGGCGAGAATACTTTCGTGTTGCTCGATTCCAGATAGTCGCCGTTTTCGTCGAAGAAGAACAGGTAGAGCTGGTTGATGCGCTTCTCCTTGTCGTCCTTGGCGATGGCCGAGCGGGTGACGACTTGCTGCGGCAGCATGTTCTGGCAGACGGCCTCGATGGTGAATCCGTCGCCGGGCGGAACGGTACCGCCGCCAAAGTCCTCCTCCGTGGTGCAGGCTGCCGGCAAGAGCATGGAGGCCACCGGCAGGAAATAATAAAGTATCTTTTTCATCTTTATGCTGTTTTCGGTTGTTGTTTTATTGGATAGAGACGTCGCTGTCGCCCCCGTCTTCCCAGAACTCGTTATCGGCGGCAATAAAGTTCAGCGCGAAGGTTTCGCCCACGAAGTTGAGCTGCGCCGTATAGCGGACACCCGCACGGGGCTGGAACTGTGTCGGACGTTCGGCTGTAGCGGTCTTATCCGCCCCTTTGTAGGTATATTCGACGGAAACCTCCACGTCCTTGCCGAAATAAGTGCCGTCCGTGGCGTTGCTCAACAGAAGCAGGTGCTTGTCGCCTATCGGGCTGACGGAACTGTTGGGAGCTACTGCAAGCCCTGTCTCGTTGTTATATATCTCGTATGTGCCGGGATAGGTGCCGCTGTAGGTGTAGAATCCCTCTTCGTTGGTATTCTTGCTGAAATCGATGGTAATCGAGCGGGTGAAGTGGCCCGACAAGGTAACACGCTTGACGGTAACAGTTTCCTTCTTTTCATCTCCGTAATTGTAGTTGTTCACGCGAAGCCCAAGCCCGTCATGATGTGGCTGAAATTGAAGCCCACGTTCCCCGTGGTACGCAGGTGGTTATAGACGACGGAAACCATCGCGTCGGGTGTCTGCATGTCGTTCAACGTGGTAGTCGCTACATCGCCCGTCTCGCCGAACGGCATGGTGAACGTCAGTTTCGGCACGCCCCGTGTGGTGGCGCTGGCGGGACTTTCCACTGTAAAACCGTCCTTCGGGTAATAGGCGAAAAAGGTGTACCGATAGCTGTCGGGGGAGGTCGCCGCCGGATTTTCCGTCGTGTTGTACCATTTTCGCG
>ENA-OQMZ01000740-OQMZ01000740.1-human-gut-metagenome-genome-assembly--contig:-NODE-740-length-13248-cov-1.811066_pt1 | contig 13248 bp, 15 predicted proteins | sample MGYA00242621_ERZ504862 | MGnify/ENA primary metagenome ERZ504862 (study PRJEB26092, sample SAMD00036393) | human gut metagenome | host: Homo sapiens | study: EMG produced TPA metagenomics assembly of... | reverse complement strand
TCTGATTGATGAGGTGATTATGCCCCGTGACACTCGTTACAAACTTATTCAACTTTGGAAATGTGTCACAATAAAAACCAAAGCAATCCGCCTAAGAAACATGGCAATATGCCTTTATGATAAAATCAAGATTCCGTCACAGATTGCTCAGATTGACATCGGTCCAATTTAAACAGTGGGTCCTCAATGGAAATAACCGGTGACAATCTGCGTAACCTGTGGCGGAAAAGCTTTTTATCTCGTCTCTTTGCTATTCTTTATTCAGCCATGCATTGATCTGTGTCTTGATTTCTTCTTGTGTGTCGGTGTCAAAGCTGCCGATACGGGTGGTATGCTGCCGCCGGGTAACACATAAACTTTTATGTTTTTCTTGTTCTTCAGCCAAGTGACACCCGAAGCTGTCCAAGGATCATCGCCGCCATAAATATAGATCATTTCGGGATCATTCTCTTTCAGGAATTTTACCACCTTATTATATAGTGTCTTGTCAAATTTGAGATTTGACAGTTCGGGCGGTAACATTACCTTATGAAGATAGTCACGGCTGCTCTTTATCGTCAGATACTTTTTGAAAGGTTTGATGTCATATCCGTTAATACCCAGTTCTTTGGCCGCTTGCACATTAAAGGAAGGGTAGGGAGATTGTTCGGAGAAATAATCCGGTTCACAAATAGCCATGAAATGCTTGAATAGCGTGTGGTCATCGGCATTTGTTTCCGGAATCTTATTTACAGGAGTTCCCCATTGCCATAGGGCAAATGAGTATTCCAATACATTGAAGTCGTATACTTCGGCTATAGGAATGCGGAAGGTATATCCTTTATCCGAGCAATATTTTTCGAACATCGGCAGCAGCCGGCTCTTGCGTTTAAGTACTTCCAGTTGAAAGTTTTCAACTCGTTTACGGTTTTCGGGAGTCGAAACCTTATTGGCAATGAACGGTTCGTGACGGCCGTCCTCCAATGATTGGTTGAGGGGGGCTACGTAAGGTACGGAGATATCCACATCATCGGGAAAGTAAGTGCGGTAGAACATCGTAGTCTGTCCGCCTTTGCTGATTCCGGTAGCTATCCATTTCTCATCGTATAGTTGTTTCAAGGTCGTGGTTACATGATGCAAATCATACAGTGAATTTTCAACCGTGAGATAATCCCAGTTGCAGGGCTTCGGCATGGACTCACCAAAATAACGGTATTCCACGAATACCAGATTGGCGTTGAATAATTTGGATAACTCTTCTTGATAACGCGGATGGGTGGCATAATGGGCGGCATAGCCTTCGGTAACCAGTACGGTAGGGCGGTCAAAACCTACATGCGAGAGAATAACCCTTTGCTTGAAATTCCCTGCTTCGGTGATGCGGATCCAATAGTTGATTAATGAAGAATACATATTTCTCCGGATAGGCATCACTTTGCATTGGTTTAATGTCACTGATGTCCGGAAGATTTTGAAGTCTTTTCTGTAATTCAGTGGGAGGAGCTGCGGCCTGGGCCATTTGTAAAGGCAATAAGATAGCCAGTATTGCCCATACCATAAAAGAGAGTGTGTGTTTCATCGTTTATAAATGGTTTAATAACTAATGGGCAACAAAAATAGTATTTTATTTCGATATTGTCGGGTAATCTTTTATCTTTGTGTTACTTAATAAAGCTGAGAAATATGTTTTTTCTTCATCGTATATGGAATTGGTGCAGTCGCTTCCGTCACCGTTGTGGTTACGGAGTACACTCTCCGTCTGATTTTTTTCTGATTACTTCTATTGTTTATGAAAAATATCACTACTATGCTTATCGGGTATTGAAGGAAAGGGGATTTCCTGCTTATTTGCCACATTATCGAAGGAAAGTGAACCGTTTGCTATTCCGGTTGGTTAATTATTTCAGACCAAAGTCGTTGATTGAAGTGGGGATTGGTAATGGGGCATCCATAGGATATATGCGGGCTGCGTGTCATACTATGGACTCCGTCACCTTGAAAGGCAGGGATTGGGCAAAGACTTCCCGACAACTGGAGGAGAAACTGGCGGAGGTGCATACATTAGATTGTCTGCATATAGGGCATACTCCTTTTTATAAAGAAGTTTTTGAACTGGTACTTCCTTATGCCGGACCTCGTAGTTGCTTTATTGTCGGAGGAATTCATGAATCGAGGGAAAAACGGAAATGGTGGGAGCAAATTGTAGCCAGTGAGTCGACGGGTATCACTTTTGATTTGTATGACATAGGGTTGGTCTTTTTTGATAAAGCGAGATATAAACAGCATTATATTGTAAATTTTTTATAACCGGAACCATGAAGAAAAGCATGATATACACCAAAACAGGTGATAAGGGAACCACATCATTGGTAGGTGGTACCGGGTGCCGAAAACGCATATACGGCTTGAAGCCTATGGCACAGTGGATGAATTGAACTCCTATTTGGGATTGTTGCAAACGTATTTGACGGATGAGGAGGATAAACAAATCATTTTTCGTATACAAAATAAATTATTCTCTGTCGGTTCGTATCTGCAACGGATCAGACACAGACCAAGTTGCGTATGGAAAGTCGTATAGAGGATGAAGACATCCGGATGTTGGAGCAGGCAATTGACGTAATTGACAATGAACTTCCTCCTTTGAATGCTTTTATTCTGCCGGGGGGTGACCGTGGAGCAGCCGTTGGGCACATTTGCCGGACGGTGTGTCGCCGTGCCGAGCGACGTATTCTTGCATTGGCTGAAGAATGTGACATAGATGCCCGTGTAACAGCATTTGTCAACCGTTTATCTGATTATTTATTCATTTTGACCCGAAAGTTAAATCATTTAACTAAAACGGATGAAATTTTTTGGGATAAAAGTTGCAAATGAAATAATTTATTATACTTTTGCGGCTAATTAGAGAACGAAAGAAAAGTATTTACTTAAAAAATAAGAAAACTATGTACTGGACATTAGAATTGGCCTCGAAGTTAGAGGATGCTCCCTGGCCTGCTACAAAGGATGAGTTGATTGACTATGCAATGCGTTCGGGCGCTCCGTTGGAAGTAATCGAAAACTTGCAAGAGATGGAAGATGAAGGCGAAATCTATGAAAGTATAGAAGATATTTGGCCGGATTATCCGAGCAAAGAGGATTTCTTTTTTAATGAGGAAGAATATTAGAAAGAGAACATGGCGGACAGAATAAAAAATTCTGTCCGTTTTTTGTTTGATATTTCTTCTTGGAAGGGGGGATTGGAAAGCGTAATGTAACTTTCCTGGGAGATTGAACATTATACATGGAAAAAGTGTTTATCTTTGTGGCGTAAACTAAAAATAGACAAACATGAAAAAGATTATTAGTGTATTAATGGTAGCTGTATGTTTGATGATGGCTGCTCCTGCTCAGGCTCAGTTGCACTTTGGAGTAAAAGGTGGTTTGAATATTTCAAAATTGAGTTTTTCAAAGGATGCTTTTAAAGGGGATAATAAGACTGGTTTTTTTGTGGGTCCGATGGCTGAATTCACCCTGCCTATTATCGGGATAGGGGCAGATGTTGCCGCTTTATATTCTCAGACAGACTTAGGGTCGATGGAGAGAAAACAATGAAGTTAAAGACATTTGCAGTTCCTGTGAATTTGAAATGGTCCTTTGGCCTTGGTAGCATGTTGGGTGCTTATATTGCTGCAGGTCCCCAGTTTGATTTTAATATTGGCAATAAAATATGGACGCGTGAATTGTCATTGAAAAATCTACAACCAGTTTCAATGTAGGAGCAGGTCTTAAATTGATACGTCATTTACAGTTAGGGTTAATTATAATTTGCTCTGAGCAAGACTGGTACTTATGAATATTATACAGAGGGTGGATCGGGTGATGGACACCATTCTGTTAATATAAAGAACAACACTTGGCAAGTTTCTTTGGCATACTTGTTCTAGACAACCTTATTTAATAAAAGATAAAAAGGAGGCATTCAGTGAAGAATGCCTCCTTTTTTGTAATTTTGCACCATGAAAAAATTCGTAGATGTCATAGTTCCATTACCTATTGCCAACCAATACACTTATTCTCTTCCTCAGGAGATGGAAGAGATGGTACAGATTGGTTGTCGGGTGGTTGTTCCGTTTGGAAAGAAAAAGTTCTATACGGCAATAGTGACAAATGTACATTATGCGGCCCCGGAGGGGTATGAAACGAAGGATATAGCTGAAGTGCTGGATTCATCTCCGGTACTGTTACCGAAACAATATGAGTTCTGGCAATGGCTGGCGGAATATTATCTTTGTACATTAGGAGATGTGTACAAGGCGGCTATCCCTTCGGGTATGAAACTGGAAAGCGAAACGTTGGTGGAATATAATCCCGATTTTGAAGCTACTGCACCCTTACCGGAGAAAGAGCAGAAAATTCTGGATTTGTTGAGCCGGGATACAGAACAGTGTGTAACCCAGTTGGAAAAAACAGCGGACTGAAAAATGTGTTGACTGTCATCAAGTCTTTGTTGGACAAAGAGGCCATCTTTGTCAAGGAGGAACTGAAACGTAATTACAAACCGCGTACTGAGGCAAGGGTGAGATTGGTGAACGGAGAAGCGGATGAGGCTTACTTACAACGGCTGTTCAATGAATTGTCACGTGCTCCTAAACAATTGATGATATTAATGAAGTATGTGGAATTGTCCGGTTGGGTAGCCAGAGGGTATGCTTTAAAGGAAGTAACAAAGAAAGAGCTGCTTGAAAAGTCTGGAGGGTCTGCGGCCGTTTTTAACGGATTGGTCGAAAAGAAAGTCTTTGAGGTCTATCATCAGGAGATAGGACGTTTGGATAAAGGAATTTCGGATACCGGTGATATTAATCCGCTGAATATTGCGCAGCAACAGGCTTATGGCAACATTCTTCAATGCTTCAGAGAGAAAAATGTATGTCTTCTGCATGGCGTTACATCCAGTGGCAAGACGGAAATTTATATCCACCTCATTCAGGAGGTGCTGAAAACAGGAAAGCAGGTCTTATATTTGCTTCCGGAAATTGCACTGACCACTCAGATAACTGAGCGTTTGAAAAGGGTGTTCGGACATCGGCTGGGTATTTATCATTCCAAGTTTCCGGACGCTGAACGGGTGGAGATATGGCAGAAACAGTTGGGAGAGAAGAGCTATGACGTGATTCTCGGAGTCCGTTCCTCTATTTTTCTGCCTTTTCGTAACTTGGGGCTGGTCATCATAGATGAGGAACACGAGAATACGTATAAACAGCAAGACCCCGCCCCACGTTACCATGCCCGTAGCTCAGCCATCATGCTGGCCTCTATGTTCAAGGCGAAAGTGCTGCTGGGGACGGCTACTCCTGGTGTGGAAACTTACTTTAATGCTACCTCGGGAAAGTATGGCTTGGTAGAATTGAAAGAAAGATATAAAGATATCCGGCTTCCTCATATAGAACTGGTTGACATCAAGGAACTGGCGCATCAGAAGCGGATGCAGGGCCTTTCTCACCGGCGCTGGTCAAGCAGATAAAAGAGGCATTGGAGTGTAAGGAGCAGGTTATCCTGTTTCAGAACCGTCGCGGTTTCGCTCCGATGATAGAATGTCATACCTGCGGCTGGGTTCCTAAATGCAAGAACTGTGATGTGAGTCTGACGTATCATAAGGGCTGAACCAGCTGACTTGCCATTACTGCGGATATACCTATCAAGTTCCCCGTTCCTGCCCGGCGTGCGGCGGAGTGGAATTGATGCATCGCGGTTTCGGTACAGAGCGTATAGAAGATGATATAAAACTGATATTTCCCGAGGCGAAAGTCGCCCGGATGGATTTTGGATACCACTCGTACCCGTACCGCATACGAGAAAATTATCGCGGATTTTGAACAGGGCAAGACGGACATCCTGATTGGTACGCAGATGGTGTCCAAAGGATTGGACTTTGATCATGTCAGTGTGGTGGGGATTCTGAATGCGGATACGATGTTGAACTTCCCGGATTTCCGGAGCTATGAGCGTGCTTTCCAACTGATGGCCCAAGTAGCAGGACGTGCCGGGCGTAAAAATAAGCAAGGACTGGTTATCCTTCAGACCAAATCGCCCGATTTACCCGTTATTCATCAAGTGATGCATAATGACTATGAGCAGTTATATTATGACCAATTGGCAGAACGGCAGATGTTCAAATATCCTCCTTATTATCGTTTGATTTATGTATATCTGAAACACCGCAAAGAGGATATTCTGGATTTGGCGGCGGATACCATGGCGGCACAACTCCGTTCCGGATTGGGCGACAGGGTATTGGGTCCGGACAAACCGCCGGTGGCCCGTATCCAGACCTTATTTATAAAAAAATGATTGTGAAAGTGGAGCAGAATGCTTCTATAAAGAAAGTGCGTGATTATCTGCTTGCCGTACAACGTGCCATATTGGAAGATGAACGTTTCCGTTCGTTGTTAGTATATTATGATGTAGATCCACAGTAACCGGTCCATGCACTGGACGATAATAGAAAAGATAAACGAAAATAAAGATGAAGATAGAATTAGACGTACATACCCATACCATTGCCAGCGGGCATGCATTCAGTACTTTACAAGAAATGGCGCAAGCTGCCGCCGATAAGGGATTGAAGGTTTTAGGGATAACGGAACATTCGCCCGGTGTTCCCGGTACTTGCCATCCTATTTATTTTAGAAACTTGCATGTGGTTCCCCGCCGGATGTATGGGGTGGAGCTGTTGTTGGGGGCTGAGATTAATATTCTGGATGGTAAAGGAAACCTCGATTTGGACGAGGATTATATGAAGATGCTTGATATCCGTATTGCGGGTATCCACTCTTTATGTTATGAATATGGAACGATAGAAGAAAACACCCATGGAATGGTACAGGTTATCAGCAATCCTTTTATTCATATAATCAGTCACCCCGGAGACGGTACGGCGGCGTTACATTTTGAACCGATGGTATTGGCAGCCAAAGAACACCATACTTTATTGGAAATAAATAACAGTTCTTTAAAACCCACCCGTAACAAACCCAATGCCCGTGAGAACAACCTCACCATTCTCCGTTTATGCAAGAAATATGAAGTTCCGGTCATTTTGGGAAGTGACGCGCATATTTCGTTTGATATAGCCCGTTACGATAATTTGTATGAATTGTTGCAGCTACCGGGTTCCTGAAGAGCTGATCATGAACCGTGATGTGAAATCATTTAAAGAATACCTTCATTTGTAGATTATATATGAAAAGAATACTTTTTGTCTGCCTCGGTAACATTTGCAGGTCTTCTTCGGCAGAAGAAGTGATGCGTACTCTCATAAAGAAAAAAGGACTGGAACACGAGGATAGAGGTGGATTCTGCCGGAATCCTGAGTTATCATAGAGGGGAATTGCCCGACAGCCGTATGCGGATGCATGCTTCCCGCCGCGGTTACAATCTGACCCATCGTTCCCGTCCTGTCTGTACGGAGGATTTCTATCATTTTGATATGATCATCGGCATGGACGACCGTAATATAGAGGACCTGATGGAGCGTGCTCCCGATCTGGAAACGGAAAAGAAAATCCATCGCATGACGGATTATTGCCGCACCAAAGTGGCAGACTATGTTCCCGACCCTTACTATGGCGGTGCGCAAGGGTTCGAGAACGTGCTTGATATACTGGAAGATGCTTGTGCAGGATTGCTTACTTCCTTAGTTCCGGGTAACTGATTCGGGTGTGATACATCGTTTTCAGCTTTTCTTTAAACAGTGCTTTGACTGTTGCTATATCCTTGAACGTAATAGGGCATTCTTTGAAATACCCCTCAGATACCTGTGTGTCAATAATCTTATCTACAGTGTGCTGATGCTTTCTTCCGTGTACTCCGGCAGGCTGCGTGAAGCCGCTTCTACAGAGTCGGCCATCATCAGGACGGCCTGTTCCTTGGTGAACGGGTTCGGACCGGGGTAGCGGAACTTTTCCTGATCCACTTCTTCGTCAGGATGTTCGTTTTTATATGAAATGTAGAAATACTTCGTCAGTCCCCGTCCATGATGGGTACTGATAAAGTCTTTGATCACTTTGGGCAGATTATGCTTTTCCGCCAGTTTCAGTCCGTCGGTGATATGACTGATGATAACCTGGGCGCTTTGTTCATAACTTAAACTCTTGTGCGGGTTGACTCCCGACTGGTTTTCTGTAAAAAAAGCCGGATTCACCATTTTACCGATGTCATGATATAATGCTCCCGTACGCACCAGCTGGCTTTTACCTCCAATCTTGTTTGCCGCCGCAGCAGCCAGGTTTGCCATCTGCAATGAGTGTTGGAAAGTGCCCGGAGCTACTTCGGACATTTCCCGAAGCAAGCTATTGTTGATATTTGACAGTTCCACCAAAGTCACATCTGAAGTAAAACCGAATATTTTCTCCAAAAGGAACAGTAACGGATAAGCGAACAGCAGTAAGATACCGTTGATCATAAAATAGATGTACATGCGCGTATTCAGCTTGGTCAAATCATCTTCATGAATCAGCTCGAAAGCAAAATATAATAAAGCGTAACTGATAAATACAACCAAAGCCGTCCGTAACAATTGCGACCGTTGGGACAATTCTCTCAAACTATAGATCGCCACCATTCCTGCCACTACCTGTAACAAGATAAACTCATGTGGAAAACGTAAAGTGATGGAGCAAAGCAAAATGATAGTGACATGTGCCATGAATGCCGTTCTTGAGTCAAGGAAAACACGGACTATAATCGGAATCATGGCAAATGGAACCACGTAAATACTTGACAAGTTCTGTTCCACCATAATGGAAGACAGGACGGGGAAGAACACAATCAGTGCAAATAGCAGGGTAAGTGTTCCTTTCCGTTCATAATAATCTGCCCGGAACAACTCCAGATAGGCCATGAAGCAGAACAGGAAGATTCCTACATATAATATTTGTCCGGCCAATGTCAGTCTTTTCTCTTGTACCGAGTCGCTACGTTTTTCCCATTCCTTGCGTAAGGATTCCAATATGTTGTAAGTTTGCTCATCAACAATTTCTCCACGGTCAATAATCTTTTGTCCGTTCAGCACAAAGCCGTTTGCCCATGAAATATTAGAGAGCAGGTCTTTTTGTCGCCGCCTCGGACTTTTCTTCATTCATAAACCAGATTAGGTGTAATGTAATCATTCAGATTACATTGTTGTAATATCTTCTTTTGTAGTTGGGTGGTATCCGCATTCAGCAAATATTCATAGGCTTCCTTCACGGGTGTACAATTGGTCGATAAAACGGCTCGTAGCTACATTCTTGTCTACCAGCCGTATGGCAATGATACTGTCTTCCTCCATACGCTTCAAGTCATTTCCGGCAATGATTCCGTCCTCATACAGTGCCTTTAATGTGCGTTCAATATAACGTACATAGTCCGTGCCCGGAAGTGAATGGCGTAAGGTCTTGTTGTAATCCTCCCTTAATTTGGAAAGGACATTTTTTTCGGCTTCCTTGTCTATCTGGAAATAAGGTTGATAGTCTGCCAGGATGCTGTCCTGTTCCTTTTGTACTTGTATGTCGTTTTTGTAAATCGGAAAATCAAATGATGCCTGTAACAGTCCGTATTTCCAAGGCTTGTTTATATCAATTGATAGTTGAACTTTCCTTCATTGGGTAAAAAGTAGACTATCACTGATACTGTGGCAATGAAAATAAGGCTTTTATAAATCAAATTTTTATATGAAAACCGTTGGTTGGTCTTGAAACTTCTCATAATCGTATATTTTTGCGCGCAAAATACGAAAAAATCGGGAAATTTAGATTAATTTTGCGGCGTATTTTATAATAAAACAACAATGTCAGAAAGAAAAGTAAGAGTTCGTTTTGCTCCGAGCCGACGGGAGCGTTGCATATCGGCGGTGTGCGCACAGCCTTGTATAACTATCTGTTTGCTCGCCAGCATGGTGGAGATTTAATTTTCCGTATAGAAGATACCGACTCAAATCGCTTTGTTCCGGGTGCGGAAGAATATATCATTGAGTCGTTTAAGTGGTTGGGGATAAACTTCGACGAAGGAGTCAGCTTTGGTGGTAACTACGGCCCCTACCGTCAGTCTGAACGTCGTGATATTTATAAGAAATATGTACAGGTGTTGCTTGACAGCGGTAAGGCGTATATTGCTTTCGATACTCCGGCGGAGTTGGACGCCAAACGTCAGGAAATCTCTAATTTCCAGTACGATGCTTCTACCCGTATGTCTATGCGTAACTCTTTGACTCTGCCGAAAGAAGAAGTGGATGCACTGATTGCCGATGGGAAGCAATATGTGGTACGTTTCAAGATTGAACCGAATGAAGATGTACACGTACATGATATTATCCGTGGCGAGGTAGTGATCAATTCTTCCATTTTGGATGATAAAGTTTTATATAAATCGGCGGATGAACTGCCTACTTATCATTTGGCAAACATTGTGGACGACCATTTGATGGAAGTTTCCCATGTAATCCGTGGTGAGGAATGGTTGCTTCCGCTCCGTTGCATGTCCTGCTGTACCGGGCTTTCGGCTGGGCGGATACCATGCCCGAGTTCGCACATCTTCCCTTGTTGTTGAAACCGGATGGTAACGGTAAACTGAGCAAGCGTGATGGTGACCGTCTTGGCTTCCCTGTTTTCCCGTTGGAATGGCACGATCCCAAGACCGGTGAGGTGTCTTCCGGTTATCGTGAGTCGGGTTACCTGCCCGAAGCTGTTATCAATTTCCTTGCCCTGTTGGGATGGAATCCGGGAAATGACCAGGAACTGATGTCCTTGGATGAACTGGTGAAGCTTTTTGACCTGCATCGTTGCAGCAAAGCTGGGGCAAAAATTCGACTTTGAAAAAGGAAAATGGTTTAACCATGAATATATATTGAAGAAAAGCAATGAGGAAGTAGCCGGGCTTTTCATGCCGATCTTGAAAGAGCATGGCATTGAAGCTCCTATGGATAAAGTGGTGACCGTGGTAGGCTTGATGAAAGATCGTGTAAGTTTTATCAAGGATTTGTGGGAAACTTGCAAATTCTTCTTCGTCGCTCCTACGGAATATGATGAGAAGACCCGTAAAAAACGTTGGAAAGAGGACTCTCCCGAACGTATGCTGGAGTTGGCGGACGTATTGGAGGCCTTGGACGACTTCTCGCTGGAGAATCAGGAGGCTGTGGTCATGAAATGGATAGAAGATAAAGGTTATCACTTGGTAATATAATGAATGCTTTCCGTTTAACCTTGGTAGGCGAAGGTAAAGGCCCGCATATGTTTGATATTTCAGCCGTTTTAGGGAAAGAAGAAACATTGCGACGCATTCGTCGGGCTGTGGAAGTGCTCAAGTAATAGCCGGTAGTTATGATTTATAACCTAGTCATCTATATTTATCTATTCGGGGTGAAGGTTGCCGGCCTGTTCAGCGCCAAGCCCGCCAAAATGGTGAAAGGACACCGGGAAGTATTTGATATCTTGCGTAACAAGATAGACAAAAATGCCCGTTATATTTGGTTTCATGCAGCTTCATTGGGGGAGTTCGAACAGGGACGCCCTTTGATAGAACGTATCCGTAAGGAGCATCCCGAATATAAAATATTGCAGACTTTCTTTTCTCCCTCAGGGTATGAAGTGAGAAAGAACTACCAGGGGGCAGATCTTGTCTGCTATCTGCCTTTCGACACTCCGCGTAATGTCCGTCGGTTTGTAGAATTGGCTAATCCCTGTATGGTGTTTTTATCAAGTACGAATTTTGGCAGAATTACTTGAATGAGTTGCATAGGAGAGGTATTCCCACCTATAGCGTATCTTCCATTTTCCGTCCCAATCAGATTTTTTCCGTTGGTTATGGGAAGAGATATAGTGAGGTGCTGAGGACTTTTGCTCATTTGTTTGTACAAAAACGAAGTTTCCAAAGAATTGCTGGCGACAATTGGCGTGACCGATGTGACAGTTGTGGGCGATACTCGTTTTGACCGCGTGCTGGATATCTGCTATCAAGCCAAGCAGCTTCCGCTGGTGGAGAAGTTCAAAGGTGATTCGTTGACTTTTGTTGCAGGCAGCTCATGGGGACCGGATGAGGATATTTTTATCAAGTATTTCAATGAGCATCCTGAGATGAAGCTGGTTATTGCTCCTCATGTGGTGAGCGACAGTCATTTGAGGGAGATTTTAGATAAGGTGAAACGTCCGTGCATCCGCTATACCGAGGCTACGGAAGAAAATGTGACACAGGCCGATTGTTTGATTATCGACTGTTACGGACTGCTGTCCTCCATTTACCGATATGGTGAGATTTCGTATATTGGGGGTGGCTTTGGAGTTGGAATTCATAATGTGCTGGAAGCGGCTGTATATGGTATTCCTGTGATATTCGGACCTAACAACAAGAAATTCCGCGAGGCGCAACATTTGTTGGAGCAGAAAGGCGGTTTTGAAGTAACCGGTTATGATGATTTTAAACGGTTGATGGACAAATTCCTGTCGGATGAGGCTTATTTGCAACAAGCAGGGAAAGCTGCCGGAAATTATGTGAACCATAATGCCGGAGCATTAGAAAAGATAATGAAAGATATCACTCTCTGAATGTTTCAAGGTGATTTGAGTATATGCAGGTTATAGAGAAGATTTGGCTCTATAACCTGTTTTTTTTCCTTCAAATCCTTCATTTTAATCTAATTTATTGTTAATCAGTTCGTTATAATGAACCATTTTCACTTTATTTCCTTCATCCGGATATAAATCCTTCAGCCTGCTGAATGAGGGCTTGTCCGGGCTTGGGTCAGCAGGAAATTTAGTGGGATTTTAGTTCATGCGATTGTTTGTGATACCCTGTACGAGCGTTCGTAATTTTATGTATGGTTTGTATGGCAGGCAAAAGTAAGGATGGGGATTGCATATATGCCCTCACGTTAGCATTTCGACTTGTTGCTATATACCATACATGTAGTCAGATGTATATCTTCCTGCCCATATGCTGTTTCGCTTTTTTTAAAAGAAGGCTGTCTGGGGATTTTTCCTTCCTACGTAAGGAATGCGTAGCCTTGTAGTCAGCTTCATCCTTAAAAGATCTTATCCATATCTCTAACCCTTTCCCGCCGTATGGTTAAGGGTTTTCTTCCTGCCTGTTTTATCTCCGCAAGCCTTTGGAGTTGACTCCATAGTCTTGGGAGATAACTCCAAAGCTTATGGAGATAACTCCAAAAGGCTATGGAGATAGAATACATCCGTATAAAAAGGTTTAATCAGGAGATAGAAAAGGTTTATGCAACAGGGCCCGATCTATTGTTATTTC
>ENA-OQMZ01000739-OQMZ01000739.1-human-gut-metagenome-genome-assembly--contig:-NODE-739-length-13249-cov-1.794620_pt1 | contig 13249 bp, 19 predicted proteins | sample MGYA00242621_ERZ504862 | MGnify/ENA primary metagenome ERZ504862 (study PRJEB26092, sample SAMD00036393) | human gut metagenome | host: Homo sapiens | study: EMG produced TPA metagenomics assembly of... | reverse complement strand
TTTCGTATTTGTATACAAAAACATTGTTTTTGCTTTGCCCACGAAATTCACCTCGTATCCTATTTTGTATGTGCTTGTTTCTACTCCGATTTTTCGAAGATGTTGTTTTATATATCAAGTAAAGATAGAACGATATCTGTTTCCTTAAATGGTGCAGATAGTCAGCACCTTATGACGTTGTCCGGCACTGACTATCTGCCCCCTTTAGGGAACTATTTTGTTCCGGCTTTTCTGATATTGGCAGCTTCTGCTTTGACGGATAAGCGTCCATTATAAAGACTCGCCCATGTATGTAGTCCCTCAAATGAAACGGTCACTTGTCCTCTTTGCTCCAATTCTTCATTAGACACAAGCTGATTGGCATTTTTAACGCCAACTTTGATTTTCTCAAATTTCAGCTTTGGAAAAAGAACAGTGTAGTAGAAGCCTAGTTTCTCTTTGGTGTTGTAGTCAATCCATTCAGATACTTCGACTAATTGAAATTGTTCCTCCAGTTTGTCCGGGTTTAAAATGAAATCAGTTCCTCTAATCAATAAATATGACCTCCTTAAAATATTTGATTATCTGATATTCAGATATTATTATAATACAGCACAGAATAAGCGATGTCAAGAGAAATATCTTAATATCCGATAAAAAGATTGACAGAGTGAAAACATTGAAATATAATGAGCATAAACAAGGAGGATTGCGATGAATAAAATAAAAGAATTGAGAAAAGAAAATAACATCACAGTTGCGGAATTGGCAAAAGAGTTGGGAATTTCACAAAGTATGCTGACTAACTATGAAAATGGGAATGGAACTCCAAGGGATGATTCTATATGGGATAGGTTATCACAACTGTTTGGCGTAAGCAAAAGTCATGTTATGGGATTGACTACAGATATTGATGTGGTTCACAGAAAGAAAAAATTTAAAGCGGTTGTGGATATGTCAGAACCCATATCAATACAAGTGGAAAATCAAACAGACATTGATATCTTGACTAAGTTGGACCTACTGGATGATGAAGATACAAACAAGGTATTAGACTTTATTAACAATCTTCTTACTATAAAGAAATATGAGGGAATTGAAGATAGTCCAATCGAATATGTGACGAAATAGCAGAAGTAATCTAAGGCGTCCACTTGCCCAGCCGACCCGCCGCCCTGTTAGGACCGTCGCTCTGGGCATCCTCCGGAACGTTGGTTTTTGAAAGAACACGAACAAGAAAGAACTAGATGTGGAAAGTATACAGAGAATAGCAGACAGCACGATTGCGAAAGTGTTGTCTGTTATTCTTTTTCTTAGTCATATTCAAAAACAACGGTTTTAAAGGGTTTCTCTCCATAACGAATCAGCCATGCAGAATAATAGAGATTGATTTCAAGGGTAGTAGGAGTGCCGTTAATCTTGTTGTGTTCTGTTTCGATTTTACGAATAGTCTCATCAATTCCCCAATATTTGTAAACAATAACAGTTAGCTCCGTGTCTCGTGTGCCTTGATTACTGAATGACATGCTGTTACGGACATGGTAATCGGGCAGACTGATGTAATAGCAGATTCCGGCAATTAGACAGAACAATAAAAATGTAGTTATGACTTTTATTTTCATGTGTATGCACCTCTCTTTCTTAAATCCCTAAGGGGGATAACTATATAGTACCTCGCTGTATAGTGAATTACTACATAAAGATTTATTAAATATACTTTGTGTAGGGGTGATGTATATGAATTATGGACATTTAGAGTTAAGGATAGAAGAACTGTTGAAAGAACGGGATATCAGTAAGAATACCATTTGCAAAGAGTTGGATATTCCGAGGTCAAATTTTAACAGATATTGCAGAAATGAATTTCAAAGGCTGGATGCAAATTTGATTTGTAAGTTATGTGATTATTTTGATTGTGAAGTTGGCGAATTGATTTGTTATGTAAAAGAATAACGAGCTGTTGCTGTTATTGGCATGGAATGGATAAAAGGGTATGCGGAGGTGTGAAAGTCTCTCATACCTTTTTACTTGTGTATTTTATAAAATCGAATTATACTGTGAGTAGTGAAAGTTAAGCAAATAGAATTTGTAAATCTGGACAATCCGATTTATTATATGAAAGGAAATTATATTATGAAAATTGATGTATGTTCAAAGAAAGAACAGGATTATATTATTGAAAGACTGGTGGAATATAATCTATCTCAGGTTGAGGCTAAACAGAAAGAAAATTTCATAGATTTAAGCAAGAAAATCGGTAAGGATGATAAGATTGTTGCTGGTATTGTAGCAAGGATGTATTGTTGGAATGTAGTTTATGTTGATACATTGTGGGTCGATTCTAGTTATAGAGGGAAAAAACTTGGTAGCTTACTTTTAGAAGAAGTTGAAAATGATGCTAAATCAAAAGGTGCTAAACTTATTCATCTTGATACATTTGATTTTCAAGCCAAAGAATTTTATGAGAAGCAAGGGTATATTGTATTTGGTATATTAGAAAATTGTCCAGAAAAGCATTATAGATATTATTTGAAAAAAGTCTTATAGTTCTTAAATCAAACTTTTGGTCAATATATAAAACTCGACAACTTCCAGTTGATATTTCACATATTTTAGGAAATTTAATAACTGTTATATTTAATTATCAAATTCTTCGCAAACCCTTGAAAATACTAAGTTTGTAGCAAGTGAGCTTTCCCTTACTCTTTCCCTTGTGTTATATTCTCACATTGGTTTTCATGAACCTTAATATGGGAAAAAATAAGGGAAAGAAAATTTCATAACACAGTATAACAATAACGACATGGTGAACTGATTGAAATGTTTTCGATATTTAACTCTATAACTGATTATTAAAAGAAAATGGAGATAAGATACGATGAGAACAATTTATGCAGAATACAACATAAATCACGATAGTATTGATGTTTACACAAGTGCCGGATATATGCTTCGCATTGATTGCTGGAAAGCTGAAAAAAATCTAAAAACCACATACGGATCAGAATGTGCGCTTACTTCATTGGCTGTGGATGAGCCTTTGGAATATGCAAGATTATATCTTGAGGGTAATTTACAGATGTGGGTAGATGCAGAAGACTCACTAGAGTTATAATTCTTATCCATATAAATAATATGCAAATATATATCCCATCAATATAGCGAATATACTGAAGTAAAAGTATCTTTATAATCAATTTTAACCAAAAGAATATGTTCTTAGAGGAGGTGTCTCCCGAAAGAACATATTCTTCTATTATGGGTATTATAAATATAGAACATGCTTTTCTTGTGCTACAATTTCTTCACTATGAGTTACAACAATAACTGTTTTTCCCTGTTCACTTAACTCATGCAATATATTCATAACAATCTCACTTATTTTTTTTGTCTAAGGAACCAGTTGGTTCGTCTGCTAATACAATCGAACATTTCTTTAGCATTAAACGAGCTAACGCAACTCTCTGCTGTTCGCCACCAGATAATTGATAGACTTTTTTGTTAATTACTTTCTGTAAACCAACTTTTTCAAGAGCTTCATTTATTAAAATATCCGTTCTACCTGATTTTTTTATTATTTCTAGATTTTCTTTTACTGTTTTTGTTTTCCAAAAGGGCAAATTTTGAAATAAAATCCAACAACTTCTTTGAAATATTTCTGCTTTTTTCCTTTTTTTGTCACATCAAACCATTCACAATAATAGAACCTTTGTCAGGAGTTTCAATACCTCCAATCATATTAAGTAAAGTACTTTTTCCGCATCCACTTTCGCCACTAATTACCAAAAACTGCTATCTGGAATTTCCAAATGAAAATTTTTGAACAAAATTTTATCATTATATGCTTTGCATAGATTTCAATTATTATCATAAGCAACTCCTTTTAATGATTTTCGGTATTGTTTGTTTTTCAACAATTGTGATATTAAAGAAAATAATTGTAAATTCTATTAGTGCCATAAATGAACTAACAAGAATGCTAATTCCTACTTCAGTCTGTACCGATAATAAAGAATAGATAAGCATACCTACTAATATCACAAAATTTTCCACTACAATCATTTTAAGAAGTGTTTTGTGCCGTTCAAATAAACTATATCCAAAGATTTTCATCAAGGAAATTTTCATTGCATTTTCTCGGAACTCTAGTCTACTTACGGTAACAATAATCATAATATTTAAAAGCAATACAATCGTACAAAGAGAACTTAAAAATCCCACGAGTTTTATTAAAAATGTGTGATTATATAAATACTGTTCATGTACGTTTGTAATTACTAGCTGATAATTTCCAAGCATATCTTCATACTTTTTGCTGATATTTCTTAGCTGTTTTTCATCACATTGAAATAAAACTGCTCCTGCTTTATAGCTTTCAAGATACCCACCATTGACTGCTAAATCTTTGTTTGCCTGATAAATAATTATCGGATTTTTGCTTTTTTCGATACCATTTATTCTACTTGTATCTAAATAGGAAAAGTATTCTGTTTCGCTATACTCTATGTACTGAATATTTAATTGTTGTAAATTATCATGATTTAAAACATGGCTCAAGGAGTCATAGGCTAATTGCTTGTTTTTAGCAAAATATCTATTCTTTGGAATGAAAATAATCAAATCAGAAGATTCATTCTCTACTGCATTTATCTGCTTCGTAAAACCTTGTAACATATCTTTTGCATGATTATTTACATATATCACATCATTTTTATCATTTAAAATATTCAAGCATATTACAGGCTTTAATGTGTTATATTCATTCTTGTATAGTTTATTCCAAAAAGCTTCTTCTTTTTCAGCATTAAAATCAGTAGTCTTTACGGTAAAATAATTTGCATCATAATATTCTTCTAACAAATGTTCATTTGTAAATAGGTTATTATGAATACTACTAATATTAGTGATAATTGTAAAAACAGCGGCTACCCCTGCTATAAATTTTAACGAATAAATTAAAAAATCCACTCCTCTTTTGTGTGTTGCATTTGCGAATGCCTTTCTAATATCAAAAAAGCAAAAAGAACAATATGGAATAGTGGAAAGAATAATTCCAATGGAATATAAAATTGTGACGAGTCTATTCTCATATGCTCCCGATATATAATTTGACAGCAATATTTTTGCAACAATAAATAATGCAATGTCAAAAGTTACATCGAATAAAGCAGCCTTAAATGCTATGAAACCAGCACTTTCTCCTAAGGAAACTCGTACAACAACCTCTTTTTTTCGCCTAACCACTTCAATTACATTTAGAACAATCATCAATGCAATAATCATACCCCATATAATAAAAATCATGTCCTTTTCCGTAGAATTCCAATATTCTGGATAAGTTAAGCTATATTTTTCTGATAATTTCTGATATGCAGAGATAATATTGTCCTCATTTCCTATGTATGAGATAAAGTTTTCATAACCCACAGAGGTACTTTGCAATTCTGAGAGATTATGAAATTTTACTTTCGTAATTCCGGAAACTAAAGCGGTATATTCTGATTCTTCTATGTTTGCAGTATTTTTTAATGTTTGTCTGATTACTTTATCATCGCCATAAATATGAAGTGTTGAAAGGTATTTATTATTGATTTCATTGTACTGAGAAAAAATATGTACATCATTCTCCGTTGCAGTTTCTGATTACATCTTTCAGAAACTGCGACATATCTTCACTAGCAACTTCATAGCGTGATGACGTAAAATATGCTGTAGAAAAGTTCCAAAGCTGATCTTGAAATATTTCAGATTGCATAAGTATTCCAAAAATCAGGAAACAAAACAAACATAAGTTTTTAATTGCTTTCATTTATTTCAACCCCAGATTCCATACTTTATTTGCTTTTTCAAATATCGTAGTCAATATTGTGCTATTTTCATCAACAATCCATTGATCTTCTTGATCTTCAGCTTTTTTGCTACTTGACAACATAATTTGAGTATTCAAATCCTTATAGTCATTAAATAGCACGCCTTGACTTATTCCTTGGTGAAATGGTTTTATCCAAATAATTAGTGCATATCGAACATCTGACTCAGCTATCGCAAGATTTCCATTCCAAAGCAAATAATCAGGGACAGACACACTATACTGGAATCCATCTTTATCTGTGTAAATTTTTACTCCAGATTCTTCTATTTCAGGGAAGTCTTTCTGAAATTCGTTATATGGTTTATAACTCCCGAAGTACCAAAATAAATTATAGCAACAGAACAAAATAACCAAAACAATTCCTATATATTTTATTTTTTTCTTCATTTATATACACTCCACAAAAAGAGTGGTTGGAATTCCAACCACTCAGCCATTATCCCGAACCTTTGTTTAGTAGCTATTACCGTAGGTAATACTATTTCCTTTATGAGCAACCTCAATTTTAGACCAATTACCTTTACCAACATTTGAACCCGAAAAAGAACCATTTCCATTTTTGACATATGCGTAATGATCTTTAGTTGAATGATATGCGTGTGCATAATCTTCATTAATAGCAAGAGTATTATAACCATAAGTCAAAACACCTTTTCCGCCATCAGATGTAGTGCTCAATTCCCACTTTTTATCAAATGTCTTATTCCCGTTTGTAACAGAAAATGCCATTACTGGAATTGATGAAGAAATTAACATTGCACTAATAGCTACCCCTACAATCACTTTCTTTGCTCTCATAAGTTTTACCTCCTTTGATCTGCTGTATTTCTATTTATATTTTATCAAATAATTTGTATCCAGTCAATCAGTATCTTGACTTATATAGCGTCGAATTGTAAGATATATTCCTTGTAAAATTAACCAAAAGAACAACAGATTTATTGATAATGCTTTTTTAATTACTTCTCCAAATAAATGATGACAGCCGCACTTGTCAGTATCATCAGTAGGGTAATAACATCCCAACAGTTTTTCTTATATAATTCTATAACCTTTATTTCTATCAGTATCGCCAGTATTCCTGTCCCTGCCACACATATTCCCACAACCAATATCAGCAATAACCAATATATGATTCCGGCTATAATCTCATTTGGAATTTTTGTGCTGATTTGTGCCACAGATTGCCCGGCATCAATCGTCCAACCAATAAAAGTTTGTATGAATGATGCTGCATCATGGAAGAATGATTTGCAATCGGAAAGGAACACATCTGACTGTACTGCCTGAAAAAGAGTGGTTGTCAGCGAATACCATGCAAGAAGGAACAAGGTTGTTTGGAACATTACCGTTTTTGCTTTATATTGTCCTGCAAGTTGCTCTTTTTGTGTTTCGTATCTTGCTTTTGCATTCTGATAGGCTGTCCGGTCACAGGCTTCGCATTTTTTATAGAGTACCGGCTTTTCTACCGGTATCTCTACGATTTTCTGATGTGTCCGGGCATAATCCCGTTGTTGTGTTAAGCATCGTATTTTATCTTGACATTCCTCTATCGTGACGTTTGCGCTTCGCAGCTTCTCTTTCTCGCTCCGCAATGCTCTGTCTGCCAGCTTCAAGTCGTTCTTTAATGCTTGAATATTCCCGGCTCTGTTCTCTTTGTTTAATTTCTCGTTCAAGGTCAGAGATTCGTTGAGCTGCGTCTTCAGTTCCACGATAAGCTGGTCTTTCTGTTCCAACTCTTCTTGTATCTCCTCGGTCAAGAGCAGAAGTTCTTCCAACTGTTCGGCGTTCTTTAATTCTCTGGATTCGTTCATCTATATCACGTCCTTTCTCTATCTGCTGTTCCAGTTCAGCAATTCGGTGTTCTGTTTCAGTAATAAACTGTTTCGCTGTTCAGCTTCTGTGCCAATTTCTGCCATTGCTGATTTTCGTTTTCCAAAAGCTCTATCTTCGTTTTCTGTTCTTCCATCTTGGAAAGCAGTTCCTCGGTATTTGGCAAAATGTTGAGCAGCTCGGATAACTCGCTGTTTAATTTTTGCAATTTCTGATTCTGTTCCTGCATAAGAGAGAGTTGGGTGTCCCGGTTCTGCATTTCCAGAAGCATTTCTGCCATTAAGGTCTGCTGTTCTTCGATTTGCCCAATCATAGATTCCATTAAGGGTATAATTTCCCGGCTTTCTTCTAATGTCATTTAATCGCTCCTTCCATAATGATAATGCACCAGATACTTTCCCAAAGGTGTCCAGTATCTTTTGCAATAACGTGTTTTGTTGTTTTATGATTTGATTTTCCGCTACTTTCCACGAACCTTTTATTTCCTGCCCGGCAAGAAACTTCTGTTCAATCTTTCTTGCGTCAGCACCTTCATGGATGGTAGGAATCTGGAGTTTTCCCTGCTTTTCATAAGAACGGTGATCGACCTGATTATGCAAAGGCAGATGTTCATTACACACCTTTGCCCACTCGCTCCGCCACAGTTCACAGTTTTTTGGATTGTTCCATCCCGTAGCATCGGTCAGTACCCGTTTCCATTGCAGGCGGTTTCTTGCACCAATCTTCTGGATTCCGTTTTCATCTAATACAGGGATACGGATTCCATGACGGTCAGGGTTTTTCTTATCCTGCCACCAGTTCGGATGGGATTCATCAATCACGATATTTCCGCTTTTATCTCTGACAAAACCCCAATCTTTGACTTCTTTCTTCCCCCAAGAATGATCCGGGTTAAAAGGGCGCATTGTCAGAAGCAGATGGACATGAGGATTGCCATCCCCTTTGTCGTGGATACTCCAATCAGCACACATTCCCTTATCCACAAATGTTTTTTTGATATAGTCGGCTGTATATTGAATCTGTTCCTGTCTGCTCCATTCTTTTGGGAGGGCAAATTCAAATGACCTGCCAAGTTGGGCATCTGCACTTTTTCAATCTTCAATACCTCATTCCATAACCGTTGTTTCTGAAATGTGATTTTAAATTTTTCTAAAGCAGCTTCTTTATCTTCTGACCTTTTGTATCGGACAGATTTTTGAAAGCGTTTTATATTTTCTTCTGGTACTATCTGCCATTCAGGAGGTGCGTTTTCGCACATCATCAGACTGGTGTAGACCACTTCTTTTTTAGAAGTGTAATAACTGATTCTCCCGGTTTCCTCGTTTTTCATCACATCCCCATTGAGATATGCGGAAGCGGAGATAACAGATTTCCCTTTACTTCGTCCGACTATTTTGACTGTGTAATGAAAATCGCCATGTCTGGATTCCTCCTTTCTGCACATCCGGCATAGATTTCCGGCAACATTGCTTTCAGTTTTAGAAAAAGCAGTATTGCCGGAACGCCCTCTGCGTAAGAGTGCCCTGCGCATAGCAGCCTGCATGGAATGCGCCTCTCTGGCGAAGAGTGCCTCCTGCGGCATGAGCAGGTCTGGCTGAAAGCCCCGCCGACGGAACGAGCCCGGCAAGCGTGAGCGAAGACCGGTTGCCACTTGTGGCAAACTTATTGGGACGACCTCTGGTTGTCCATAAGTGCGCCCTTCATGAAAAAGCAATGAAGGGAATGAAAAACTCATCCCCCGCCATTACACTTCCTCCATATCGGTATTTGTTTCTTTCTGCATTGCCTTTGAAAAAAATTTCCCATTGGCTTCCTGCTTTTTCAGAAAACCAATCAGCTTTGGGATGTCCTCTTCCTCAATAGGCGCACCGAGAACGGATTCCACCGCACCGCCAACCTGACAGAGCCTATGGGTTCGTTTTTTACTTTCTTCGGCTTTCTTTCGTTTCAGAAGTTCTTTCTTCTGTACTGCATATCGTTTTGCTTTTTCAAGGCTTTCCTGTTCCTTCTTTTCCATTTCAAGCATTCGTTCTTCATAACTTTTTGTTGATTTTGCCATGATTACATTCCCCTTTCTTTTACAAACATAAGTTCTCGGTTGCGTATCAGAAGAAGCACATGGTATAATCTTCTTGCGTGTAGGTATATCATGGCTTCGGTCTGATAGAACCTTTGGCGGTTTCTTTGGAAGCCGCCTTTTTAATTTGCCGCAGTTCTTGTTACGGCTTTTACATTTCCTCTATCCCTCAAATCACGACCTTCATTCGCTTCCATAAACATTTCCAGAATATCGGTTTTAATCAGGACTTTGCGACCAACCTTTAATACTGGAAGTTTCTTCCATTCTACAAGCTGTCTTAAGGTATTTCTGCCGATTCCCGTATAGTCAGCAGCTTCTTCGATGGATAATGCAATTTTTCTTTGCGTCATATAATCACCTCCTTATAAATTGCATTATGCAATTCTTGTGATGTAAGTATATCCTTTTCACATCTTTTTGTCAAGCGTTACGAAATATTAAAAACAAATATTATATTGCATATTGCAATTATAGAAAAACAATGCTATAATTCATACATACCGAAAAAGGAGGCAGTCAGCATGAAAGATAAAGAACTACGCAAGCTGATAGGCAGCAGAGTAAAACAGCGCCGTCTGGAATTGAATCTGACACAGCCTTATGTCGCAGAAAAGATGGGTGTTACCGCTTCTACAATCCTGCGTTATGAGAATGGTTCGATTGACAATACGAAAAAAATGGTGCTGGAAGGTCTTTCGGAAGCACTCCATGTATCTGTGGAATGGCTCAAAGGGGAAACAGATGAATATGAAACCGACATTACGGATAAGAGAGAGTTACAGATTCGTGATGCGATGGGAGATATTCTGGAACAGTTACCGCTTGCCCTTACCAAAGAAGAAGATGCTTTTTCAAAAGATTTATTACTGCTGATGTTAAAACAATATGGTCTGTTTTTGGATTCCTTCCAGTTCGCCTGCAAAAACTTCAAGGGAAATGCTGGTCAGACGGATATTGCCAAAACAATAGGGTTTGAATCGAATGAGGAATATAATGAGATTATGTTCTTAAGGGAAATCACTCACACCATCAATGCTTTTAATGAGATGGCAGACATTGTAAGGCTCTATTCCAAGAAACCAAAAACAGCAGAACAAAGGCTTGCAAATCTTTTATCAGAAGTCTTATACGAAGATTCCGAATCGGTATAGTAAGACAACCGGAGTTATGATATACTTACACGCACGAAGCATTTCATCAGTTCCGATGTCTAATATCGAAGGAGACATACGATTATGGCAAAAAGGATCTGTAAAAGGAAGAAAAAAGGAAAGAAATGGTACTATCGCTTCTATGTAGAGGACGCAAGCGGCAATCTTGTTCAGAAAGAATGCGTTGGAACAGAAAGCAAAAGTGAAACTGAAAAGCTGCTTCGTCAGGCAATGGATGATTATGAGAAAAAGAAATTTGTTGCCAAAGCGGAAAATCTCACAGTCGGACAGCTTTTGGATGTGTGGGCAGAGGAGGAATTAAAAACAGGTACGCTCAGCAATGGTACGGTGGAGAATTACCTCGGAACAATCCGAAATATCAAGAAACACCCATTGGCAGAACGGAAACTGAAAAATGTAACCTCTGAACATTTGCAATCCTTCTTTGATTTGCTTTCCTTCGGGGGAGTTCATCCCGACGGAAAAGAGAGAAAGGGTTACAGCAAAGATTACATCCATTCTTTTTCCGCAGTCATGCAGCAGTCCTTCCGTTTTGCAGTATTTCCAAAGCAGTATATTACGTTCAATCCCATGCAGTATATTAAACTGCGGTATCAGACGGATGAAGTGGATTTGTTTTCCGATGAGGATATGGACGGAAATGTCCAACCAATTTCACGAGAAGATTATGAAAGATTGCTTGCTTATCTGCAAAAAAAGAACCCAGCCGCAATACTTCCAATCCAGATAGCCTATTATGCCGGGCTTCGTATTGGAGAAGCCTGCGGTTTGGCATGGCAGGACGTAAATCTGGAAGAACAATGCCTTACCATAAGACGCAGCATCCGATATGATGGCTCAAAGCGCAAATATATCATCGGACCAACCAAGCGGAGAAAAGTAAGGGTTGTTGATTTTGGAGATACACTGGTAGAGATTTTCCGTAATGCCCGGAAAGAGCAGTTAAAAAATCGAATGCAGTACGGAGAACTTTATCACACGAACTACTACAAAGAGGTCAAAGAGAAAAACAGAGTGTACTACGAATATTATTGCTTAGACAGAACAGAGGAAGTCCCGGCAGATTATAAAGAAATTTCTTTCGTCTGTTTAAGACCGGATGGTTGTCTGGAACTTCCAACTACTTTGGGAACTGTTTGCAGAAAGGTGGCAAAAACATTAGAGGGATTTGAAGGCTTTCATTTCCACCAGTTACGTCACACCTATACAAGCAACCTTTTAGCAAATGGAGCAGCCCCAAAAGATGTGCAGGAATTGTTGGGACACTCAGATGTCAGTACCACAATGAATGTCTATGCTCACTCCACAAGAGATGCTAAACGAAAATCGGTTAGGCTTCTTGATAAAGTGGTAGGCAATGATTAAAGAAATTCCCTTATTTCCCTTGTAATTATCTCATAAGGGCAAAAATAAGGGAAACTACATATCATTTCACTAATGGACAGGCGGGAAAGCCTATAAAATGGGGAAAGTTAGAGGAATAATTATATAAATTCCAGGTTGTCGGATTGTAAAGGCAGAGCCTTACGCAAGGTGCAGGAGAAAGACTCCGCTTGGGTTAAGGGCGAAGCGCCTTAGCCGGTCAAGGGTGCAACCATTGCCCAGTTAGTGGCGTTTCGCCACTAAGTACTGGGTATTGCTTGTAGCAGAGCTTCACAAGATTTAAGCAACTTTCGTTGCAAATCCCTTACGGGAAAAACTAAATATTGTTATTATTAACAGGCTGAGTAGAGAGATTTACTTGGTCTTTTTTTTTGTAGAAAAAAAGAAAGGAAGAGTTGAATGAAAGCAACAAGACATAATGGAAGGTCGGGAAAGCATGGGACTTATGATGCCAAACATAATGACCGCAGATTTGATGTTGAGAACAGTGAGCATATTGACGCAGAGAGGACGAAATTCAATGTCTATTGGGACTGCTATCAGGGTTATAGTCTGCCAAATGATGAAAACGAAAGAGCAAGATTTACTTTTACCGAAGTGGAGAAGGCATATTATGTTGAAAAATATTCAGATCATGTGGAAGGACAGAACGAAAGAAATCGAAAGGCAAGGCACTATGACCGTGTAAAAACGATTGATGGTATTCTTGAAAATAACAAAACGTGTCCGGAAGAGACTTTATTACAGCTTGGAAACATTGACGGAACAGTTTCAGCCGATGTACTTGCTCAGATTAGTGCAGAATATTTTGAGGAATTTAATAAGCGATATGGTTCTCACGTCCATATTTTGGACTGGGCTTTGCATCTTGATGAAGCCACACCGCATATCCACGAAAGACACGTTTTTGATGTGGTCAATAATATGGAG